>Ga0066903_100000025_pt1 | contig 57645 bp, 49 predicted proteins | sample PanSoiMetaGPlot1_FD_67491 | JGI IMG/M metagenome (GOLD analysis project Ga0066903, IMG submission 67491) | Tropical forest soil microbial communities from Panama analyzed to predict greenhouse gas emissions - Panama Soil - Plot 1 (version 2) | ecosystem: Environmental > Terrestrial > Soil >... | reverse complement strand
ATCGACGCTGGCACCCCATCAGCGTGCGCCTGCCGCCTCACGTGGCCGGTCCGGCTGTCGTCAGATTGAAGACCCGCGTGATCGGCGGCGCGGCCCGCGTGTCTGCGGCGAGCGTGTGGGGCGAGCCGCGGGTCGAATGGCCAACGACTCGCGCCGACAAGGTCCAGACGCTCCGTGCGTTCGGGAACCGCCTTCGCCAGGCCGGACCGATCGGCATCCTCAGGCGCCTGCAGGGACTCCAAGCGGCCGACGAACACGAGTCGCGGTATTGGCGGTGGATGGCCCTCCACACGCCAACGCGCGACGAGCTCGCGCAGATGCAGACCGACTCCGTGCGTCTGGCGTATCGGCCGCGCATCAGCATCATCACGCCGGTCTACAACACCGACCCGCGCTGGCTGCGCGCCTGCATCGAGTCGGTTCGGGCCCAGGTGTATCGCGACTGGGAATTGTGTCTGGCCGACGACGGATCGACGAACGCCGGCACGCAGAAGGTCTTGAGAGAGTACGAGAGCGACTCACGCATTCGCCTCGTGCGTCTCCCGGCCAATGGCGGCATCTCCGTGGCGTCGAACGCCGCGCTCGCCCAGGCGACGGGCGAGTTCGCCGCGCTTCTCGATCACGACGACGAGCTCGCACCTGAAGCGCTCTATGAGATGGTGCGCGTGCTGAACGACGCGCCCGAGACGGATCTGATCTACTCCGACGAGGACAAGCTCGACGCGCTCGGAGAACGGTGCGATCCGTATTTCAAACCGGACTGGTCGCCCGAGCACTTCCGCTCGTGCATGTACACCTGCCACCTGATGATCGCGCGGACGAGTCTCGTGCGATCAGTCGGCGCCTTCAGACAAGGGTTCGAAGGCTCGCAGGATTACGACCTCGTGCTCCGGCTCGTGGAGCAGACGCAGCGAGTCCGCCACGTCCCGAAGATCCTCTATCACTGGCGCAAGATCCCCGGTTCGATGGCGGCCTCTGGACTCGCGAAGACGTGGGCGCTCACCGCGGGTGAGCGGGCCCTGCAGGAGCACGCCGCCCGCTGCGGCTTCGACGCCACGGTCGTCCCGGGCCCGACACCCGGGCTGTACCGCATGCGTCATCGCATCGTGAACCGTCCGCTCGTGTCCATCCTCATCCCCACCGATGGTCGATCGCGCGAGCTCGGCGGCAAGACCATCAACCTCCTCGTGCAGTGCGTGCGGTCGATCGTCCAGAAGTCGACCTACGAGCACTACGAGATCGTGATCGCCGACAACGGCACGCTCCCGGAGCCAACGCTCGCATTCCTGCAGTCGGTGCCGCATCGGCGCGTGCACTTCGTGCGCAGCGGGCCGTTCAACTACGCGGCGAAGATCAACGTCGGCGCCGCCGCGTGCCGGGGGGATCACCTGCTCTTGTTCAACGACGACATCGAGGTCATCGCGCCGGAATGGATGGAGGCGATGCTCGAGTTCTCGCAGCAGGAGGACATCGGCTCGGTCGGTGCGAAGCTCCTTTACCCTGACGGACGGCTGCAGCACATCGGCGTCGTCATGGGCGTCAACGGACTGGCCGCGCACGCGTTTCACGGCTATCCGGGCTCGACGGTCGGGTACGGCTCGAGCGCCCAGATCATCCGGAACTACTCGGCTCTGACCACGGCGTGCATGATGACGCGCCGCGTGGTATTCGAACGATTCAAGGGATTCGACGAGCGCTACGTGTTCGATTTCAACGACACCGACTACTGCCTGAGGCTGCGGAGGGCGGGATACCGGATCGTGTTCACGCCTTACGCCGAGCTCTATCATCACGAAGGCGCGACCGTCGGACCCCGGACGTGGAATACCGGCGATCTCGATCTGATGCGGCGCGAATGGGCCGACGTGATCGAAAACGATCCGTACTACAATCCGCACCTGACGCGCGACTTCGCGGACTACCGCGTGCGGATTTGAGGAGGGTATATCCAGACCATCATCCTGTGCGGAGGCATGGGCACGCGCCTGCGCGAGGAGACCGAATACCGGCCCAAACCGATGGTGGAGATCGGCGGCAAGCCGATCCTCTGGCACATCATGAAGCTGTACGCCGCCGGGGGCTACACGGACTTTCTCATCTGCCTTGGGTACAAGGGGGAAGTCGTGAAGGACTACTTCCTCAATTACGAGGCGATGAACAACGACTTCACCATCCGCCTGGGCGAGGCGCCGAAGATCGAGTATCACCAGCACGGTGAAGCCGGCTGGTGCGTCACGCTCGCCGATACAGGCCAGGACGTGATGACCGGCGCCCGCATCAAACGTGCGGCTCGCTACCTGAAGACCGGTACGTTCATGCTGACCTACGGCGACGGCGTCGCCGACATCGACATCGCCGCGCTCGTCGCGTTCCACCGCAAATGCGGCACCATCGGGACCGTGACGGGCGTTCGGCCCACGTCGAGATTCGGCGAGCTGTTCGCGTCCGGTCAGAAGGTCGTCGACTTCAACGAGAAGCCGCAAACGCACGACGGGCTCGTCAACGGCGGGTTCTTCGTGTTCGAACGCGCGTTCCTCGACTACCTCAGCGACGACCCGAACTGCGTCCTCGAGCGCGATCCGCTCGAATCGCTGGTCAGGGATGGCCAGCTGAGCGTCTATCGTCATCCCGGGTTCTGGCAGTGCATGGATACGTACCGGGACCATCAGTACCTGAACCAGCTGTGGAACACCGGGCAGGCGCCGTGGAAGGCCTGGTGAGGTCTTCTCAGACATGAAACGCGTGCTCGTCACCGGGGCGAGCGGGTTTCTCGGTCGACACACGCTCGCGCCGCTCGTGGCCCGCGGCTATGAGGTGCACGCGGCGGCGCGCCACACGCTGCCCGTCTGCGAACACGTGACGTGGCATCAGCTGGATCTGCTCGACCCGGTTGCACTTCGCGCCCTGGTTCGATCCCTCGAGCCGACTCACCTGCTGCACGCCGCCTGGCTCATGACCCCGGGCGTGTACGCCCGCTCTCCGGAAAACCTGGCGTGGGTCCGCGCAAGCCTCGTGCTGCTCGAAGAGTTCGCCGCGCAGCGCGGGCGCCGGGCCGTCGGCGTGGGCACCTGTTTCGAATACGACTCGCAGGCCGGCCTGTGCAGCGAGCAGACGGCGCTCGCCTCCACGTCGCTCTACGGATCCGCCAAGATCGCCCTGCAGGAAGTCGCGAGCGCGTTCGCGCGCGAGAGCAGCATCTCGTTCGCGTGGGCCCGGGTCTTCTTCCTCTACGGCCCCCACGAGCATCCATCGCGGCTCGTCGCGTCCGTCGTGCGCTCGTTGCTGAGCGACGAGCCCGCCCGCTGCTCGCATGGCGAACAGGTGAGGGACCTTCTACACATCGAAGACGCAGGCGCCGCGCTTGCGGCGGTCCTCGACGCGCCAGTCGAAGGACCTATCAACGTGGCGTCAGGACACGGCATCGCGTTGAAGGAGGTCATTCTGCGCGCCGCCGACAAGCTGGGACGGCGGCACCTCGTGCAGCTCGGCGCCATCCAGGCCCCGCCGCACGAACCGCCCGCCATCGTCGCCGACGTGACTCGTCTGTCGCGCGAGACGGGCTGGACGCCTTCCTACGATCTCGACGCGGGTCTCGATCACACCATCGCGTGGTGGCGCACTCGGCTGTCCGAACGCGGGTGATAGAATCGTCGAGCCTCACCCGGGCGATGAACTTCACACCCACAGCCGTGGCCGGAGCCTGGATCGTCGACCTCGACCCGCGAAGCGACGAGCGCGGATTCTTCTCGCGTGCGTTCAGCCGCGACGAGTTCGAGGCGTACGGCATGAACCCGCACGTGGCGCAGGCAAATGTCGCGTTCTCGATTCGCGCGGGCACGCTGCGAGGCCTCCACTATCAGGCGGAGCCTCACCAGGAAGCGAAGCTGATCCGCTGCACGGCCGGAAGGATCTTCGACGTCGTCGCCGATGTCCGGCCCGAGTCGGCGACGTTCCGGCGCTGGGCTGGCGTAGAGCTGAGCGCGGCGAACCGGCGGATGTTCTATGTGCCGGAAGGCTGTGCGCACGGATACCTGACGCTCGAGGACGGTTCGGAGCTGTTCTATATGGTGTCCTCTCCTTACGCGCCGTCAGCGGAACGGGGTGTACGCTGGGACGATCCGGTCTTCGGCATCGAATGGCCCCTCGATCCTCGATGCATGCACGCACGTGACCGGGCGTATCCCGATTTCACGGTCTGAATCCATCGGAGAATCTGGTGTCCAAGGCCTCGTCGGTCGTTCATGAAGACGCCCGCGCCGTCGTGCGCGACCTGGGACAGGCGTTGAAGCCGCTCGCCGGATCGACGTTGCTCGTCACCGGCGCCAGCGGCTTTCTATGCAGCTACTTCCTCGACGTCGTCGCCGCCGCCAATGACGCGGGGCTGAGCCCGCGTTGCTCGGTCATCGGCCTGGACAATTTCCAGAGCAGCCTGCCGGAGCGTCTCGATCACCTGCGCGCGCGCGACGATGTGGAGTTCGTGCAGCATGACGTGCGTCAGCCGTACCGGTCGCGGCGTCAGGCGGATTACATCGTTCACGGCGCGAGCATCGCGTCGCCGACGTTCTATCGCCGGTTCCCGTTCGAAACGATCGACGTGAACGTGAACGGCACGCGTCACATGCTGGATCTGGCGCGGACGGGCACGAGAAGCCTGCTCGTGATCAGCACGAGCGAGATCTACGGCGATCCGGATCCGGACCACATTCCGACGACAGAGGAATACCGCGGCTATGTCTCGTGCACCGGACCGCGCGCCTGCTATGACGAATCGAAGCGGCTCGGCGAGACGCTCTGCTGGAACTACTTCAAGTCCTACGCCACGCCGGTGAAGGTCGTCCGTCCGTTCAACGTGTACGGCCCCGGCCAGCGCCTCGATGACGCGCGGATTATTCCGGACCTGATGTCGGCGGCGCTCGATCGCCGGCCCATCGTCCTCTACAGCGACGGGCGCGCCACGAGGAGCCTGTGCTACGTGCGCGACGCGATTGCCGGGATGCTGCACGTCCTGCTGTCTGACGCGAACGGCGAGGCATTCAACGTCGGCAACGACGAAGAAGAGCTCAGCATGATCGAGGTGGCCGAACGAATCCGGCAGGTGGCCGGACCGCCGCCGCTCGAGATCACGTTCAAGACCAGCGCTGATCCCAACTACGTCATCGACAGCCCGCAGCGGCGCCGCCCGAGTCTCCAGAAGCTTCGCGCCCTCGCCCCGTGGACACCATCAGTGGGCCTGACGGAAGGGTTGGAGAGAACGTTGCGTTCGTACAGGGAACTGCGTCAGACGCAGCCGGCCTGAAGCAGGTGGCTCCTCTGTGAACGTCGCGATCATCGGCACGGGATACGTCGGGCTCGTGACCGGTGCGTGCCTCGCGTCGCTGGGCCATCGGGTCGTCTGCGTCGACGTCCGGCAGGACGTCGTGGACACCGTGAACCGGGGCGAGGCGCCGTTCTTCGAGGCTGGACTCCCGGAGCTGATCAAGGCACAGCTCGCCGCGGGACGATTCGCCGCGACGACCGATCTGGCGTCTGCGGTGACGGGCGCCGACATTACCTGTATCGCGGTGGGCACGCCGTCGACGGCGCACGGCATCGATCTCTCGTACGTCACATCAGCCGCCGCGCTCGTCGGCGACGCTTTGCGCTCGCATTTGCGTCGCCATGTCGTGGTCGTCAAGAGCACTGTCATTCCAGGTTCGACCGACGGTGCCGTGCGCGACGCACTCTTCGCGCACGCCGGCCCCGCCGCAGCGGCACGGGTAGGCCTGTGCGCCAATCCTGAGTTCCTTCGCGAAGGCTCGGCGGTGTCCGATTTCCTCACGCCGGATCGCATCGTCATCGGCGAATCGGACGAGGAGGCCGGCAGCCTCGTCGCGTCGCTCTACGAGTCGTTCACCTGCCCGATCGTTCGTACGAGCATCAGGAACGCGGAGTTGATCAAGTACACGTCCAACTCCCTGCTGGCGCTGCTCGTCTCGTTCAGCAACGAGATCGCGTCGTTGTGCGAGGCGATTCCCGGGGCTGACGCCGATACCGTCATGGACGGCGTCCATCTCGATCGTCGGCTCACGATGGTCCACGACGGCCTTGCCGTTCGCCCGGAGATTCTGTCGTTCCTTCGCGGCGGATCGGGGTTTGGGGGAAGCTGTCTGCCCAAGGACGTGACGGCGTTGCGTGCGTTCGCCCGGACCCTCGGCGTCGCGACGCCGATGCTCGACGCCACGGTGGACGTGAACAACAGCCGGCCGGGTCAGATTGTCGATCTGGTCGAACGGGCGGTTGGCGGTCTGAATGGACGGACAATCGCGGTGCTGGGCGTGGCGTTCAAGGCGGGGACGGACGACCTTCGCGAATCGGCCGCGCTCAAGGTCATCGAACAGTTGCGAGCCAGGGGCGCCGGCGAGGTGCGCGCGTACGATCCGGCCGTCTCGCCGAATCGCGCTGGGCAGGTTGAGGCGATCTTGACCAGGACGCCGATGGAGGCCGTCGTGAACGCTGACGCGGTTGTGATCGCAACCGCCTGGCCCGAGTTCCGCGAGCTGGACTGGGGAGCGCTGGCGCAGGCGATGCGCGCGGCGATCGTGGTCGATGGACGGAACGCCCTCAGCGGAGTCTCCCTGCCGCCAGTCGTTCGCTACATCAAAGTCGGAACCGCAGCTAATACTCCACTCGCGGCGCTCCCCACATCGCCCAGTCGTAGTCCGAATTGAGTGGCTGCCCGGGCACGGACGCGTCGGTCCTGAAGATCAGATCGACGCGCTTCCCGCCAAAAGCCGAGAGATCGAGGTCCACAGGCACCCAGCCGCGATCCGCAACCACGCGAGCCGGATCGGCATGGCGCAGGAAGAGCTCACGATAGCGCCCGTCGTCCGCGATCCCGATGCGAAACACGACGCCGTCGCCAGCGTGCGCCCATGCGCCCGGATGAATGACCACCGCCGTGCGCAGGCGCGCCTTTTCCGGGAGCGTCATCGGCCACCTGATCTGGCTGTTCGAGTGCGCGAAAACCGAAGCCACGCTGTCGCCGAGGCCCTCGGGCATCAACTCAAACGTGTCGCGCATCGTCAGCGGTGAGGACCGGAGCTCGGCTTCGTACATCCGTTCGATCAGATCGATCGAGCGCGGCCGCCGTTCGCGAAACGCGCCGACAAGCGCCGCCACGAGGAGAAGTGAGACAACGGCCGCGCCGACGTGCCTCGTCGGCGTCGATCTCGTGACCGGCGTCGGCTCTGGGCGCCGTGGCCAGTACACGATCACGAATACCGCGAGCGCCAGGTTGTACAGTCCGAAGAGACCCCAGATGATCACCGGATGGCGCAGCGGCGCCGGGAGCGTGGGAGCCGTCAGCAGCATGAAACGGCCGAGAATCGTGTCGCCGTCGGCCTCCGTCTCGAAGACGACCTCGCCCCATCGATCCTGGTTGCCGACAGTCAGCCATGCACGCGACAGATGATCGCGCGACCCCACAAGTCCCACCGCGGGCTTCGCGGCGCCCGCCGCGCTCGAGCTCGAAGGCGCGCCCACTCGACGAATGTCCAGACGGTAGGTCTTCGACGCCGATTTTGCGATCGGCGCAAACGCGATCGTCTGCCAGTCTTCGCTCGTCGTCCGCCGCGTCGCCCGATCCTTCGCGATCACCGCGAATGTTTTCGGCGTCTGCTCCTCCGAGATGGCCCAGTCGAACGTGACTTCTGTGCCTTCCGGCGCCGACAACAGGATCCGCACGGCGCGAAATCCGTCCGACGCCATCGTGAACCTCTGGCTGATCGCCGCGCCCTCGCCGAATTCGCTCACCACGACGCGATGGGCGCCGAGCGCCGCCACATGAGTGGTCTTGTGCCAGGCTAGCGTATAGACTTCCACACACAATCCGAGCAGACAGAGGGCGGCCGGAGCTAGATGTGTTCGCAACGCCATATCGGTGCCACTACATACATCGCCGTCTACGTCGCCTGGCTGCTGCTGCTGCTCGGCCCACTCGACGTGGCCGATCCGCTTGGCGTCGGGCTGCTGCTTTCATGGACGACCGTCTGCCTGATTGCCGCAGCCATCGTCTGGCTTCCTGAGCTGTTCGCTCGCGGCTGGACGAACACGTCCATGGACCGGGCGCTGGCCGTCTACGTCGCCCTCGTCGCGTTCTCCTGGCTGCGGAGCGTCGATCGACACGTCACGTTCGTGGCCGTCCTCTCGCTCCTGGGCAACCTGTCGATGTTCTACGCGACGGTCGCGCTCGCCCGAAGGACGCCGTGGCTCGCCCGCGCCGTGCTCCTTCTGACCGTCGCCTCGAGCGCGCTCGTCCTTATCATGGCGTTCGCGTTCCATGCCGAGCAAGGGTTGCTCCTCAGGCCCAAGCTGTACCCGGTGCCATCGGGCTGGAGCGGCTATCCCGAGCTGGGCGCGCTGGCCGTCGTTCAGTTCGCGCTGCTGCTGGCGGCCATCCTCGCCGCGCGCGGCGTCACCAGCGCCCTCGCGACGACGGGCCTGCTCGCCGTCAATCTCGTGGAGCTCGTGTTTCTGTATTCGAGGGCATCGTGGGTGTCGATTGCAGCGCTCGTAGCCGTCGCCGCGATCTTCATGATCCAGGGCCGCCAGGTGAAGCGACTGATCCTCGTCGGCGGGGTCGTGTTTATCGTCGGCGCGGCCGTCGTCGCCGGCAATCCCACGTTGCGGTACCTGACCCGGGCGCTCTTGATCGGACAGCAGCCCGGCGCCGGTGCGCCGGTGGGCTACACCGTCGACGTGGCGTCACCGGAGATGCGCCTTCAAATCTGGAGGCGCTCTCTCCGGATGATTGCCGACGTACCCGTGAGCGGCGTGGGGCCGGGGAACTTCCAGTCGGTGTTCGAGACGAAGTACAACACCGAGATCATGAACGACGGCACCCGCGGCGTTCACGCGCACAACCTCTGGCTGCAGCAGAGCGCGGAGATCGGAGTACTCGGAGGGCTGGCCTACGCCGCGATCTGGCTGCTGGTGCTGCGTCGGTCGTGGCAACAGGCAGCCGCGAACCGTGACTTCGATTCACTGGCGCTGTTGTTCTCCATCCTTGCGATGGGCACCGCCAACGTGACGACGAACATCTTCTATCTCACCGGCAGCGCCAGCGGACGGCTTCACTCGTTGACCTGGGTGCTGTTCGCACTGGTGTGTGCGCGCCCGCTCGGGCGCCGTCCGTAAACCTTCGGCTTATACTTCAGCCCTCGTCATGAAGCCGGAGACCGAGACGTACGGCCGGTGTTACTACCAGCGCTACGGCGGCATGCCGTACGAGAAGAGCGAGCACTGGATCCGGTTCTTCGGCGGCATCGCGGATCGGATCGCGGCCGAGATTGGCCCGCGGCGGGTGCTCGACGCCGGATGCGCGCTTGGGTTCTTCGTCGAGGCGATGCGCGACCGCGGCATCGAGGCGTTCGGGGTGGACGGCTCCGAATACGCGATTGCGCACGTGCCGGAGGCCGTCAGGCCGTTCTGCTGGCACGGCTCAGTGACCGATGCTCTTCGCGAGCAGTACGACGTGATCGTCTGCCTCGAGGTACTGGAGCACCTGACGCGAGAGGACGGGGAACAGGCGATCGCCAACCTGTGCGCCCACACGCGCGACATCCTGTTCTCTTCGTCGCCCACGCACTACAGCGAGGCCACTCACCTGAACACCCAGCCGCCTGAGTACTGGGCCGCGCAGTTTGCGCGCCACGCGTTCTATCGCGACATCGACTTCGATGCGTCGTTCATCGCGCCCTGGGCGGTGCGGTTCCGCCACCGGACCGATCCGCCCGCCCGCATCGTCGCGGACTACGAGCGGGCGTTCGCGCGGCTCGCGATCGAGCGCAACGAACTGCGGAACCTGGCGGTGAGCGCGGAAGCGGAGATCGCGAGCCTGTCTGAGGGGAAGAATGCGGCGGCTGAGCTCGCGCACGCACGCGACACGATCACGCGGATGGAGCGCAGCTGGTTCTGGCGTGCACGGCGGCCGTGGGCCTGGTTGAGCCGGCTGTTCGGGCGACACTAACCGAGACGCGGTGACCGACTATCCCGACACCTCCGTCCTCGTGACGTCTTTTCCGTCGCCATGGCCGTCGTCGGTTTTTGGAAGGATGCGGTCTCGTCGACCGGGGTTAGCAGACCGCTGGGCGTGGGCGGCTCGACATCGGCCAGCGGCCAGCTGTGAGCACGTTGGTCCAGACGCCGGCGCCCCATGAGAGCTGGATGAGGGCGAGCGCCGCGATGTAGATCGGAAACGCGGCCCAGCCGCCGGTGGACCATGCGAGCTGCGTGGACGCGGCGACAAGAACCGCAGCATAAATCAGAAGCTGCATCACGAGCAGGCCATGCGCGGTGGGCACGGCTGCGCCGACGGCGGCGAGCACGACGAGCGCGGCGATGAACGCCGCCGGGATGATCTGGCGCAGCCGTGCCGATCGCGGATACGTCTTCAACATCTCGGCCTTGCGCCAGCCGTACTGAAAGTACTGTGCCGCCAGCTGTCCGAGCGTCGGCCGCGCGAAGTAGGTCGATTGAATCGCGGGATCGAGGACGACCTTCAGGCCCGCCAGGCGTGTGCGGTAGTTGAAGACATAGTCTTCGTTCACCGTCAGCCGCTCGTCATAGCCGCCCAGCTGCTGCCAGAGCGATTTCCTGAACGCGCCGAACGGCACCGTGTCAACCTCTGCCAGCGCCGTCGTCGTGTCGGGATGGCGATACTTTGCGCCGCCCGTTGCCATGCGATGCGTCAGCACCCGGGCGATCGCACGGCCGACGATAGTCGCGCGGCCCGGGGCCAGGTCCCAGACACCGCCCACGACACCAGCGCCCTCCATCAGCCGCTCGAGCGAGCGACGCACGTAGTCGGGCCGAGGGACCGAGTGCCCGTCCATCCGCACGATGATCTCGGCCGACGCCGCGCCGACGCCGACGTTCATCGCGGCAGCCGCGCCAGGGCGACCGGATTCGAGCAACCGCAGCGGCCACAAGGGGTGCGCGCTTCGATGCGCAGCCACGACGTCGCGGCTGCGATCGGTCGACCCGTTGTCGACGACGATGACCTCGTGCACCGGCGCGTCCTGGGCACGCAGCGCGTCCAGGAGCAGCGGCAGCGTCAACTCCTCGTTGAGGCACGGGATGACGACCGCCACCAACGGCGCGCTGGTGTCAGCCATGATCGGCGACACGATCGCCCGCGGCGGCGGGTGCGAGACGGGAGGCGTCGCGGCGGTGCAGGGCGTCCAGGAACATGTCGGGAGAGGCCGCGGCGATGAGGGCGCCGGCCGCGATCTTAGGCAGAGTGGCGACGGCGTGGAGCACGATGGCATACGCAACGGCCACCGTGCGTTCGACACCGAACGCCTCCAGCGCGAGCACCGTGAGGTAGTGGAACACGCCGAGATTGCCCGGCGTCGATGCCGGCGCCACGCCGATCTGGAGGACGACGAACAGCAGGAGCGCCACGGCAGGCGACAGCCGAATGTCGAACGCCAGGAACAGCACGTAGTTGGTGGCCGAGGCCAGGACGACCAGGAGCGCCGTCAGGATCCAGACCGGCGCGCTCGATCGCCAGCTGCCGAGCGTGGTGAATTCGCGCGCGGCCTCACCCGCATGGCGGACGACGAACCGCCGCGCGCCCTCCGTCAGGACGGGCCGGACTGCGCGCTCGAGTGCGGCCAGGATGGGCGACGCCCACCGCGCGAGCGCGATCGAGGCGCCGAGCGCCATCACGCTGGCGGCCAGAGCGAAGCGGCCGGGATTTCTCGCCCACGACGGCAGCGAGAGCTGCACCAGCAGCAGGCTGATGCTCACGCCGAGCATCACGACGTCCGCGGTGCGCTCGACGACGATGGTTGCCGCGACGCGCGCGAGCGGCTGCCGCTCGCTCCGGCTGATCCAGAACGCGCGGGCCGCCTCGCCGAGGCGGATGGGCATCACGATGTTGATGGCCTGCGCCGCAACGACCGCGGCGGCCACGCGCCTGTCAGCACCGGGCGGAGCGCCGCGTGGAAACAGCAGGAACCGCCAGCGCCACACCGCCGTGGCGACCGTCGCGGCGACGAGCGCCAGGCTGGCCAGCACGCCCGGCACACCCGCACGCGCGAGCGCGCCGGCGAGGGCATCCGCGTCGATGCCGCGCAGCGTCAGCCACAGTGCGATGGCGCCGAGGCCACATCCGACAACGACTCTAACGGCTGTCTTGTGCCGATTGGATCGGTGGCTCGCATCCCTCGTCACAAGTGTGCCCGTTCTAACGCTCCCGCAGACTCATCAGGAGCTGATACGCATACGAAACGCCGAGCGCCGTCCACAACGCAGTCACCCAGCGATTCCACGTCAAGCCGTAGCCAAGGCCGACGCACGTCATCAGCATGCCGGTCGAGAACGACAGCTTCCAGGACCGATCGTTCAGAGCGGCGCGAAGCGCCCGACCTGTTACGCCGGCGAGCCAGGAGTGATAGCTGAACGCGGCGAGGATGATCGACAGGCCGGCAATCCAGACGGCGTTGAACGCGACCGAAGCCCAGTCGATCACGCGATCAGCGTGCGGCGTCGAGGTCCGGCCGTCGGGACGTGGCGATGAAATCCATCAGCAGGACCGCCAACGATGCCGCGATCAGGGCGACGATGAGGGCGATCAGCGTGTTCCTCAGCGGCTTCGGCCCTATCGGGACGTCGGGCGCAATGGCCTCGTCCAGCACTTGGAGCTGTGCGGCGCGCGACGCCACCTGCAGTCGCGATTGCTCGTACATGGTCGCGACGTCGACGTAGACCTTTTTCGCCAGCTCGAACTCGGTCTCGTGCCGTGCGAGTTCGGCCTCCTTGTCGTAGAGCTCGCTGAGCTTGGAGAGCTGCCCAGAGTCGAGCTTTCTGACGTTGACTACTTCGTCGCGGCGCTTTTCGAGCGCCGCAAGGTTCGTGCGGCTGTTGGCGACGCGCTGTTCGAGCTGCACGTACACGGGATTGACGGACTCGCTCTTCATCTCGAGCGGCAGCAACTTCGTGTCGCCGGTGCTCGAGCCTGCGCGAGCGGCTTCGAGCATCGCCGGCTCGGTGTCGAGCGAGCGTTTCATCGTGTCGATCTTTTGCTTCTGCGCGAGCTGGGCTTCAGCGGCCGCCAGCCGTCCGCGCTCCTCCTGGATGTCAACGAGGAGGCCCAGCAGATCCTTGCGTTGTCCGAGAATCGCCTCGACATCCTTTTTCAACAGCTCCACCTGTGCAGTGCGTTTGAACTCTTCCAGCGCCTTCTGTGAGCTGTCGAGGCGCGTCTTCGACTGATCGAGCTGCACCTTGATGATGTCGCTCGCGCGAACGGCTTCGCCCTGGCTGAGACGCTGCGCGAGTTCGACCGCGTACCGCGTGAGGCCGTTGGCGACCCTCGCCGCCAGTTGCCGGTCCGGCAGCCTGACCCTGATCACAATGACGTTGGTGTCTCGGACGATGTCCGAGCTCACGATGTCGTTCTGGAACTCGAGCGGTGTCAGCTTGTACGGCGGTTTGTCGAGGCCGAACTCCTTGACGACGCGATCGGCGAGCGAGTGGTTGTCGAGAAGGGCCTTGTAACTCGCGACCATGCCAGCGGTGACCTGAGGGGCGTTCTGCTCGCCGAGCTTCGACTGGTTGATCACGAGCTGGGCCGTCGCTTCGTAAGTCGGCTGCATGCGCAGGTTGACAATGAATGTGACGATGCAACAGGCGGCGACGACGCCCACGATCAACAGGCGGCGATGCCACAGGACGAGCAGATACTCGCCAAGATCGATGCCGTCGTCGCGCTCATCGTCGAAGTGGTGCGGCCTGCCGAGAACTTTGTTTTCGGTGCGTTGGTGTGCAATCGTACCTTGGCTCATATGTTCAGCCGCATCGCGAAAACGGTCACGTCGACCGAATCGCTCATTGTCGGCGCGTTAGCGCCGGCGCTTCTGTTTCCGACGCCGGCCCGCCTGCTCGTGCTGGCAGTCGTGCCGTTTCTGGGTCTCTGCGCCGTGCGGTCGACTGGCCAGGCCGTGCCTTCGACGCCGATCAACGCCGCGCTCTGGTGCCTGTTGGCGATGGTTGCCGTCAGCCTGGCAGCCACATTCGATATCCGCTTCAGCCTCGGCAAGGTCTCGGGCGTCATTTTAGGCGTTCTGGTGTTCTGGGCGGCGTGCCGCTGGATCACGACGCGTGAGCGGCTCGACGTCGCGCTCGCCGTATACGCGCTGGCGGGCGCCGCGCTCGCCGTCATCGGCCTGCTTGGAACGAACTGGATCAACAAGTTCTCGATTCTGGGCGCCGTGATCAACCGCTTGCCGCGGGCGATCCGCGGGGTGCCTGGCGCCGAAGAAGGCTTTCAGCCGAACGCCGTCGCGGGCTGCCTCGTCCTGTTCGTGCCGCTCCAGATCGCCGCGCTGCTCCAACTCCGGCGCGGTCGATCGCAGTCATGGTGGCGGAGCATGCCTGTCCAATCATCCCTCATGGCGCTGACGACGGGCACGCTGCTTTTGACGCAGTCGCGAGGCGCCTGGGTCGGCCTCATCGTCGCCGCCGTCTGCGTGATGACCTGGCACAGCCGCCGCACGCGGGTGCTCGCTGCCGTATTCGTCAGCGCCCTCGTCGTGCTCGCCCTCGCTGCCGGACCACGGCGCGTTGTCGATCTCGCCATCAGTCAGACCGGTCCGGGAATGGCCGGCAATGTACCGGGACGTGTAGAGCTGTGGTCGAGGGCGATCTACGCGATCGAAGACTTCCCCTTCACTGGAATGGGGATGAACGTCTTCCGACGCGCGATGCCCATCCTGTACCCCGCGTTCCTCACATCACCGGACTACGACATAGCCCACGCTCACAACCACCTTCTTCAAGCGGCGCTCGATCTTGGACTTCCGGGGCTGGTCGCGTACAGCGCCATCTGGCTCGTCATCGCGGCGCTGCTGGCCGCGGTCACCCGCCGGGCGCCTGAAGCGGCCGACCGGACGCTCGCGAGCGGCCTCGGGACCGGCCTCATTGCCCACTTTGCGTTCAGCATGACAGACGCCATTCCATTAGGTGCGAAGGTCGGCATCCTGTTCTGGCTTACGTTAGCGCTGGCGGTCGCGCTGCACCGTATCGCTCTTCCTCGGGCAGCGCGAGGGTAAACCCAGCCTGCCGGGCGTCGTTGTAGAACATCTTCACCGTATCGAGCGAGTAGTCGCCAAGGTCGTAGCCGACGAGCGGCAGCTTCTTCAGGATGTCGTGCGTGACGGTGATGATGTGGCATCCGACCTGGTCGGCATGGTAGATGTTCAACAGCTCGCGCGGGCTCGCCCAGATCAGTTCTGCGCCTGGCGCCGCACGCAGCATATCCACGGCAGCGGCCATGAGGGGAACCGGATCGCGGCCCGTGTCGGCGATACGGCCCGCGAACACCGAGACGCACGCAGGCGCGCCGCCGGCCAGCGCCGCCGCCACGTCGCGCACCTGATCGAGCGTCAGCAGCGCTGTCACGTTCAGCTTGACGCCCGAGCACGACAAACGCCGAATGAGCTCGAACGCCGGTTCGCGCCGGGTGTTCGTCACCGGCACCTTCACGTAAACGTTGGCGCCCCAGCCCGCAATCTCGCAGGCCTGCCGCTCCATCTCGGCGAACTCGTCGGAGAACACCTCGAACGAAATCGGTCGATCGGGAATCGCTCTCAGCACGTCCATCGCGAAGGCTCGATAATCGGCCACGCCCGCCTTCCTCATCAGCGTGGGATTGGTGGTGAAGCCCTTGATGCGCGGATTCTTCGACAGCGCGATCATGCCGTCGAGGTCGGCGCCGTCGGCGAAGATCTTCACGGACAAGTCGTCAATCGACTTCATCATCACAGGCTCCCCGAGGAACGAGACAGAATCCAGTCGGCCGCCTCCTGCAGCGAGCCGACGACGGCGTCGGGCCGATCCGGGCGGCGTTCGCGGTATCCATGGTCGACGAAGATCGTCGCGCAGCCGGCGCGGCGCCCCGCTTCGATATCGCGCCACCTGTCGCCCACCATCGCACTGGCGCCCAGATCGATGCCGTGCACCGATGCCGAGTCGATGAGGAGCCCAGGCGCCGGCTTGCGGCAGGCGCAGGCGTCCTCGTCGTCGTGAAAGCAGGTACGGAATTCGTCGATCGGCAGCTCGGCCCCAAGCCGCTGATGGATCGCGTCCACGATATCGGGCGCCAGCGTGCCGCGGCGGACGTCGGGCTGGTTGGTCACGACAATCAGCAGGTATCCGGCCGCCTTGAGGCGCGCGAGCGCGTCGGCAACGCCGGGCAGCACGCTGACGTCGTCGACGGCCAATGGCGGATACGGCTTGCCGTCGCGGACGACCGCCCGATTGATCACGCCGTCTCGGTCAAGGAAGACGGCGCGAAGGTGCGAACCGATTCCCATTTCGTCTGTGCCGCTTTGAGCGCCGGATGCGAGACGAGCAGGTGCCACACCACGGCCTGGAAGGCTTCAGTGTGCGGGGTGACGTTATCCGCGTTCACCGTGGGCACGATGACACAGGCGTCGGCGACCTGCGCCGTATAACCTCCGTCGCGGCCGCAGATGCCGACGATGCGGGCGCCGATCTGCGCAGCGTAACGGAGCGCGAGCACGAGGTTCGGACTGACGTTGTTCTCGAGGCTGCCCCCGCCGACCGAGAGCACGAACAGCATGTCGGCCGATGTCAGGCGGCTGCCCTGGAGCCAACGGACGAAGACCGTCTCCCACCCTTCGTCGTTGGTCCGCGCCGTCAGTTCCGACACGTTGTCCACGGGCGTGTAGGCTTCAATCCCGGCAATCTTGCGGAAGTCGTTCACCGCGTGCGAGCAGTTCGCGGCGCTGCCGCCGACGCCGAGAAAGAACAGACGTCCGCCGCGATTGCGTAGCTCGGCGAGCAGGGCGACCATCCGCTCGATGACCGCCGCATCGAGACCGGCGATAATCCGGCTGGTCTCGTCGAGGTGCTGTCGTACGTAGTCGGTGGCACTCATTGGGCGACAACTCGTTTCGCGGCGAGGTACGCGCGCGTTTCTTCAAGCCCGTCCGGCGAGCCGATTTCGTAGAACCGCGTTGGTACGTCGAACCCTGTCAGCTCGCCGTCGGCGAGCAGGTCCTGGTACACGAGCGCGAGATCGAACGGCTCGTCGACAGGACGGCCGTCGAACGCCGTCGCCTGGAACGCCCCGAGCCCGTAGTCGATGTGGCGCATGGCCGGCGTGCGATGCACCTTGTCGTAGCGGCGGATTTGGCCGCCGTCGAACTCCACGTTGCTGCGATCCCACCGATCGTCGTTCCGGCAGACGGTCATCAGGCCTTTTCTGCGACCCGCGACGAACGCCCGCTCGATGGCGGCGTAATCGCATTCGAGGTACGAATCGCCGTAGAGCACGAAGAACGCGCCGCCCAGAGCCTCGCGCGCGCGAAGAAGCGCGCCGCCAGTGCCGAGCGCACGGGGGCCATCGAAGACATAACGGGCACGCACGCCGAACCGGGCGCCGTCACCGACCTCGTCACGAATCATCTCCCCGAAGTGCGAGACGAGAAACACGACGTCGGTGATGCCGTGGCGCCGAAGCAGCTCGAGCTGATGGACGACAAACGGCTGGCCTGCGACGTCAACGAGCGATTTCGGAATGCGCTCGGTAATCGCTCGCAGTCTCGTCGCCAGGCCGCCGGCCAGAATGGCAACCGGCAGGCTCATCCGAACAGCACCTTGGTCCCTTCGAAGTCGAACCGGAAGCGTACTTCCTCGAGGCCCGCGGCCGAAAGCGCCTGCCGGAGCCGCGAATGATGTTCCGAATAGAACAGCAGAAACCCTCCGCCACCAGCGCCCACCAGCTTACCGCCGATGGCGCCGTGTCTCCGCCCCAGTTCGTACCACTCGTCGATCTGCGGATTGCTCATGCCTGTAGAGCGCCGCTTCTTGTGCTCCCAATGCTCGTGCATGAGCTCGCCGAAGATCGCCGTCTTTCCCTTTTCGAGCGCCTCGCGGCTTCGCAGTCCGAGCTCCTTGACGTAATGAAGGTTCTCGACCATCTGCCGGTCGCCGTGCTCGGTGCGGTCCTTCTGGTCCTTGAGGATGGACCCGGCGCTGCGCGAGAACCCCGTGAAGAACAGCAGGAGGTTGTCTTCGAGCTCGAACAGCGCCTGCATGCTCACGTTGAGCGGGCAGGCGTTCACGCTGTCATCCGGATTGAACGTGAAACACGTCACGCCGCCAAATGCGGACGCGTACTGGTCCTGTTTGCCGATCGGCTCGCCGAGCCGATTCATCTCGATATCACACGCCAGCTCCGCGAGCTCGCTCGGATGAAGCAGCCGTCGCCGATGCGCGTACAGCGCCTTTAGCAACGCCGTCGAGAAACTTCCCGACGACCCGAGCCCGGTTCCTGCCGGAATGTCGGCGAGCGTCGTGATTTCCACTTGTGGCGTCCTGAACCCCAGCATGCGCATGGCTTCACGCACGATGGGATGCTGGACCTCGTCGATCTGCTGAACGTGCTCGAGCTTCGAATACTTGAGGAAGATGCCTTCGACGAACGGGCGCATGACGGTGACATACACGTACTTGTCGATGGCGGCTGCGATGAGGAACCCGGAATGATGCCGATAGTACGATGGGAGATCCGTCCCTCCGCCACCAAGCGTGATGCGCAGCGGGCTCCGGGTGATGATCATCGTGCTGATGCGCCAGCGGCGGCCGAGGACTGACGATAGATCTCTTCGACGATCGCGAGCGCCGCGCGCGCGTCGGAGAGACTCGCGGCGGGCGGCCGCTCCAGACGGATGTCTTCCAGGAACTCCTCGAATTCGGCCGCCCACGATCGATCCATTCCCGGATACTCCCAGCTCGTCGTCTCCGGCGGCCCCATCTCTGGCAGCATGCGGTAGTGCGTCAGCCGCTCCACGCCGTAACTGCCGCCGAGGCCTTCGACGTGCAGCTTCCCGTCGCGCCCGTAGATTTCGAGCGAAAAGAGGTTCTTCCATTCCGTACAGCTGACATGGAGGAACGCCGCACGATCGTGCGGCGTGCGCAGGAGCAGAAACGCGTTGTCGTCGACCCCCATGTTCCAGAAGTACGTGTGCGCGAAGCCGCTGACCGCGGTCAACTCGCCGAGGAACCAGCGCGAGAGATCGATAAGGTGGACGCCCTGGTCGATGAGCTCGCCGCCGCCTGCCACGGCTGCGTTCGCGCGCCACTCCTTCTCGTAGCCGACACGTCCGCCATGACCGTAGCGCCCGCGCACGAACATCAGGTCGCCCAACTCGCCCGTGTCGACGAGGGCGCGCGCCTTGCGAAGCGCCGGATGGTACCGGTGGTTGAACCCGACGCGCACGAGGCGCCTGGAACGCTGCGCGGCGTCGATGACAGCATCGATCTCCGCCGCCGTGCGGCCGCCCGGCTTTTCAACCATCACATGTTTCCCGGCCAGGACAGCCGCGCGCGCGATCTCCGCCAGGTTGTCGTTGGTGGTCGCCACGATCACGATATCGACGTCGGGACGATCGACGACCGTCCGCCAGTCCGCCGTCGGGCGGACATCGATGCCCCCCTGCGCCAGCGTCGTGGCCCGATCGAGGTCCGTGTCGGCACACCCCACCAGGCGCGCTCCAGCGAGGGCTGAGGCGCGCTTGCGGCCGATCAGGCCGCAGCCGACGATTGCGACGCGCGGGGAAGCCGCAGCAGACATCACGCTCTTCCCCACGGCAGATCGCGATCGGCCGGCCCGATCCGCCTGAGCGTGTAGACGTCGGTCTGCTCGAGATCATCCCGGTGCGACGGCAGCTCCGGCCACGGATCCCACACCGCGCTCAACAGCTTGCCCGTAATGCCGTCGCTCGCAGCCGAGGCCAGGAAGACCGCGAGCGCCGCCCCTTTGTCGAGCGGCGTTCCTCCTTCGCGCGCGATGCGCTCCATGCGCGCGAAGAACGTCTCGCCCACCACTGCGGGGCCGGCGGCGATCAATTCGTCCATCATCCGGGTGTTTAGCGCTCCCGGCGCCACGGCATTGACGTCGATTCCGTCGTCCTTGACTTCGAGCGCCAGTGATTCGGCGAACCGCACGACAGCGGCTTTCGACGCCGCGTAGGCGCCGAGCCGGGGCAAGGGATTGGTCGCCCCTCCCCCTGAAAGCTGCACGATCTTTCCGTACCGGTGCGCCTTGAAGTGCGGGACCAGCGCCCGGCACATCAGGACCGATCCAAACAGGTTGATCTCGATGGCGCGGACCCAGGCGTCCCAATCGGTATCTTCGTTGAGACCCATCGGGCCGTAGATGCCGGCATTGTTGACGAGAATGTGGAGTTGCGGGAAGGCGCGCAGCGTCTCCGCCACGAGGGCCTGCACGTCGCCCGCCCGCGACACGTCGGCGCGCCGCGCGAGCACGGTCTGCGATCCTGACGCGAGCCCCGCGAGCTCCCTGTGCGCATCGGCGAGCCGGCCATCGTCGCGGGCGCAGATCATCACGCTGGCGCCCGCTTCGACAAACGCGCGGGCAATCGCGAGCCCGAGGCCCTGGTTCGCGCCGGTCACGAGGGCGGTGCGGCCCGCCAGCGCTCCGGTCACGCGGCCACCCTCCCCACACTCAGGTACTCGATATCGGCAGCCCCGCCGAGCGTCTCGCCGAGAAATCGATCCGCGTCCAAGACCAGCCGGCGTGCCATCCTCGACTTCACCTCGTTGACATCAACCTGCCGATATTCGGGCCACGCCGTCGCGACGACCAACGCCGACGCGCCGATCAGCGCGTCGAGCGGATCAGCCGTCAGCCGCGCGAACGACGCGACGTCGTGAGGGAGCTCCTTCACCGCCGGATCGTGCGCGCGGACGTCGGCTCCCTGATCGTGCAACCACCGGCACAGTTCGACCGCACTCGATCGCCGAAGCGTGTCGGTGCCTGGCTTGTAGGTGAGCCCCCAGATCGCGACCGTACGACCGGCCGCGGTGCCGAGTCGCTCGGAAATCCGGCGTGCCGCCCATTGACGATGACGGTCGTTGCTGGTCTTGACTGACGACAGCAGGGCCGCAGGCACGCCGAGCTTGCCGGCAAGCCCGGACAGGAACACGACATCGCGCGCCAGCGTGCCGCCGGCAAACGCCGCGCCCGGCGACACGTACGCCTTCGGGCCGATGCGCGCCTCGGACTTGAGGCCACGCGCGACCTCGGCCGCGTCGGCGCCGACGTGCTCGCAGAGCACGGCCACCTCGTTGGTGAACGCGATCGACGTCGCGAGAAACGCGTTGATCGCGTGCTTGGTCATTTCAGCGGACTCGACCGACATCCATTCGACGCGGTCGGTGACCGGCCGCAGCAGGGCCGCAATCCTGTCGCGATCGGCAGACGATCGCACGCCGACGACGACGCGATCGGGACGCATGAAGACATCGATCGCCTTGCCGAGCCTGAGATTTTCAGGCGAATACGCAAAACTCACGGCCCGACCCTTCGATTCGCGCGCAAACATCTCCTCGAACCGACGCGTCGTGCCCACCGGAAGCTGCGAGGAAACGAGGACGAGCGTCCCCTCCTGGATGTGTGGAAGGAGCGCGCGCACGTGGCCGGCGACGGTCTCGACGTCGGCGCCGTCCTCATCGTCGACCGGCGTGTCGAACGCGATCCACACCACATCCGCGTGCCGCATGGCATCGTCGAGACGCGGGGTGAAGCGCAGACGCCCGCTCGCACGACCGGCGTTCACGAGGTCCTGCAACCCGGGCTCGTCAACGGGCAGCGATCCGCGAGCCAGTTTTTCCACGACCTCCGGATCCGGGTCGAAGCCGACGACCTCATGACCAGCGGCGGCGAGGCAGGCAGCGGTGACCGTCCCGAGATGCCAGAGCCCGACGACTGCGACGGTCATGAAGCGCGCTCGTCCAGGAGCCAGGGATTGGCGCGCAAGTAGTCGAGCGTTCGCAGGATACCGTCGCGAATCGACAGTGTCGGCCGCCAGCCGAGCGAACGGATCCGCGCGGTGTCGAGAAAGATGAACGGGCTGTCGCCCACCCACCCACGTTCGCCGCCGGCGTACGAGCGAACGGGCTCCACGCCGAGGTGCGTGGTGATCCAGCCAATTGAGTCGTTGACGCAGCAGTACTCGTCCGTGCCGAGATTGAAGACGTTGACCTTGCCCTGAGCCCTCTCGACGGCGAGCAGCATCGCGTCGATGCAGTCCTGTACGTACAGGTACGACTTACGTTGCTTCCCGTCGCCCAGCACGTGCAGCGCTCCAGGGTTCTGCCGGAGCTTCCGATAGAAATCGAAGACGTGGCCGTGCGAGTAGCGCTCGCCGAGGATCGAGACGAACCTGAAGATGTAGCCCTGAAATCCAAACCCTTCGCAGTACGCCTGGATCAGGCCTTCGCCGGCAAGCTTCGATGCGCCGTACAAGGATGTCTGCGCGGGAAACGGCGCCGTCTCCGGCGTCGGAAACACTTCCGGTTCTCCGTAGATCGATCCGGTCGACGAAAACGCGATGCGCCTGATGCCGCTGGCGCGCATGGCCTCGAGGACGTTGAAGGTGGCGATGGTGTTCTGCTCGAGATCCCTGCGCGGATGCTCGGTGCCGAGGCGGACGTCTGCGTTGGCGGCGAAATGGAACACGACATCGCAGCCCCGCATCGCGCCGGTCAGCGTTTCGAGATCGAGCGTGTCGCCTTCGACGAGCGTGAACCGATCGCAGGCCTGCGCCCCCTCGAGAAAACGACGCTGTCCCGTGGACAGGTTGTCGTACACCACGACACGGCTGCCGTTGCCCAGCAGGCGATCGACCAGGGTGCTGCCGATAAAGCCGGCCCCGCCCGTCACGAAGTACGCGGCTGTCGTGTCGCTCATCCGTCGAATCCCGTTCGCATCAGGAGGGCGCACTCACGGGTGCGGCGGTCGAGACACGGCTGACGCGCGAGGCCGCCGTCAAGTTCTCAACGTACCATTGGTACGTCGATCGAATGCCATCAGCCAGCGAGATGCGATGCTTCCATCCGAGAGCGTGCATTCGCGACACGTCCAGAAGCTTGCGAGGCGAACCGTCCGGCTTTGACGAATCGAACACGAGCTGCGCATCGGGGTGGACAACGTCGCGAATCATCTCTGCCACTTCATGAATGGTCAGATCTTCGCCGGTTCCGACGTTGATGTGCTCGGTCGCGTCGTACCGGTTCATCAGAAACAGGCACGCGTCGGCCAGGTCGTCGACGTGCAGGAACTCTCGGCGCGCAGAGCCGGTCCCCCACACCACCACCTCGCGGTCACCACGAACCCTGGCATCGTGGAACTTCCGGATGAGCGCGGGCAGCACGTGGGAGCTCATGAGATCGAAATTGTCGTGGGGGCCGTACAGATTCGTGGGCATTGCCGATATGAAATCGCAGCCGTACTGCCGGCGATACGACTCGCAGAGCTTCATTCCGGAGATCTTGGCCATCGCGTACGCGGCATTAGTCGGCTCTAGAGGACCAGTCAGCAGGTACTCCTCCTTGATGGGCTGGGGGCACTCCCGCGGATAGATGCACGAACTCCCGAGGTACAGCAGTTTCTTCGCCCCGTAGACGTGAGCCGCGTGCACAACCGTCGCGTGAATCAGCAGGTTGTCGTAAATGAACTCGGCAGGACGCGTAGAGTTGGCCAGAATGCCCCCAACCGTTCCCGCGACGAGAAACACGTACGCGGGCCGGTTGGCCTTGAACCAGTAGTTGACCGCAGCCTGGTCACGCAAATCGACCTGATCGCGGGTGGCCGTCAAGAGGTTGCGGTGGTCGCCTGCCTCGAGCCTCCGCATGATCGCGGAGCCGACGAGGCCTTTGTGGCCGGCCACGAAAATCCGTGCATCAGATGTCATGGAGTCCTTCTCGATCGCGGCTCCGGCCCTCAGACGGTGTCTTCAACCCGACTTTCGACCGGCTTGCCGCTCTTCTCGTCGCGCCTATGGCGCGCGCGAGCCGTCGCTGAGGGCGTGGCCTCAGCACGGGACGCTCCAAACCGTATTCTGAGCAGGTCGGTCATGTTCCTGACGTTTCCGCGAACGAGCTCGAGCCGACTGTCGCCGTCGTCGCGCCACGTGACCGGCACCTGCGCAATACGATGTCCGGCGCGAGTCGCCAGATGCAGAATCTCCACGTCGAACATGTAGCCGTCGATTCTCTGTCGACTGAAGAGATCCAGGGCGACATCGCGCCTGAAGAACTTGAATCCGCACTGGGTGTCTCGAATCTCCCGCAACCCAACGAGGGCGTGCATCACCAGGCCAAAGACTCGTGAGCCGACACGGCGATACCAGACCTGCGGCCGCTCGATGCGCGATTGCTGCATCCCGCGTGAGCCGATGACAACAGCGCATCCGTTTCTTAAGAATTCTTCGAACTGGTCGAACTCCTGAATGGGCGTCTTGTTGTCGGCATCCACGAAGCCGATCACATCGCCTGTCGCAAGTCGCACGCCCTGCCGAATCCCGTAGCCCTTTCCGCACCGCCTGGGTTCGCCGATCACTTTCAGTCGAGGATCGCGCCGAGCCAGTTCGTTTACGAGTTCCCTCGTGCCATCGTCGCCGTCAGCCGAGACGATCACCTCGAACCGGTAGGGCTTCCGCTCGAAGTACGTCGTCATCTGGGCGAGCGTCTCGCCAATGCTCCTGACTTCGTTGTACGCGGGAATGATGACGCTCACCGCAGTGATATGCGAAATAAGTCCCCCTCCCGGCGCGTGGGTCGACATGCTTTGACTCTATGGTTTCCGGCCAACCGCCACACAACGGATGCCGAATGGAAAGGACACGAACCGACCGAGCCAGGCCTCTACTCTGAGGACCCCTCGCAGGAGGCGGCTTCCACGCGTCTGTCTGATCTCGGTCTCGACCAGCTGACGTCGGACGTCGGAGTCCGCCGCATTCAAGAAGCGCTGATTCCGCCGCTTCACAGCGATGAACCCTGGATACGCGAAGACACCGAGATGAGACTGGTCCACGATCGTCAACCCTGCAGACGCGAGGAGCGACCTCAGGCTGCTAGCCGAATAGCGGCGATAGTGCTGCAGATGCTCGTCGTACGCGTCGTACAGATGTGGTCCTGCGGGCACTTCCACCACGGCGATGCCGCCGGGCCTCAAGATGCGCGCCACCTGGCGCATGGCGTCCAGATCGTGCCCGATGTGCTCCAGCACGTTGAGGAGGATCGTGGCGTCGATGCTCTCGTCCGGGAGTGGACAACGCACCGCATCGAACTGGAGCAGCGGAATGCCGGTCAGGTGTGCCGCAAGACGATCGAGGGGGTCCTTCAAGAAGTCCGATCCGATCACAGTCGCCTGCGGAAAGTCGGTCTTCAGGCGCCTCAACAGAAATCCGCTGGAGCACCCGATCTCGAGCAGCGTCGGCGCATCGTGCCGGTTATGGCGCCGTAGAGCTGCGACGGCCCAATCGCGTGACATTCGATCGATGGGATGGTCGCCGCCAGCCGACTCCTCGTGCAGTTGCGTGAGCCCGTCCGACCAGCCTGACGAACCAGCGGTATAGGTCATCACGCGCACTTCACGACCGCTCACGCGGAAGGCGCTCCCCGTCCATTCGGGCCGCGATCCGTCGGCGCCCGGCGGCCAGGGGTACCCGCGCGCCGTCACGCAGGCCCCGCCAGTGCCGATGGTTGCAGGACGCATGATCGTACAAGCGGGTCCGCGTTCGCACCTGTCATACGATATCCGCTGCGATGCTGAAGCGATCGAGCTTCGACGCACATCGTTTTCGTCCAGACCACCATCGCCTGAATAGCGGCGCAGGACGCCGCATTCGGCGTAATGATGATGCAGCGGCCGCCGACGCGATGTGGACGATTCGGCCCAACCGACAGCCGATCATGAACGGAAATTCGCTTTGGCTTGTGCGTTCGCGTTCACTGGCTTCACATCGAGCTAGACAGACGATCTCTCGAGGAGGGGCCTTCCTCGGGGGATCAGTAGTTAGTTTATCTGGCAAGTTGAGAATGTCGACTCGAAGCGTGGCGCGAACGTACCCATTCAGCCAGCCGATCCACCTGCTTCTAGCCATCGGCATTTGAACAACCCGTCACCACGCCGACGACGCGAAAAAGGCGCATCACGATTGAGACTCGCTCGTCGCAAGGCGCGCGTCCGGACGGTAAACCCTCTCGAGGGCGGCGGCGAACGCGGGGAGCACGACTCGCTCGTCGAACATGGCCTCGACCACCTCACGACCGCGCCTACCGATGGCCGTTACGTCGCGCGCCAGGAGCGTCCGGATCGTGTGCGCCAGCGCCGCCGGGTCTTCGGGAGGTACGACGACACCGACCTGTTGGCTCTCGATGAACCGACCGGTCTCGCTGTCCAAGCTGACAGCCGCAACGATAGGACGCGCCGCGGCCATGTAGTAGAGCAGCTTGCCCGGAAAGACGATGTCCGTCACCGCCTTCTTCTGTGTGATCATCAACGCGTCGGCAGCACCGAGTTGTTCCGGAAGGCGCTCGCGTGGCTGAAACGGCATGAAGCGCACGTTGCGGAGCTCCAGGCTGCGTGCCCTCGCCTTCAGGTCGTCCAGCTGCGGGCCGTCGCCCAGGATCACAAACTTCACGCGTGGCACGTCGGCCAGCAGCGCCGCCGCCTCGATCATTACTTCGAGTCCCTGCTTGAGGGCGATACTACCTGAGTACATCAGTACGAAGTCGTCTAACGCGAGGCCATGAGCGCGTCGGAATGCATTGTTTCTGCCGTGTACGCGCATGAAATCCAGATCGATCGAATTTGGCAGCAGCCGGATCTTCTCAGGCGACACGCCTTTGCGCTCGAGGTTGGATTGAAACCCTGAGCAGATCACGCCGATACCGGCCGCCCGCCGGTACACGAAGCGCTCAAGCACTCGCCCCACTCGAATGGCGAGCGACTTCGACGCCAACAGTCCTGTTGCGATCGCAGCGTCCGGGACTAAATCCTGGATGTGAAAAAACAGCGGCGCACGCATCAGCGAGGCGATCAACCATCCGGTCAGCCCCAATTGAAGCGGCGGAGAGATGGCAAGAACCACTTCGCAGGGACCGCCGGCCAAAGCCCCTATCAGAGCCGACGCGCTGAACGAGATGTCGTGCAGGATTCGGTTGAAGGCCCGGCGCGGCTCCCTGGGCACGTAAATATACGTTCGGCGCACGGGAACCGCGTTGATCGTTTCCCGGCGAAACCATTCGCCGCGATACCCCTCCCAGATGCGCCACTGCGGCATCTTCGGAAAGCTCGTGACGACGCGCGCGTCGTGCCCTTGCTGGCGCAGGTAAGCAGCGAGGGCAGCCGTGTACGGACCTATCGAGGCCGACTCGGGCAAGTAGTCCAACCCAAGAATTAGAACGCGCATGACGACTCGCCCCCGAACAGAAAGGTCGTGAACGCCAGGCACGCCGTTGCCACCGAGATCCACGCACCGGCAAAGAATGATTGGGGAGCGTATCTGAACGTCACTCGATGGTGTCCCTCGGTCACGGCAACGGCGCGCATGACACCGTTCGCACGAAGTACTGGTGCAGGCTGGTCGTCAATCATCGCGTACCAACCCGGGTAGAAGGTATCGCTCAAGACCAGCAGGCCGGGCCCAGCCGCATCAACGCGAATGCTGACGCGCGTGGGCCTTCGATCCACAATCGCCACATTTGCGTCTCTCGAGAGCTTTGCAGTCAGACCTGGCTGGCGATCAAGAACCACTGCGACTCGCGGGTCAAAGCCCTGAGCGCGCACCCGCATAATTGCCGCCGATGTGTCCGGCACGACGACGTACGAGGCGACCCAGAACGCGCGCGCCATCGGCTGCCGATCGCGGTAGACTCGCATCTCGCGATCATAAATGAGCTCAAAATGTTCAGCGGCAAGACGAGTGCTCGGACCAGTGAACAGGTATTTCACGTTGGCGAGATCACTGTTTCGTACGTTGACGCAAACCTCCTTTCCACAGGGGCTGTCGGACGTCGACACCACGCTCGGCAAGTTCGGCGGTCCAAGATCGTCGTAGCCGTCGGCCGTCTCAAAGCCGTACAAGGAGGACATCGCCGCAGGCAGAACCGGAGGCTCTGCCGATACTCTGAGGCTCATCGCTCGGTAACTCTCGTGGTCGTTCTGCACGAGTCGTATGGCCTCAGATGTCGGCGTAAAGGGATTCCGTCTGACGTCAACGAGTGGTACGTGGGTGAGCGACATGAACGCCATGTCCACAGACGTCAGCGCCACTGCCGCAGCTCCACATGTTCTTCCCGAGACGCGTCCTTGCAGTCTCAGTGCAATCAGGCTCAACCCGGCAACTGCCACGGACAGCGGAACAAAAGTCTGTGGGTTGTTGAACCTAGCGTCATCGATGAACCCGCGTGCCTTCGCCAGATAGAGCGATGGATAGCTTGGACCCAGATAACTGGCGGCTAGTGCACCCAGCACTCTTCCCTCAACGAGCTTGTCAATCCTGTTGCCCGCGACGAGCAGCGCGATGTTGAAGGCTATCAGCGCAGCAACAACGACCGCGACCAGAACGGCAGTGAGCCACAGCGAAAGCCGTGCCCGCGTTTCAACCCACTCCCTCCGGCAAACCGCGCGGCAGCCAAACGCCGCGAGGACGCAGGCACAGAATATGTAGACCAAGAAGAACCGCTCATAAAGGACCGGGCCCAAGGGCGTGTAGAGCACAATTCCAACGACCGAGAGTCCCAGAATCGCGAACGGAATCCTTCGCCTATCGACACCGCCAATGGTGCCCATGACTGCGAGAAAGAATGGGACGAGCCCGATGAATCCCTGCCAGTGCGTTTCGCCGCCCCACGCCCTCGTCACCATCATCGAGTCCTTCAACCGTCCGGCAAGGTTAGGAAAGATGAACGAAACCAACCCGAATGTCGCGAAAACAGTCTCGAGCAGAGACCGCGGAGGCTTGTTCGTCGCTCGGAGAGCTCCGCCGGCGAACCGAGCGCTCTGCCCGATCAGCTCAAGAGTTGGCAGAAGTTGGACGGCGCTCATTCCGACGCCGATCAATAGGACTATGGGGACAACGGCAATACTCTTGGCCCACACGTTCAGCCGCCAGTCCCGCTGCGTGACTAGGCATTGCAGTCCGACGAGCGCGACAATCGCCAGGCACAGGTAGACATAAATCTGCAGCGGGCTGGCAAGGAGGGCGATGCCGAATATCAAACCGGCGACCGCAGTCCTTCTGAGCGAGCGCACTGCCATCGCTCGATCCAGCAACAGACAGACCAGCGGAAGCCACAGCAAGCCTGCAATAGACCAGTCGAAGACGTTCGCCCAAAACATCGAATTCAAGCCATAGCCGACGGCACCGACGAGACCACCCGCAACGCCGAGGTTCAAGTGACGCAGGTACAGGTACATGAAGGACATGCACGCAAGAACCTGAAGGAAGCTGCGCCATGCTAGCGCCACGCCCAGATCTGGCCACAACAGCAACAGGTTGAATGGGTCGAACGCAACCATACCGGCGCTGCTCGCGAAAGCCGGATGGCCCCCAAATACTCTGGGATTCCACAGATTGAGCGACCCCTCACGAAACGAGCTGGCCTGAAAGTCACGCAATGGATAGTAGTGAATGACGTAGTCGCTGACGGCAGTCACCTGAACGTGAGTGCCGTCCCGACTAGCCGCGAAGGGCAGAAAGAGCTCGTTGGTGATGTCGGTTGGGTACATCGTTCGGCCACCGAACAGCACCGGCACGAACACCCCCAGCGCAACCGCAGCGAGAACCGCGAAGGGCGCGACAGCCTGAAGCCGCAACGTCATCAGACAAAGGCCCGATTTGTAGACCCCAACGTGCCTTGTAAGGTCGGAGCTGATTGCTCCGGTCAGCGACCGTGAATCGTCTTCGGCTTGAGCGTAAGCCCGATGACCAGATTGCAGAAGATCAACGGCACGGGAATCGGAAAGAAGACTCTGCGGACCACACTAAAAAACTGTTGCAGTTCAGTTACGATTTCGAGGGGCTTGTTGATGTGCTCTCTTTCGATGAACCATCGATACGATTGCCGGTAACGCTTCTCGAAAATGCGCTGAGCCGAGGCGCGGCGGGCCAGAGTATAAGCGACACTCCCTTCGCACGGGATGACTGCGTGGAACTCCCCTCGATCCTTGTCACAAACCCGATGGGCCTCGCGAACAGCGCTAGGCAAATTTGGAAGGTGTTCGAGAACGTGAATAGCCAGCACGCGATCGAAGTAGCCGTCCGGAAAGTTAAGCCTCTCCTGGCAATCCCCAATCACGACGTTGATTCGCGGAAACCGCTCCTTGATCCTCTGGCTCATGTTCTCGCGCAGCTCCAAGGCGTAGTACTCACTCTCCTGCGCCGCAGTCAGGTGCTCATAGTGCAGATGTTCGCCGATGCCTGCACCAATCTCGAGCGTACGTCGAAAGTCGCTTGTCGTGGCACGAACCGGATAGCAATGATTGAAGCGGTCAACGGCAGAGTACTTGTGGGGAAGAACCTCATGCCAGTACTTGACGAAGTCATCGCTAATGCGGCGCTGTTCCGTGGTGATTGGCGGAAGAACCTTAGGCCAAACTGTTCCAGGCACAATCCTATGACCTCCCGAGCTGTAGGGGATGATGTGACAGACTCGATGGATTGTCGTAGACCTCCTGGCACCACACCTCCCAGTTGAGCAGTACCCAGAGGCGATCGCCGAGGCCAGACTCCCCTGCCAGATGACGCGTCCAGAGATCACGGACGGCCGCCGGCTGCCAGAACCCTCGCGTGGCCGCGCGCGAAGCGAAGAGCACATCCTCCGCAAACGATTTGAGCGAGCCGCGCAGCCAGCGTCCGACTGGCACGTCGAATCCGTGCTTGGGCCGATTCAGAATTTCCCGAGGCAGCAGCCCCTCGGCCGCGCGGCGCAACAGGTACTTTCCCGCGCCGCCGCGCAACTTGTCCGACGGGGGCAGCGTCGCTGCGAACTCGACGAGGTGATGGTCGAGCAGCGGCGGTCGCGCCTCGAGGCTGGCTGCCATCGACATACGGTCGACCTTGGTCAGCATCTCGTCAGCCAGGCTGGTCTTGAGATCGCCATAGAGACGCCGACTCAACGGCTCCCCGCCCTGAAACGAGCGATACGCGGCGTCGAGCGGCGCCGTGTCCGTCAGTCCGCGATCGCGAAACGCCGCGAGGAGATCCGGGGCGAGCAGGGCGTTTTTCTCGCGCGCGTCTATTTTCGACAGGTAGTAGCTGTAGCGCTCGTCCGCACTCAGACGCAACGAGCGCGCGTACCGTGCGGCGCGGCGGAATCGAACGTCGTGCCGGGCAGCCAGCCCGAAGAAGGGCTCGAGCGCACGACCAGCCACCGGGCCGAGGATACTCAACCGATCCGCCCAACGATCCCAGCGATAGCGGGGATAGCCTGCGAACAGTTCGTCGCCACCGTCGCCTGTCAGAACGACCTTGACGTGTTCGCGGGCGGCCCTGGACACGTAGTACGTTGGAACCGCCGAACTGACCGCGAACGGCTCGTCGAAATACCAGGCAAGACGCGGCAGAAGCTCGCGGACGTCGGGATCGACGACGATTTCGTGGTGCTCGGTTCCGAAGGCGGTTGCCACGGCGCGCGCAAACGGCCGTTCGTCGTCCGAGCCAGCGTCTGGGAATCCGACCGAGAAGGTTCGGACCGGTTCGGGTGAAACGCGACTCATGATCCCAACAACCAAACTCGAATCGAGGCCGCCGCTCAGGAGCGCACCGAGCGGCACATCCGCGACGAGGCGCTGCCGGACGGCCTGCTCCAGGCGCTCGTTGAGCCCAGCCAGACGCTCGTCCTCGCGACGATCCGGAGGCGCGTGCCAGTCTGAGAGGTCCCAGTAAGAGCTGACCGTCACGGTTCCATGGCGGTCGCAAGTAAGGTACTGACCGGGCATGAGCTTGCGAACGCTGCGGAAGATGGTCAGCGGCGCCGGCACGCTCATCAACGTGAAGTAGTGGTAGAGCGCGTCGAGATCGATTTCGCGGGGCACGCCGAACGCCGTCACCGCCTTGATTTCCGACCCGAACACAAGACGCGATCGATCGAGGTAGTAGACGAGCGGCTTTTCACCCAGTCGATCGCGAGCGAGCAGCAGTCTCTGGAGACGAGCGTCCCAGATCGCCACGGCGAACATGCCTTCAAGATGAGCGAGACACGCCTCCCCGTGATCTTCGTAGAGGTGAACGATCACTTCGGTATCAGAACGTGTGCGGAAGCGGTGGCCGCGAGCGACGAGACGCTGTCGCAGCTCGAGATAGTTGTAGATCTCGCCGTTGAAGACGATGCAGACGTCGCGCTGCTCGTTCCAGATGGGCTGCTGCCCGGAGGACAGGTCGATGATGCTGAGACGCCGCATGCCAATCGCCAGGCCGTTACAGACATAGCGGCCTTCGTCGTCAGGCCCGCGATGGCGCAGCGACGCGCACATGCCGGTGAGCAAGTGCTCCTCGACCGGTGCACCGTCAAAGGTCAGCACGCCGCAGATTCCACACACGTTTGGTTCCCCGCCTAGGCCGGCATCCGCGCGATGGTGCGATACAAATCCGCAACGCTGTCCGCCGTCGCACCGAGCGAATACAGGTGCTCCACGCGACGGCGACCTGCGCGACCCATCTCGGCGCGTTGAGTCGGATTGTCGAGAAGCGCGGCAATCGCCTCGGCAAGGGCGGCGGCGTCACGCGGCGGAACGAGCAGGCCCGTTTCACCATCCACGACTTCTTCGGCCGTGCCTTCAATTCGTGTTCCGACGACCGGCCGCTGCATCGCCATCGCTTCGAGCGGCGCGCGCGGTCCAGCTTCGGTCAGTGACGGTTGCACGAGCACATCAAACGCCGCGAGAACCTCGGGCACATCCTGACGGGCCGGCACGAACGCGAGAGAACCATCGAGGCCGAGCGCAGCCGCGCGCGCGCGAAGCCGGTTGAGGTACTCGCGCTGGCCGCGCGGACCGTCTTCCGTGTGCCCGACGATGGCAAACTGTACGGATGGGAAACGCTTGTGGAGCGACGCGCATGCTTCCACGAAGAACATGTGACCCTTGCGCTCGTCCACCGAGCCGAGCGTTCCAATCAGCGGCGCGTCCGCGGGAATCCTCCACTCTCGGCGAAACGCCGCCCCCGTCAGCTCGGGCCTGAAACGCGCGAGGTCGACCGAACTTCGAACGAGCACGAGCTTCGGCGGCGGCACGCCCCATCCCAGAAACACGTCCTGCACGGTCTGCGACACGCACAGGATGCGGTCGGCGGCTGCGGAGAGCAGGGCCGTATTCACGCGGCCCGCCCAGGCCGGCCGCGCGAACCTCAGACCGTGGACGCTCACGACGCGTCCGATGCCGGCTTGGAGACCGGTCAGAACCGCCCACATCGTTTCGTGTACGCCATGGACGATCCCAATCCCCTCACGGTCGACCACATTTCGCGCGACGCGGGCGGCGCGACGGATGCTCCGGACGAACGAGGCCGCCCGAACTGGCGAGAGCGTGCGCGGGAGCGTGCACAGCGACGGCTCAACGATGACGGTTGCGCCAAGACCGCGCAGCGAGTCTACGAGGGGGCGCGACTCGGCAGCCAGCACCCAGAACTGGAACCCCCGCGGCATCAGGCAGCTCACCAGGTTCGTGACGAACGTATCGGGTCCGCCGACGTGCCGATAGGGATGAACGATGAGCACTCGGACGTCACCCGCCGCCACACGCTCGACCATCCGAAAGCTTTCAGCGCGGCGCCTTGGCGGCTCGCCGGGTCACGACTCGCTGGCCACACGCGAATACAAGTCGATGAATCGGCTGGCCACGCTCGACATTTGGAAGTTTCGCGTCACCGAATCCCTGCCGGCTCGGCCCCACGAATCGGCCAGTTCCGGGCTGCGCACCATCGCCATGCAAGCCTCTGCCATTGCGCGTGTTGAACCAGGTGGGACCAGCCGGCCCGTTCTGCCGTCGTCCACCAGTTCCGGGATTCCAGCGACCGGCGTCGCGATGACCGGCTTGCCACACGCCATGAACTCGAGAAGCGCGTTGGGACAAGACTCGGCCGAGCCTTCCGGAGAGCACAGCACGCCGGCATCCATTGCATGCATCAGGGCGAGCGACGAGTCGACGCGGCCCGTGAAGACAATGCGATCGGTTAAGCCCGCGTCCGCGACAAGCGCCTCCAGGCGCTGTCGCAAGGGACCGTCGCCGACCATCACGAAGGTCACGGGCGCACACGGTGAGGTCTTGACGATGTCGGCCGCCGTCATCACGAAATCCTGAGTGCCTTTCAGGGGTTCGAGTCTTCCAACGAAACCGATCACGAACCGGCCGGCCCAGTTGTAACGCTCGCGGATCTCCAGTCCCTCGGCGCGGGCCGACTCGACGTCCGACAGATTCACACCGTTGGGGATGACCAACGTCTTGGCGGGCGGGCAGCCGGCCTTGATGAGCGCCTCGGCGCCAGCGTGCGAATTCGACACCAGCCGGCGTGCCCTGCGGAAGGTCACCGTCCGATCGAACGCGCGCCGCCACCACCATCGCCGGTGCCAGTAGACGGACCACAGACGGTCGCCTCGTTCGGAGCAGATCACGTTTCGAAATCCACTGAGACCAGCCACCAGGGCGAACGTGGCGTCGGGCCGCCAAAGGAAGCTATGCCCGACATCGATGCGTTCGCTGCGCAGAAAGCCCGCGAACCAGCGCAACACGCGGCTGTCATTCCGGGCATAGGGCGGGATGACCACCGGAACGCCTGCACGCTCGAACTGCGGACGCAAGTCGTGACGAGCGTCGCGGCAGAGCGCCACCACCACGGGCTCGATGGACGACGAGGCGAGCGAACGCGACAGCTTGAGAATATGCCGCTCAGCACCACCGTGGTCGAGCGTCCAGCCGATCAGCGCGACGCGCACAACTCCGCCCTGTGCACAATCATCACTCTGCGTGAATGGATGGCTGAAATGGAACGGCTGGCCAACGTGTGTCAGGCAGCATCGCCGACGCGTGCTCGAGATGACGCTGCCGATCGCCGCGCTCTCTCCGCTCCCGTCTGACAATGTTGACGGTCGCAGCCAGGAGCCCCAGAAGCGGCCACTCCCAAGGCAATCCTGGACTGAACAGAAGCGACGCCAAGAACCCCAGTTCCGCAGCGATCATTGCGTCCAGCATCTGTCGCAGCTGACGGTCGGCGTCCCGACGAAGGCGCAACGCCGCGATGAGCAGGACACTCGCGAATCCCAGGTAACCGATCAGCGCCGGCACGCCGCTTTCCGCGGCCATGTGCAGGTAGCGGTTATGCACCGTGGATCCGACATCCGCGAGGCTCTGGTGCTTCACATCCCAGATCGTGATGATGACCGGGGAGTGCAGTGTGAACTGGTTGAATCCGACGCCCAGCAGCGGCGAGGCAACGATCCGCTCGAGCGCCACTCGGTTCAGCGTGAGCCTCTCGTCGATGGTCTGACGGAACACCGCATTGTCCGTTTCCGCCCCCGTCATCGATTTAATGGCTTGCGTCGCCGTGGACCGCGCGCCTTCAGGCAGCGACGCAAAAGCAACGCCGACGAGCACAACCACCACAGCAAGCAGCCGCACGAACTTAACCGTGAGGTTGAAATACGCAAAAGCCACGAGCGCGACCACGATGGCGACCAGACCCGAGCGCGAATACGTCAGTGGCCATCCTACGGCCACCAGGGCCAGAGTGACTAGGGCCAGAAGGCGATCGTGGAACGATTCGGTTCCGCTGACGAGAACGCTCATCGACAACATCGAAACGAGTGCCATGTATGTCGCGTACTCGTTCTTTTGAAACTGGGTCGCGAATAATGAATAACCGGGCCCCAACTCGAAGCTGGACGCTCCCCCGATGAAGAGGACGACCACGGCCTGAACCAGCAGCGCCGTCCGGAGTCTGACGAATTGACTTCGTCTGACTATCAGCCCGACCAGCAGAAACATCAGAAGCCAGAGCAGGCCCATCCGCAGAAAAGACGTGATCGCGATACGAAAGTCCTCGACCACGAGCAGAGAGGCAGCGGAGAAACCGACGTGAACGCCGAGAAAGGCCAGTCCGACAGGCACCGCCACTCGCCTGTGGTTAAGAGGACCGCGAACCATCCAGCCCAGAAAAGCAAGCCCCTCGAACACCATGTAAGGGGCCACGCTGAGCCCGGCAACGTCGAACAAAGAAGTGGTCGGGACGACGATCGTCCACAGTGCCAGCACGAGGAAGACTGCCGGCCACCGACACGCCGACCAGATCGCGCAGAGCGCCGCGACGACGAGCGCGATGATACCTGGCAGAGAAGAGCCGAGGGCTGAGATGCTGAACAACGCTGACTGAACCGGCGATTACTCGTGAGCGCGATGACAACCGTCGGTGACCAGAACGAGTCTCTCTGCGAGCCAGTTGTTGGCTGGGTCAACCTCGGCGGCGGCGCGATAGTGCCTGAGGGCGTCACATGGACGATTGGCCTGCTCGTGGGCCTGGCCCGCGCTGACTCGAAACGGCACGTAGCGCGGCGCGGCTCGTACAGCGGTCTCGAATTCCACGAGTGACGCCTGCACTTGCCCCGTCTGGACGAGCGCAAAACCGATGTTGTGGTGAATGAACGGATCAGTGTCGCGCGCGAGCGTATTCGCACGCCTCAGCAGTGGCAGCGCGTCGGCCATCCGGTCCTGCGACATCAGGTCAACACCACGCAGAAGCGCGGGCTGCGGAGACGACGGATCGAGTGCCTCGGCTTGGTCGTACCAGCGGACGGCTTCCTGGTATCGCTTCTGCGCCGACATGATCTGCCCGGTGAGCAGTGCAGGCTCGACCCGGCGCGGCCATTCTTCTCGCATAGCGGCGAGCAGAGTTTCAGCCCTCGCATAGTCGTGACGGACACCGCCGACAAACCCCGCCCACGACAACTGGGTCTGCAGGTCATGGGGCGACAGTTCAGCAGCCCGGCGAAATGCCACCTCCGCCGAGTCCAATTGGCCAAGCTCCTGCTGGACGACTCCTTTCCATCGATACGCTTCCGCTCGGCGCGGCTCGAGGTCGGTGACGATCTCAAACCATGCTAAGGCGTCACGGAGGTAGAGCGCGTGGGCGGCCGTCTCGCCTCGTCTCTGCAGGACGTCGACCGATCCCGAGCGGCGCCAGTCTTCGAGGGCCTCGGACCGACGCCCCGACTCCGAAAGCGCATCCCCACGCCGGTGGAGGTACAGCGGCTGCGCACTCCGGCGATACGCGCGTGTGAGCAAATCGACGGCAGTCTGCCACTGGCGAGACTGGAGGGCGCACTCGGCAAGCAGATGATCGGTGCCGGCCGCGCTGTCGGACAACCGGCGCGCGGCCTCCAACAGTCGAAGTCCGCTGGCCGGACAGGGTGAATGGTCGACGAGCGCGTGTTCGACCCTGAGTGCACCGGCGTTTGCCAGGGCTGTGGCAAAGAGGGTCACACCAGCAACCGCTGCGACCGACAAACAGACCACCACCTTGACCAAGTGGAAAAGGCCCGTTTTCACCTTCTATTGCCTTACGCCGCAGAGGAACAGGTATGGCGACGTGACGGACTGGTCGCTCATCAGGCCGAAACGGCGTAATCCCCTGGCCAGAAACCAATCGATCTCAGCCAGTACAGAGCCGGCTCGGCGCGAGACCGCCTGCGGCAGCCAGCGGACATGTGAGAAGTTCAGGAGGCGCAATCCCGCAGCACCTCCGACGTACCCGACCTCCACCTGATCAAGGCCAATCCCGTCTGCATATCCTCGCAGTTGCTGCTCCCCGACGATCACATGGCTCGAGAACACGTCACGATCGATGATTCGCTGGACGAGACCGTACACTCCGCTGAGGTTTGGCACGGTCGCGACGACAATCCCGCCTTCGTTGAGAAGGCCAGCCATCGAGCCCAGCACGTCGCCGGGCTGAGCAAAGTGCTCGACGAACCCGAACGACATGATGAAGTCGAAACGATCTTTAGATGTCGTCGCGAATGAAAAGTAATCGTCACAGACGACTCGGCCCGGCACTCCGAGCGCCTCGAAGTTGACGCGGGCCAGGGCACAACCTTCAGGGGAGAAATCGACGCCGACGGCCTCGGCGCTCAGTTGCCCGGCCACATACGGCAGCCAGATCGAGTTGGCGCACCCGACTTCGAGGATTCGAGGCTCCGGCCTGCCCGAAAAACGTCGCTCGGCGCAGCCGAGGAGAAATGATCCGAATTCCGGCTGGAGGTTCAGGAGACGTCGTATCGCATCTCCCCGACCTCGTGTGTCGCGAATCGGATGCCAAGTGTGGTCCCAGTATTCCTGTGAAGTCAGACGGTCGGTCGCGAGCTGGTCAGGTACCTTCAAAGCTAACTCGCCGTGACACGTTTCTGACGCGCATCGCTCGTCCCGTCGACGCGGCTCATTGAAGATCGGGCAACGGGCCGGAGCACAAATACGTATGTGGCGGAACCGAACGCCCGAGCCAGCAGCCGCCGCCAGCGGGCAGACAGCGTCGGCCAAAGACTGTATCCGGTGTAGAAGATTCCGGAAGTCGACACGGAGACGGGCTCGAATCCGCTGTCGCGGAAGACGCGCAACCACCGCGAGGCGCTGTAGTAGTACAGCTCGCTCAGGGCATTCGGATACTCGCCGTGAGGCGCTCCCGCGAGCAGGTGAATGGCGCGCGCCAGCGCACGTCTGCCGGCCGGGCGATCAGTGATCCCGTCTGAGGCGTGGGCGGGAGGGACGCCGCGCATGCTCGGGGCCGTGCGAAGAACCGCCACGGGCCTGACCAGCGACGTCCACAGCCGCCACCACGGTGTCGGGACAACATGAATGGCCAGGCCCTCGGCTTTCAACACGCGGCCAGTCTCGGAGATGAGATCCGGCAAGTGCGAGACGTGCTCGAGAACGTTGGATGAGAACGCGACGTCGAACGTGCCGTCCTCGAACGGCAGTCGGAACCCGTCGTAGTCCTGGACGGGATAGTGCGGTTCCGCCGACCTTGGGCGATCCGGCACGTCCAGCGACGACACACGGCAATGCCAGGAAGCCAGGACGCGCGCTTGAAACCCATCGCCGCCGCCAATCTCGATAACTTGACCGTTTTGAGGCAGCCAGCGCCGCACGCTGCATATCTCTTCGTAACGCAGCTTCTCGAGCAGCGATGCGAACGCCGGTTCGGGACCGCCGATCGCGTCCGCGCGCACGCCGAATGGAATGGGTTCTGGCGACGCCATCAGCGGGAGTTTTCGACCGCGGCTTCCGAAACTGACGCGCGCGATATGCGAAGGGCGGCGACTCGCTCGCGCAGATAGCTTGTGACCAAGTGCAGCTCACCGCAGCCGACCATCCAGGCAAGGGTCGCGTAGGCGGCGATGCCCAGTGCAACCGCGGTCAGGATCTGCAACGAGGCGGCTTGACCGCTCAAAAGCGTGACACCCCCACTGGCTGCGACCACGCTCCCCGCCGTGGAAATGCCCAGTTTGAGGACGGAGGGCCAAACGCCTTCGAGCGTGTTGCCGAGCACGCGATTGACGGACCAGACGATCAGCACACCAGCCAGGCCGCCGGCGACCGCATCAGCGAGAGCGATGCCAAGGAGTCCCCAGAAACCCATGAGGGCGACCGCCAGCGAAATCATCAGGACCATTCGGATGCCGGCAAGCCAGCCGAGGGTGCGCGTCCGCTGCCACACGATGAGCACTCGAGCGTAGAAGCGGGAGACGATCTCCATCGGCACGCCAAGCAGGAGCAGTCCCAGCACGGCGGCCGTCCCCGAACTGAGAGCGAGATCGAACTTGCCACGTTGCAGTGTCAGAAGAATCAGCGGCTCTCGGACCGCGAACAGGATAGCGACGACCGGCAGGATGAGGAACAGCATTGTCAACGCGGTCTGCCGCAGATCGACTCTGACACCTTCGACATTCTCGCGTGCAGCGAGATCGGACCAGTTCGCCAGCGTGACCAACGTGGCGCCGCTCGTGAGCAGTTCGAAGATAGCGCTCGAGTACCGGCTCGCGTAGTCAAGCATCGACACGCTGCCGCTCGTCAACTGTGCGGCGAGCACGCGGCTGGCCAGCTGGCTGAACTGCAGGGCTGCCGTCCCGATGAGGAGCGGCACCACGAGCACGCCGGAGCGAACCAAACCTGGTTCGACGCGCCAGGTCAGGACTGGACGCAGCCCGATCGAACGCCATCCTGCACACACCGTCGCCGTTTGAACGGCGGCACCCGCAACAAAGCTCAGTGGGAGGCTCATCACGCCGAGCACGCGCCGGAAAGCAAGAAACACCGACAACGCCACCAGATAGCGAAATGCGGCCGAATAGGCGACCCTCTGGAAGCGTCCAGCCGCGTTATATGTCGCGGCGAGTACAGCCCATGAAGCCTGCAACGGGATGATTGGCATCAGCCAGAGCGCATTCCTCGACGCGAGTGCCATCGTCTCGACGGGAATTCCGCGTCGGCCGAGCAGCCACGGGGAGGCGCCGGCAACGACGAGCATCGCCAGAAACGAGAACAGCAGCACGTAGGCCAGCGTTGCGCCGACGAGACGATTGAGCTCATGCGGCCTCTTGACCCGGCACTCGGTGATAGCCGGGATAAACACCGACATGATGGCGTTGACGACCGCACCCGAAAACAGCGTCGGGATGGCGAGGGCCACGAAGAAGGCGTCAGTCTGCCAGTTGGCGCCGAAGACTGCCGCGATCACGGCGAAGAGCACGAAGCTCACCGCCTGGCCGCCGATCGTGATCACGGTGACGACCAGAGAATCCGACGCGACTTTGCTCATACGCCGAGGTACGATCCGTTCAATTCGCGCCGAACCGCTGCGCCCACATCTGATAGACGAGCAGCACCCACGGCCGCGTGTGTCCGATTTCTCCCCGAAGGAACCTGGCGATCACGCTCTGGACCGCAGCCGGGTCGAACAATCCTCCATTCCGCAGGCGTGAAGGCGCCAGATACTCATCGAGCATCCACTTCAACGGGCCTCGCAGCCACTCGTCCAGCGGCACGCCGAAGCCCTTCTTGGGCCGATCGGTGAGGTGCGATGGCACGTAGCGGGCCAGCACATGCCGCAGCAGAACCTTCTGGGTGCCGTCGTGAACCTTCATCTCATCGGGAAGTCCGATCAACAGCTCCACGACGCGATGATCGAGCAGCGGCACCCGCGCCTCGAGCGACACGGCCATACTGGCGCGATCCACCTTTGTCAGAATGTCATGGGGCAGATACCGCTGGAGATCGCTGAGCGTGAAGCGCTGTAGGTCGGTCGCTTCGCCCCCGAGGCGGCTGGCCGGCATGTCAGGCACAGGCGTGAGCTCCGGCGCGAGACACCGCAGCTCGTGGGGCCGGTAGACGCTCGTGAAATAGTCGAAGAACTCTTCGCTGCTTTCGAGCGCGTCGAGAGAAGCCAAGGCGGTCTTCGCCCGTGACGATGGAAACGCGCCGCCGATCCTGGCCAGCATCTGGCCCATCGGCACGGGGATCGCGCGGGCATAGCGAAGCCGGGCGGCGATCGTCCTGTAGTGTTGATACCCGCCAAGGAGCTCGTCTCCCCCGTCGCCCGAAAGTGCCACGGTCACATGTTGACGAGCGAGCAGGGACACGAGGTAAGTCGGGAGCGCCGACGAATCGGCGAAAGGCTCGTCGAAATAGTCGACCAAACGCGGAATGAACTCGAGAAGCTGCTGATCCGTGGCGACGAGTTCATGATGCTCGGTGCCGAGGTGTTCGGCGATCCGCTTGGCCGATTCGGCTTCGTCGTACTCGCGCTCCCGAAAACCGATGTTGAATGTTTTGACGCGCGTGTCCGCCACGGCCGCCATGACCGCGACGACCGTCGACGAATCGAGGCCGCCGCTGAGGAACGCGCCGATCGGGACGTCGCTCCTCATGCGCAGCTTGACGGATGAGCGCAGCGCGGCATCGAGTTCGTCACACGCGTCCGAGAGATCGGAACGCTGCACGCCCTGACCGCGCCGACCGGATTCATACGCCCAGAGCGGATCCCAGTAGCGCTGCACGCGCACGGCTCGGGAATCGGCCGACCAATAAAGGTAGTGACCCGGAGGCAGACTTCTGATTCCCTCGTAGATCGTGCGGGGCGACGCGATGTACCCGCGCGTTAAGTACCCCCACACGGCGGCAGGATCGACACGCTGTCGACTGCCGGAAAGTACCACGAGCGGCTTCAATTCCGACGCGAAGCGAATCCCCGTGGGCGTGTGGTGGTAGTAGAGCGGCTTGATGCCGAGACGATCGCGAGCCGCAAACAGCGTCCGGGTCTGTTCGTCCCAGATCGCGAACGCGAACATCCCGATGAACCTGTCGATAGCGCGAGGTCCCCACTCCTCGAACGCGTGCAGGATGACTTCTGAGTCGGTCCGCGATCGAAAGCGGTGGCCAGCAGACTCGAGTACGTCGCGCAACGCCTCGAAGTTGTAGATCTCGCCGTTGAAGACGATCCACCGACTGCCGTCCTCGTTCTCGAGCGGCTGATGCCCCGCGGGCGACAGATCGATGATCGACAACCGGCGGAAGAGCAGCGCCGCGTCGCGGCTGCCGTTGATGTACAGGCCCGCATCATCGGGGCCGCGGTGCGCGAGCGTGTCCCGCGCGGCTTCGAGGACGTCCCGACCAGGTACGCCCCGGCTGTCAACGATTCCAGCGATCCCGCACATGAACGCGCGAAGGCTTCAGGCTGTCGGGCCTGGTTTCGAGAATACGAACTCGTTGCAGCCAAGCGAGCTCGTGGTATTCAGACGCAGCATCTCGAGCCCGAGCTCGCGGCGCGCGAACGCAAAAATCTCACCCGCCGATGCATACTCGTACGGAAACCCACCCAGCCAATCCACCCAGTCGTGCCACAAGCTCATCCCGCGTGTTCGGTGGTACTTCCTGGCCACCGACAACGGATTCTGCAGCGTCGCGACGAGCGCGGCGCCTTTGAACGTCCCATACGCCAACTCCATGAGCCGCTTGACCGGCCCCGACTGGCTCACGTACATCCGCTTGACCCGCCACCAACTGCGCGACCCGGCGACGCGGCTCTCGACTCTGTTGTAGATCGCGATGCACAGCAATCCGCCGGGCCGCACCAGCGAAGCCGCGAGCGTCAGCGCACGAAACATGTCGCCGGTGTGGTGCAAGACGCCCCACGAGTACACGATGTCGGACTGCGGTAACTGCCGGCAGAAGTCTTCGTCCAGAATCGACCCCTGGCGAATGCTCCACGTCGCTGGCAGACCCTCGGCTTGGTGAAGCCGCCGGCAGCAGTCAATCGACAGTGGATCGAGGTCGACGCTCACGACGGTCGCACCCAGCCGGTGTGCCACTAAGGAGAACACTCCGCTGCCACACCCGATGTCGAGAAACGTCCGATTGCGCAGGTCGGACAGTTCGAGGAGTTGCATAAGCGAACTGCGCGCTGCATCGGCACGGTGCGGATCGAACGCCCGTCTGAGGTACGACTGCCAGTTCTTCCCGAACTCGAATCGAGGAGATTCCAACCCTAGGGCTGCGTCCACGTCTTTCCAGTCCCTACTGGCGCGCGTATACCGGAGCAGCCGGCAATGGCCGCGCCTCGACACTGCGCTTTGTGCCAAGCATATGGTATGCGCACTTCTTCTTCTCGAACTCGTTCAGAAACTGCGTGCGCCTAAAGCCCGCCTGCTCCATCCAGCCATAGAGCACATCCAGCGGAATCACCCAGTTGTAGAAAGGCTCCAGCATGTCCAGCACGCCGATCTTACCGGGGTTGGGCCGGCCCAACGACCTTCTGACGAGGTTCTTCAGGTTCTCTCTCAGCGGATAACTCGGGTCCCAGCCCCTCTGCGCCACGTGATCCACGTAGGCGAGTCTCTCACTCACCGTGTCGAGTCTCGCAAAATGAGAGCGCTGCAGGTTCACGAGCTTGGTGTTGTGCTCACCCTCCGGTGCGTACACCATCACGTACAGTGATCCGCCTGGCTTGACGGTCGACGCTGCGCTCATGAAGGCCTTCAAGGGATCGTGCGTGCACATTGCCACTCCCCAGAACATGGAGAGGTCGAACTGTCCGACCAGATCGGGGCACTGATTCGGAATCTCCGTGATGTCGACCTGTCTGGCGTTCCGGTTGAACGATGTCACGCTTTTGAGCGCGCTCTCGGATATGTCGACCGACAGGACGGATCGTGCGCCGAGCTTCATCATGGCCTTCGTCCAGCGGCCCATCCCGCAGCCAATGTCAATGCAGCACTTGCCCCGGATCAGTCCCTCCTCGAGCGGCCTGTCCAGGACGCGCGTTCCCGCAGACGGATCGTGAAATGCCTTTCCTTTGGGATGACGCCCGGTCAACTCGTAGATTCGATCGTCGATGTAGACGTCATCGAGGCTCGCACCGGGATGGTTGAAATACTCCGCATCTTCGAGCGCCAGCTTCCATTGAAAGTCGAACTGAGCGCCATATCCTGACGGCGGCGGCTGGAAGCGACCCGAGTATTCGTCTTTCCAGACGAGCACGCCTTCATCGAAATGAGGGTTGGGCCAGCGAGGTGTGGGCATGAATATCTCCAATTTCTATGTCGATCATCAGCCTTCACCAACCCGACCCGCACGCGATCACGAATAGCGTTCTAGCCAGAATCTTCATGTCCAGCCACAACGACCAGTTGTCGATGTATTCCAGATCCATCCGGACCCAGTCGTCGAAACGCGAGATCTGATTGCGGCCGCGCACCTGCCACAAGCACGTGATCCCCGGCCGCACCGTCAGTTTTCGCTTGTGCCACAGCTCGTAGCGCTCGAGCTCGTGCGGGAACGCGGGCCGCGGGCCGACCAGACTCATGTCGCCCTTGAGCACGCTCCAGAGCTGCGGCAGCTCGTTCAGGCTGAATTTCCTCAGATAGCGTCCGAGCGGCGTCACGCGCGGATCGTCCCGAATCTTGAACACCGGACCGACCATCTGATTGCGCGAGGCCAGCTCGGCGCGCCGATGATCAGCGTCCTCGACCATCGTCGAGAACTTGTACCCCGTGAAGCGCCGGCCGTTGTAGCCGACAACGTGCCATGGATACAACACGCTCAGCTTCGGCGTCGTGATCTTGATCGCGAGCGCGATGAGCGCCATCAGCGGCGACAGGATGACGAGCAACACGCCGGCGACCGCGATGTCCAGCATTCGCTTCACGAACAGGGCGGATGAATCCACGTGCCGCGGACGCAGCACTACTTCCGGGAGCCTGAGCGGATCAGAGTGGTAGATGAGCTGCAGATCTTTCAGCTCGCCGAACACAAGCGCCTCGGGCACTACGCGCAAGGTCACGCGAAAGTAATCGCACGTCTGCACGACGTCCTTAAGCCACTCGTTGCCCGCGCCATGAATCGCGATTACCTCGTGAATCGGCCGATGCACGAGCAGCGTCGACAGGTCGGTCGCGCTGCCGAGACACGGAAGAATCATGCTGTCCGCAGCGCCGGAGATGCCGTACGTGATCGGCGACGTGACGCCGGCCAGACTGAGGTAGCCCATCATGTCGTATTCGGTGCGCGGCATGATCGAGGCGACGTGCGTCGCCAGCCAGCCGAGCGCGTGCGCCGGACCGACGAACACGACGTTTCGTGCGTAAAAGCCCGACGCAATCCGGGTCTTCCGATACCAGCGCAGCACCAGCCTGATAGCGGCGAGCGAGACGATGCTGAGCGCGGTGAACAGGAAGATGAGCAGCCGGCTCCAGCTGCCGATCCGCACTGCGAAGAGGACCAGCGCGATTACCGCCAGGCCGAGGAGCGGCGCCGCGGCAGAGGTGAGCGCCACTCTCGTTCGCGACTGCGAAACGAGCGGACGATACCCGCCCAGGCCCTGAATGCACGCGATCGCGACGAATATCATGACGAACAGGAGCCACGACGCCTCGATCGGACCGCGGTATTCGCCGGTCTGCGGCGAGAGCGCCACGACCCACGCGTGCAACGCCGTCTGCCGGAGGAGCACGTCCTTCAGCGCCGGCGTCACACGGTAGGCGATCAGGAAAGCCGCCGTCAGCGCGCAGAGGTCGACCAGCAGGAGAAACGCTGTTGGCTCGGCGCCGTGTGGCCTGAACCGTTCGCGAACGACCGGCTCGCGCGCGACGAGCCGTGGTGTCGACGGCGAGTTGCTCACAGTCATCGGCGATGATCCGTTTTCAACGCGATACCCTGCGGAGGGCGACGTCGTCCCCTCGCACGTCCGACACGCCCGTGATGAACGAGCTGTCAATGACGCCGTTTGGGCCCGCGGACACGAGCAGCAGCGAGTCCGCGCTGGCGAGAGCGATGTACTGATTGCCCCATGGGTCCGGCGTCAGCGGTAACCCGGCCGTGCGCCCTTCGAGCGGGTGGCCGGTGCGGCTGCGCCATGCGGCCTGCCTCACTTGCGGTTCCGCGCCTGGTCCGACGAGCACTTCAACGCCGTCAACGCCGGGAACGCGGCCCTCCCGCCGTAACGCGTCGGCAATGGCGCGAACGTCGCGCTCCGCCCGTTCCACACGGGTACGATTCAATCGCACCGCCACCACGGCGGGTACGACGAGCGCCAGCACCAACAGCGCCGACACGGCCCCCAGCAACCGCAGCACTTACTGTCCCTTCAGTCCCGCAATCGCACCAATCGTCCGCAGCGCAATCCGCGCGTCGAACGAGGGCGACCGGTGCTTGATGTAGTACAGGTCGTACTCGAGCTTGACCAGGGCGCCATCGACCGAGCCGCCGTACGGAAAGCTCACCTGCGCCCACCCGGTCAGCCCAGGCCTCACGAGCAGCCGCGTGCGGTAGAACGGAATGCGCCGCTCGAGCTCGGCGACAAACTCCGGGCGCTCGGGACGCGGACCGACGAGGCTCATGTCGCCGAGAAGCACGTTGATCACCTGCGGCAATTCGTCGATCCGCAGACGACGAAGCCAGCGACCGACCCGCGTCACGCGCGGATCGTTTTCCACGGCCCACCGCGCCCCGCCCTCCGCTTCCGCCCCGCGCACCATCGTCCGGAACTTGAACAGCTCGAAGTGACGGCCGCCGCGTCCCACGCGCACCTGCCGCAGGAAGATCGGAAGGCCCGAGTCGAGCGCGGTCGCGAGCGCAACAACAGGCGTCGCGACAGCCAGCGCCACGAGGCCCGCGAGCGCGCCCACGAGATCGATCGCGCGCTTGGCGCCCTGCCAGATGGCCCGCGCGTGGATCGCGTCGACAAACGTCGTAATCACCCAGTCGGACTCCAGGTACTCGACCGGCACGCGCTCGAGCAGCTGTTCGTACACCGTCGCCATCTGGACGACGTCGGTGCCGTCTTCCTGACAGCCGACGAGCGCCTGCACGAGATCGCGCGAGGCGATGCCGTCGAGCGCGACGATGATTTCCGGAGCGCCCTCCCGGCGGACGATGTCGCGCAGCGCCGCGACGGACCCGAGCACCGGCAGCCCCTCGACGGTCAGGCCCTCACCGCCCTGCTCGTCCACGAACCCGGCGACCTGCAGGTGACCGCCGCCCGATTCGGCGAGCACCTTGACGAGCGCGCGCCCGGCGCGGCCGGTGCCGACGACGACGATGCGCCGGCGCAGCGACGTCTCGGTGAAGAGCCAGATGAAGGTGAGCCGCCACGCGAACGTCAGGAGGCACGCCTGCCACAGCACGTGGAGCACCATGAGGCGCGGAAGCGCCTGCCGCGGCGCGTAGAAGTAGACCGCGAGATACACGACGAGGAGCGCAAACGCGGCGTGCACGATCGCGGTCAGCGTCTGCCCGACGAAGAACGCCACCCTCGGCTGGCGCGCGGTGCGCAGCGCCACCATCCACGCCGGCGCCGCGGCGAACCAGCCGAGGTGCAGCAGGACGAACGCAGGCCCGTACGGATAGCCGGCCGTGATGTTCCACAACAGCAGGGCCACGAGGACGGCCGCGACGCCGATGGCCAGATCGCCCGAGGCGAGCAGCAGCCGCAGCTCGGCGGCGCGCAGGCCGTGCTTCGGCGCTCGCGGCTGCGTTCCCACGCCGTCGACGACGCTGGTCCGGGCCTGCGGCGCGATCACGAGCTTCGCTTCTCCAGCCTGAGGGTCAATCGAGCGCGAATTCCTGCTGCCACGCGGTCGACTCGGCGGCCTTCGGCTGCACGTTCTTCATGAGCAGAAACGACTCGAGGACGAGCGCGTCCATCGCCGTTCGCATGAAGCAGCGGTACGCGTCCTCGGGCGTGCACACGATGGGCTCGCCCCGCACGTTGAACGACGTGTTGACGACGACCGGACACCCGGTGCGGGCGTGGAACGCGGCGATGATGTCGTGAAAGAGCGGGTTCATCTCGCGCCGCACTGTCTGCACGCGCGCCGAGTAATCGACGTGCGTCACGGCGGGAATGTCCGACCGCGGCACGTTGAGCTTTTCGATCCCCCAGAGCGCCTGCTGCTCGGGCGTCATCGCGATCCGGCGCCGCTCGACGACGTCGGCGACGAGGAGCATGTAGGGGCTGTCACCGTCGAAGGCGAACCAGTCGGCCACGTGCTCGCGCAGCACCGCCGGCGCAAACGGCCGGAACGATTCGCGGAACTTGATCTTCAGGTTCATCATCGACTGCATGGCGGGCGAGCGCGGGTCGCCAAGGATGGACCGCGCGCCGAGCGCACGCGGGCCGAACTCCATGCGGCCCTGCAGCAGGCCGACGACGAGCCCCTGCGCGAGCAGGTCGGCCACGCGATCGGCAACGGCCCCGCGCTCGAGTTGCTCGGCGACGTAGCCGGCCTCGAGCAGCCACTCGGCGATGTCCTTGTCCGGAAAGGCGGGGCCGAGGAGCGATCCCTTCATGGCGTCGCGATACGCCGGCACCGGCGCCTCAACACGCGAGGACTCGGATCCCGGCCGCGCGCGCGGTTGCCACGTGCCCATGGCCTCAGCACTGGCTCGCGGGAGCCCCGCGTACCGATGCGTGAGGCACAGAGCCACGCCGAGCGCCCCGCCTGCGTCGCCCGCGGCGGGCTGGATCCACAGCTCGTCGAACGGCCCCTCGCGCTCGATCCGGCCGTTTCCGACGCAGTTGAGCGCCACGCCGCCCGCCAGGCACAGGTTTCGACAGCCCGTGCGCGCGTGCGCCGTCCGCGCCATGCGCAGCATGACGTCTTCGGTGACGTCCTGGATCGATCGCGCGAGATCCAGCTCGCGCTGCGTCAACGGCGCCTCCGGCTTTCGTGCGGGGCCGCCGAACAGCCGCTCGAATCCCGTACCCGTCATCGTCAGCCCGTGCACGAAGTCGAAGTACTCGAGGTTGAGCTGAATGCTGCCGTCGTCGCGCACGTTGACGACGTGATCGCGGATGGCCGCGACGTAGCGAGGCTCGCCGTACGGCGCGAGGCCCATCACCTTGTATTCGCCGGAGTTCACCTTGAAGCCGGTGAAGTAGGTGAACGCCGAGTACAGCAGGCCGACCGAGTGCGGAAACCGCTGCTGCTCGAGCATCTCGAGCGAGGCGCCGCGGCCGACCGCGATAGACGACGTCGCCCATTCGCCGACACCGTCCATCGTCAGCACGGCGGCGTCCTCGAAGGGCGACGGATAGAAGGCCGACGCGGCGTGCGATTCGTGGTGGTCGCCGAAGAGGATCTCCACGTCGTCGCGACCCAGCTCGCGGCGGATGACGTCGGACAGCCACAGCTTGCTGCCCAGCCACTGCGGCATGGCCAGGAGATACGACCGCAGCCCGCGGGGCACGACGGCCAGGTACGACTCGAGCAGCCGTCCGAACTTGACGAGCGGCTTTTCGTAGAAGCCGACCAGATCGACATTGCCGATTGCGATGCCGCGCTCGGCGAGACAGTAGGCGACGGCGTGCGCTGGGAACGAGGCGTCGTGCTTCCGCCGCGTGAAGCGCTCTTCCTGCGCCGCGGCGACGATCTCGCCGTCTTCGACGAGGCAGGCCGCCGAATCGTGGTAGTACGCCGAGAGGCCGAGCACGCGCATCTAGAACAGCGTGTAGATGAACGGCGCCACGGCGCTGGACTGCGCGAACACGATGAGCAGGCCGAGGAGGACGAACACGATCACGATCGGCGCGAGCCAGTACTTCTTTTCAACCTTGAGAAACTGGAAGAACTCGCGAAGGACGCGGGCCTTGGACATAGTCAGAACTGGCGCTCGTAATGCTTCGCGTCGCGGAGCCTGGCCGGATAATCGGTCCAGAGCCGTGCGGTGCGACGGCGTGCGAGCGGATCGCTCCCGAAGAGGCGCGTGAGCACGCCGGCCGGGCACAATGCGGCGACGTACATGATCGTGAGGAGGACTCGCGAGTTGAACCAGCCGAGCACGTGACCGACGGCGCCCCACCATCTGGCCGGTGCTGCGAGTGCCTGGGGCCGAACGGCCGCCGCCACGAGCAGAGCCGCCGCCACGGCGCCAAGCGCCTCCGCCCGCAAGCCATGCCCGCGCCACACGTTCAGCGCCGCGATCGCCGCCAGCACGCCGCCGACCGTGAGCCCGAACGCGCGCGTGCTCGGGACCGCCGGCGGTGCGACGTAGACGTGCCCGAGAGACGGCCACCGCGTCATGCCACTTCGCGCCGAATGGGAAAGAGCTTCTCGCGCGGGACGCCCGCGTCGCGCAGCAGCGCCAGCCGCTCGTGTCCCCGCGGCTCGAGCGAGGCGACGATGATCAGGTCGTACTCCACCTGGTCGTGCTGGCCGATGGCAAACACTGGCAGGCCGAGGAACGTCGACGCGGTGCTCTCCACGTCGAACACGGCCACCGGTTCGAGCCCTGCCTCGCGAAGCGAGAGGAACGCGAGCTCGGCGGCTTCGCCGCGCCCGAAGATCGCGACGCGACGTCCACCGGCGGCGCACTCACGAAGCACGCTTCGAAGATGCCTCCGCACGTCGGCATACAGATGGAGTGAATAGTCCATGAACTCGTACGTCAGGCGCGCTTTCTCCGCCACGCCACGCGGCGTCAGCAGGTACGTGATGCGATTGGAATGCACGTTCACGCACTTGATGTAGCCCTTGCGAACCAGCCGCTTGACGTAGAGGTTGGTCAATCCCAACGCAATGCCGAGCTTGTCGGCAAGCGTGCGCTGGGTGACCCGCGCGTTCTCCTCGACGGCCTCGAGGAGCCTCAGGTCGCGATGCGCTTCGTTGTCCATAAAGGCGGCGCGAGTACAGGCTTCCGCCCTGTCAGTCACAGGGCGCTCCGCGTCAAGTGGTGTGCGGGAGCGTGAGCGGCGCGACGAGGTGCGATCTCGCGCTATTGCCGGGCGATTGACCGAGCACCGCTCAGCTTGCCTGGTTCGCGTTCAGGAAGTGAACGAACATTAGCGTTTCTGCGCGCAAGAAGTCAACGCCGACGGCGGCGAAAGTCGTCCACAAAACGGACGAGACAGCGGTTGCGACGAAGAACGCGACGTGGAGTTTCAGATGCGGAACACGATCGCCGTCCCACCAGACGGCATCGCGTTGCGGGTGTCGACGACGAGCGCGCGGCTCTGCGCGATCAAATCGTACGGGAACGTCGAGTGGTTGGTGGCGACGACGAGGCAGTCGGGCAAATCCCGCAGCGTGGCCGACAGGTCGACACCCTTCAGCGCGAAGCGGCCGTGCCGCAGCTCGGGGATGAATGGATCGGTGTAGCTGAGGACCGCACCGCGCCGCGAAAGCAGCTCCATGATGTCGAGCGCCGGCGACTCACGCATATCGCCCACATCCTTCTTGTAGGCGACGCCCAGGATATGGATGCGCGATCCGTTGATCGGCTTCCTGACGCTGTTCAGCGCGTCGGCGATGCGTTCGACGACGTAGTCGGGCATCGAGCCGTTGACGTGCCCGGCGAGCTCGATGAAGCGGCACTCGAAGCCGCTCTGGCGCGCCTTCCACGACAGATAAAACGGATCGATGGGAATGCAGTGCCCGCCAAGTCCCGGCCCCGGATAGAACGGCATGAACCCGAACGGCTTGGTCTTGGCGGCGTCGATCACTTCCCAGACGTCGATGTCCATCTTGTGGCACATGAGTGCCACTTCGTTCACAAGACCGATGTTCACGGCGCGGAACGTGTTCTCGAGCAACTTGACCATTTCGGCCACCCGCGTCGAGCTGACGGACACGACCTTCTCGACGATCGTTCCGTACAGCGCGGACGCGACGCGAGTGCCCGCCGGGCTCGAGCCCCCGACGATCTTGGGAATGTTGCGGGTCAAGTACGTCTGATTGCCGGGGTCGACTCGCTCGGGCGAAAACGCCAGGAAGAAGTCTTCGTCCGCCTTCAGCCCGCCGGCCTCGAGCTTCGGCTGCACGACCTCCTCGGTCGTCCCCGGATAGGTGGTCGACTCGAGAATCACGAGCTTGCCTGGCGTCAGCGCCGCGGCCGCCTCATCGACCGCGAGCACGACGTAGGAGAGATCGGGATCCTTCGTCTTTCGGAGCGGTGTGGGCACGCAGATGTCAATGACATCCATCGCCCGCAGGCGGGACATGTCGGACGTCGCGGTGAGGTGCCCCGACGCCACGACCGCCGCGAGTTCGTCCTGCGGCACGTCGGGAATGTAGCTCCTGCCGGCATTGATGTGCGTCGTCTTGGATTCGTCGACGTCGAAGCCGGTGACGTGGAAGCGCTGGCGCGCGAACTCGACGGCAAGCGGCAGCCCGACGTAGCCGAGGCCAATGACGCCCACTGTGGCTTGGCGGCTGTGAATGCGCTCGAGCAGCGCGGCCGCCAGTGCGCTGCGCGACGTCATCGAGCGGATGAACGTTCGACCGACGGCGACCGGGACGACGTCGCGAGGCGGGCGAGGTCGGCGTCGACCATCATCTCGATGAGCTGCCGGAACGCGACCGACGGCTGCCACCCCAGCTCGGTGCGCGCCTTCGACGAATCACCCAGCAGGTGATCGACTTCGGCCGGACGCAGGAGCGCCGGATCGATCTTCACATACTGCTGCCAGTCGAGGCCGGCATGCGCGAACGCAATTTCCACGAGCTCGCGCACGGAGTGGCTGATGCCGGTCGCGATGACGTAGTCTTCCGGCCGGTCCTGCTGCAGCATGAGCCACATGGCGCGCACGTAGTCGCCCGCGAAGCCCCAGTCGCGGTGCGCGTCGAGGTTGCCGATCGAGAGGCTGTGGTCGAGCCCGAGCTTGATGCGGGCCACGCCGTGCGCCACCTTGCGCGTCACGAACTCGAGCCCGCGCCGCGGCGACTCGTGGTTGAAGAGCATGCCCGACACGGCGAACAGGTTGTAGCTCTCGCGGTAGTTGACGGTGATGTAGTGCGCGAACACCTTCGACACGCCGTACGGGCTTCGCGGATAGAACGGCGTCATTTCCGTCTGCGGCACTTCGCGCACCTTGCCGAACATCTCGCTCGACGACGCCTGATAGAAGCGGATCGACGGATCGATGTGCCGGACGGCATCGAGCAGGCGCGTCACGCCTTGCGCGTTGAATTCGCCGGTGAGCATCGGCTGATCCCACGAGGCGGGGACAAACGACATCGCCGCGAGGTTGTAGACCTCGGCCGGGCGCACTTCCTCGATGAGTCGCATCATCGACAGCTGATCGAGCAGGTCCGCAGGCTTCAGCGTCACGCAGTCGAGGATGTGCTCGATGCGCCACAGGTTCGGCGCGCTCGATCGGCGCACCATGCCGAAGACTTCGTACCCTTTTTCCAGCAGGAGCTCGGCAAGGTACGATCCGTCCTGGCCGGTGATCCCGGTAATGAGTGCTCGTTTGGCCATGTGTGTCTCGCGCGCGTCCGGCAGCGGCGGCTCCGCGTGCGCATGCACCGGAAGCCGACGGTCAAGGTCGGAGAAACCGGGGCATTGTACCAGCGGCCTGCGACGCGCCGCAACGGCCGCGGCACCCGGTCGTCGCAGGATGTTTGAGCGCGACCACTCGTGCGGAATACCATGCGCGTCATGTCTGATGGGCCGGATGGGCTTCCAGACCCCGAACGCGCGCGTGTCGACGCCGACCGACGGTACAACGAGGCGCTAACCACTGTCGATCGGTCTATCGTCAGAGGCGGCGCGCCCCTTCCGCCGACGGCACTCGACGGCGACGTCACGCTCGAGCCGGCGCCGGGCCGGCCGCGGCGGTGGCTGCGCCGCCTGCACGAGTGGCTCGCGCCCGTGTTCGACCGGCAGCAGTCCTTCAACCGGCGCGTCGCCGGCGCACTCGACGCCCAGGCCGCGCGCGAGCACGAGCGCGCCATCGCCCTCGAGCACCTGCAGACGGCGCTCGTCGTGTTCCTGCAGCAGATCACGGCGTTTGTCGACACGCGCGATCGGGTCTTCGCCAGGCCGCTCGCCGCGCGGGCCGAGGAACAGGAGGGCGCAATCCGCGACCTGCTGGGCCAAGTCGCCGTCATCCAGCGAACCGTGCAGATGCTCTCGCGTCCCGCAGTATCACCTGAACCGGAAGTCGATGGCGCCGGCAGGGAACGGGCTTTCGCCCGTTCCTCTGGCTCCAACGAACCGGCCGTCCACGATTTCCGCTACGTCGGGTTCGAGGATCGCTTTCGCGGAAGCGACGAGGAGATTCGCGAGAAGCTGCGCGCCTACGTACCGGTCTTCTCAGGCCACACCGACGTCGTCGACATCGGGTGCGGCCGGGGCGAGTTCCTGTCGCTGTTGAAGGAACAGGGGATCGCGGCGCGAGGCGTGGACGTCAACCGCGAGATGGCGGCGACCGCCCGCGCGCGGGGCCTCGACGTCGTCGAATCCGATGCGCGCGCGTTTCTGGCCTCGGTGCCGGACGGGTCGCTCGGCGGGCTAATGGCGGCGCAGGTGGTCGAACACCTCGAGCCCGCCTACCTGCTCGACGTGCTCAGGCTCGCGTTCGAGAAGCTGCGGCCGGGCGCGCCGATTGTCATCGAGACGATCAACCCGGCCTGCTGGCTGGCCTTCTTCAGCAGCTACGTCCGCGACTTCACGCACGTCAGGCCGATCCATCCGGAGACGCTGGAGTACCTGCTGCAGGCGTACGGGTTCGGGCGCGTGAACCTGCGCTACAGCGCGCCCGTCCCGGACCACATGAAGATGAAAGCGGTGTCGCTGCCGGCCGACCTCGCCGAAGCGGCCCACGCACTCAACGCGAACGCGGCGATTCTGAACAACCTGATGTTCAGCTACCTCGATTACGCCGCGATCGCGATCAGGTCGTAGGCGCCTACGATTTCACGACCTTGAAATTCTTCGGCGCGTTCGGAGCGGTCTTGACCGCTGCCGGCTGCGAGATCGAGACGATCTGTCCGCCGATCGTGATCGTCGTACTTCTCGCGTTGTTCGAGTTGTTGGCCGTCGCTGAGTACGCCACCGTTCCGTCGCCCGATCCGCTGGCGCCGGTCGTGATCGACAGCCAGTTCGCACCCGAGCTGGCCGTCCACGTGCAGCCGGCACCGGCCGTCACCGCAATCGTCCCGGTACCGCCATCCGTGAGGATGGTGACCGTCGTCGGCGCGACAACGTAGTTGCAGCCCGCGCCAAGCTGCGTCAGCGTCACGGCCTGACCCGCGACGGTCATCGTCGCGCTGCGCGACGCGGCCGCCGTATTGGCCGTGACCGAATAGCTGACCGTACCGTTCCCGCTGCCGCTCGCGCCGGCCGTGATTGACAGCCAGCTGTCGGTTTCGGTCGCCGTCCACGCGCAACCCGTCGGCGCGGTTACCGTCACACTGCCGGTCCCTCCGCCAGCGATGATGCTCGCCGAGAGGGGCGAGACGACGAACGTGCACGGCGCGCCAGCCTGCGTCAGCGTCACGGCCTGGCCCGCGACGGTGAGCGTCGCGCTGCGCGACGCGGACGACGTATTGGCCGTGACGCCGTAGCTGACCGTGCCGCTCCCGCTCCCGTTCGCGCCCGCCGTGATCGACAGCCAGCTGTCGGTTTCGGTCGCCGTCCATGCGCAACCGGTCGGCGCGGTCACCGTCAAACCGCCGTTCCCGCCGGCCGCCGCGATGTTCGCCGACAGCGGCGACACGACGAACGTGCACGGCGCGCCAGACTGCGTCAGCGTCACGGTCTGGCCTGCGACCGTCACCGAGGCGCTGCGCGACGCGCTATCCGTGGTGGCCGTCGCTGAATACGTGATGGTCCCATTTCCGCTGCCGCTCGACCCCGCCGTAATCGACAGCCACGACGCGCTCTCGGTCGCCGTCCACGTGCAACCGGCCTGGGCGGTCACTGTCACGGTGCCAGTCCCTCCGGCGGCCACGATGTTGGCCGACAGCGGCGATACGGTGAACGTGCACGCAACCCCGTTCTGAGTGATGCTCACGCTCTGGCCCGCGACCGTCAGCGAGGCGCCGCGCGACGCGGTGTCAGTGCTGGCCGTCGCTGAATACGTCACGGTGCCATTGCCGCTGCCGCTCGATCCGCTCGTAATCGACAGCCACGACGCGCCCCCACTCGCTGTCCACGCACAGCCGGTCGGCGCCGTCACCGTCACGGTGCCGGTTCCTCCAGCGGCCACCAGGCTCACTGACAATGGAGAGACCGTGAACGTGCACGGGACGCCTGCCTGTGTCAGCGCGACGGCCTGGCCCGCCACCGTCATCGACGCGCTGCGTGACACACTCGAGGTATTGGCCGTCGCTGAATAGGTCACGGTGCCGTTGCCGCTGCCACTGGCGCCCGCCGTGATCGACAGCCAGCTGTCGGTTTCAGTCGCGGTCCATGCGCAACCGCTCGGCGCAGTCACCGTGACGGTGCCCGTCGCGCCGCCGGCCACGATGTTCGCCGAGAGCGGCGACACCGTGAATGTGCACGGCACGCCTGCCTGCGTCAGCGCGACGGCCTGGCCCGCCACCGTCATCGACGCGCCGCGTGAGACGCTCGAGGTGTTGGCCGTCGCCGAATACGTGACGGTCCCGTTGCCGTTGCCGCTGGCCCCCGCTGTGATGGACAGCCAGCTGTCGGTTTCGGTCGCCGTCCACGCGCAGCCGGTCGGCGCGGTCACTGTCACGCTGCCCGTCGCCCCGCCGGCCACGATGTTCGCCGACAGCGGCGACACCGTGAACGTGCACGGGACACCCGCCTGCGTCAGCGCGACGGCCTGGCCCGCCACCGTCATCGACGCGCTGCGTGAGGCACTCGACGTGTTGGCCGTCGCCGCATAGGTGACCGTGCCATTCCCGCTGCCGCTCGCCCCCGCCGTAATCGAGAGCCACGTGTCGCTCGGGTTCTGGGTCGCCGTCCACGTGCAGCCCGTCGGCGCGGTGACCGACACGCTGCCCGTCGCGCCGCCAGTCACGATGTTCGCCGAGAGCGGCGACACCGTGAACGTGCACGGGACGCCTGCCTGCGTCAGCGCGACGGCCTGGCCCGCCACCGTCATCGACGCGCTGCGCGAGGCACTCGACGTGTTGGCCGTCGCCGAATAGGTGACGGTGCCGTTGCCGTTCCCGCTCGACCCGGCCGTGATCGACAGCCACGTGTCGGTCTCGCTCGCCGTCCACGTGCAGCCGCTCGGCGCGGTCACCGTCACGCTCCCCGTCCCACCGCCAGCCACGATACTTGCCGAGAGTGGAGAGACGGTGAACGAACAGGCGATGCCGTTCTGAGTGACGGTCACGGTCTGGCCGGCAACCGTCAGCGTACCGGTGCGAGGCGAGGTCGTCGTGTTCGCGGTCACCGAGAACCCCACCGTGCCAGGGCCGGAACCGCTCGCCCCGCTCGTGATCGTGAGCCAGGCTGGCGCGTTGCTCGTCGCCGCCCACGCGCAGCCGGCCGGCGCCGTCACGCTCACCGTTCCATTCGAAGCGGTC
>Ga0066903_100000024_pt1 | contig 57739 bp, 46 predicted proteins | sample PanSoiMetaGPlot1_FD_67491 | JGI IMG/M metagenome (GOLD analysis project Ga0066903, IMG submission 67491) | Tropical forest soil microbial communities from Panama analyzed to predict greenhouse gas emissions - Panama Soil - Plot 1 (version 2) | ecosystem: Environmental > Terrestrial > Soil >... | reverse complement strand
CATGTTCGCGTCCGTGCCGTGCGGGCCGTTCGTCTCCGACCACTCGTCGAGCACGGTCTGATTGCAGGAGTTCGCCCACTGCACGCGCGTGTACGCGTGGCCGCTGATCGTCACGGTCGACGACGACCCGTTGCCGGTCAGCGCCATGACGTTGGTCCACTGCTTCACGGCCTCGGTCTGGTTGTTGTAGTTGATGGTGCTGTCGGCCGTGCCGTGCCAGAGCTGGATGCGCGGGCGGAATCCCGTGTACCCGGGGTACATCGCGCGAACCGCGTCGCCCCACTGCTGCGCGGTCTTCGTCACCTGACCGCCGGCACAGGGGCCGCTCCACTGGTTCGACTCGGTGTAGCTGGCGGACCAGCAGCCCGCCGGAACGCCCGCAAACTCGGAGCCGCCCTTGAACACATCCGGATAAACGGCGAGCAGCGCCTCCGTCATCATCGCGCCCGACGAGGATCCGATCGCGTAGACGCGGTTGGCGTTGACGCTGCGGTGGGCGATCTCGTACTTGACCATGTCGACGATCGCCTTCGTGTCGCCGCCGCTGGTGGTGCCGGTGGCGTGCGTGAGGGACGGCGTCGTCGCAACGTCCCAGCAGTTGCGGCCGTTCAGCTGGGGAGCGACGATGAGGACGCCCAGGCTGTCGGCCGTGGAGATGATCCCGCCTCCGCTTGCCTCGCCCAGGATGCCGGACGCGTTTCCGCCGCAGTAGTGGATGACGACGAGGATCGGCGCGTTGGTCGCGAGCTTGGGGGGAACGTGCTCGTACATCGTGATGTAGCTCGGTTCGGTTCCCTGCTGCCACCCGCTCACCATCGTCATCGACGTCTGGGCCGACGCGGGCGGGCTGGCGAGCATCGTCGCCGAGAGCGCCACGGGCGCTGCAAGGAGCCATGAAAATCGCGAAATAAGGGGCCGTCGTTTCCGCATGGTCTAAAAACTATCGAGCACCGAAAATCGAAAGGCAACGACTGCTGCGCCGTTCGCCACAAATGAGACGGGCGACAATAAATGAGACGCGGATTCCCTGATCCGATCGCGTTGACGCGGGAATGCACAATGTCAGGGTGCTGGCGGCCGCCCTGGCCGATGGCGCGGGGCGGCGGATTTCGCCACAACTCTGGCCCCGTCGCGACAATTTGATCCGTGCGTTTTACGCTGGCGGGTCGCCCTCGGAAAGTTGCTGCTCTGTGTCTCGGATTCGCCCTGTTCGGGTGCGGGTCGTCGGGGTCCGTCGGGACGGGAACGGGCGGGTCGGGCGCCGGGATGACCGGAACGGGGGGCGGGAGCGGGCAGGGCGGTAGCAGCGCCGGCGCAGGTTCGATGGGCAGCGGCGGCAGCGGCGGCGCCGTCGGATCGGCCGGCGCGGGAGCGACCGGCGCAGGCGGCGCTGGCGGCACCATCGGATCGGCAGGTGCGGGTGGCTCAGCCGGAAGAGGCGGGGCGACCGGGACCGGAGGCGCCGCGGGTTCGGGGACCGGAGGAGGCGGCGCCGGGGGCGGCGCTGCTGGCCGTGGTGGAGTGGGCGGCGCGGCGGGACGCGGCGGCAGCGGCGGCTCTGCCGGATCGGGCGGCGGCGGTACCGGCGGCTCGACCGCGGGGCGGGGCGGGGCCGCGGGCGGCGGCGCGGGCGGCTCCGCGGGCGCCGCCGGAACCACCGCCACGCTCGGCGCGACGCCGCCGATGGGCTGGAACTCGTGGAACACGTTCCAGTGCAACATGACCGAGACGCTGATCAAGCAGATCGCGGACACGATCGTCTCGAGCGGCATGCAGGCGGTCGGCTATCAGTACGTCAACCTCGACGACTGCTGGATGGACGGGCGCGATGCAAGCGGCAAGCTGCGCTGGAACACCACCAAGTTCCCGAACGGCATTCCCGCGCTCGCCGACTACATCCACGGCAAGGGGCTGAAGATCGGGATCTACGAGGTCCCGGGCAACACCACCTGCGTCGGGATCTATGGCGGCATCAGCCCGTCAGTCGCGGTCGGCAGCCTCGGGCACGAGACGACCGACGCGCAGACGTTCGCGTCGTGGGGCATCGACTATCTGAAATACGACAAGTGCACGGCGCCGCTCGGCGGCTTCGCCGTCATGGGGGACGCGCTGCGCGCGACAGGACGGCCGATCTTCTACAGCATCAACCCGGGCGACGGGACAGGCTGCCCGCCGAACAGCTGCTCGATCAACCTGCCCACCATCGCCAACATGTGGCGCATCGGCTTCGACATCAACGCCAGCTGGTCGTCGGTGGTCGGGCTGGTCGATCAGAACGTGAACCTCTATTCGTACGCGGGACCGGGACACTGGAACGATCCCGACATGCTCGAGGTCGGCAACAGCGGGCTCTCCGACACGGAGGGGCGCGCGCACTTCAGCATGTGGGCGATCATGGCGGCGCCGCTGATCGCCGGGAACGATCTGCGCAGCATGAGCGCGGCGACGAAGACCACGCTGACGAACGACGAGGTGATCGCCGTCGATCAGGATCCGATGGGCGCTCAGGGCCGCCGGGTCGCTTCGCCCGCGACGAACCTCGAGGTCTGGTCGAAGACGCTGGCGGGGACGAACACGCGGGCGGTGGCGCTGCTCAACCGCGGCGCCGCGAGCGCGTCCATCACCGTTCAGTGGAGCGCGCTCGGCATCCCGGCGGGCGCTGCGACCGTCCGCGATCTCTGGGCGCACAGCGATCTTGGATCATTCACCGGCTCGTACACCGCGTCGTCCGTGCCGAGTCACGGAGTTGTCATGCTGAAGGTCGTCAGCGCGCCCTGACGCGATCGGTCCGTGCGCTTTCCATGATCGAATCGGCCTGCAACCTGCATACTCGAGTGGTCAGGTCATCCTCGCGAACAGTTTGACGATGGCAGCGCCCGCCGAGCGAATCCGACCGACGGAGGTGGACCGTGTTCGCCTCGAACGGATCTTCAACGATCACCACGCGACCGTCTGGCGCGCGCTGTGCCGGCGCGGCTTGCCGCCGGACGCGGCCGAGGATGCGACGCAGGAGACGTTCCTGCTCGCGGCGGAGCGCCTCGACGACATTCAACCCGAGAGCGAGCGGGCGTTCCTGATCGGAACGGCGTTGCGTGTGGCGCACACGCTGGGCCGCAAGGTTGTCCGCTGGCAGCTGGACGAGGACATGGACCAGCGCCTTTCGAGCAGCCGCGACACCGGCGATCGGCGCGCGGACCGACAGCTCTGTGATCTGGTCCTGTCGAAGGTCGATCCGGATCTGGTCGAGGTCTTCGTCCTGTACGAGATCGAAGGGCTCACCTCGCCAGAGATCGCGCAGCTGCTCGAGATCCCGCTGGGCAGCGTGGCGTCGCGCCTGCGCCGCGCGCGCGAGCAGTTCCGCGCCGCCGCCGCGCGCGTGGAAAAGAATCTGCAGAAGGAAGGGGAGTCGTGAACCGTCCGCCCGCCGATCTGCCCGAGCGCCTGCTGGCGGCGGACGCGACCGACTTCGAACGGCGGTTGCTCCGGGCGGCCGGGGAGAACGGACCGTCGCGAACCGCGTCCGCGCGGATGGCCAGGGCGCTTGGCGTGACGGCGGCGATCGGGGTGACGACGGGCGCGGTGAAGACGCTCGCCGCCGGCGCGGCAGTCTCAAAGGCCGCCGCCGGAACGACCGTGGTCTGGCCGTGGATCTCCGCCGGTGTGGTCGGCCTGGTGGTCGCCGGAGCGGTGGTCGGCACGCGCGTGCGACACGCGCCGCCGCCCCCACCGCGCGTGACGCGCGCTGTGACGGCCCCGATGACGCCGCCGCCGGCACCGCCGCCGCCCACTTCGGTCGCGCCGGAGCCTGCAGCGGCGATCGAAACGCTGCCGAGCCCGCCGGCACCGGCCCGTCGAAACCACGGCGCCGCGGCGACGAGCGAGCTCGCCGACCAGATCGGGTCCATCGACGCCGCGCGGGACGCGCTGGCGAAGGGCGCCGACCGCGCCGCGCTGGAGATCCTGCGCCGGTATCAGGACAAATATCCCGCCGGAAGCTTCCGTCCCGAAGCGACCGCGCTGAAGGTCGAGGCGCTGGTGAAGCTCGGGCGGCAGTCCGAGGCGCGCGCGCTCGCGGAACGGTTCGTCGCCGAGCACCGGGGCAGCCTGCTCGCCGGCCGGGTGGCGGCGCTCGCTGGCCTCACGCCCTAGTTCCTACCAGCGTGTGCCGATGCCCAGGCTGGCCGAGGTGGTGACGGGGTCGGCGCGGTGAAACGTCGTCGCGCCGAATTGGTAAGAGTCGCGGATCAACGTGACACCGGCGGCGAGGCGGAGGGAGAGCTCGATGCTCGCGGTGACGCCGAAGCGGGCGGCGATGGCCGCACCCGCGACCGCGAACGGGCGCGCCGTGCTGACGCCGTTGCCGGTGTCGGCGCCGCTGGAGGCCATCCGCCCGACCAGCGCGGAGGCGCACGGGTGAACGGTCAGCGCGGAACCCGCGAGGCGGATCGGACAGGCATCGACGCTGGCGGCGTCGAGGGTGAACGACGCGGACCCGCCCGGCTGGGAGAGATCGTCGCGCCAGACGCGCGTCGCGCCGACGAACAGCGCCGGCGACCACGCGCCGCCGCGATCGAGCGCCGCCATCACATAGAGGGCGATCCCGGGCATCACGTTCGGGGCGGGACCGAAGATCGTCTGCCCGGCGACGGCCACGCCGAACCGCCGCTTCGTCGCCGATGCTGGCGTGGCCACGGCGCGCGCCGGCGATTCGACGGCCGGCGCCGGTGGCTTCGCGACGACGGCCTCGGCAGGTGGCTTTACTGCCGGAGGCGGAGCCGAGCTGGTCGCGGGCGCGGACCCTTTGAGGGTCGGATCGAGGGTGACCGCGATGATCAACGCGATCGCGTCCGCGGCCTCGGCGCACGACCGTGCGACGACCCGGCGCGGCGCCTCGGCGCGCGCGGGCCCGAGCACCAGCTCGGCGACCACGTTCCCGGGGCGCGCCGACGTCACCGCGACCTCGGCGTGGACGGCGCCGTCGTCGGCGAACTGGACGCGCGGCGTGCGGGCAGCGACGCGCGCGGCCAGATCGCTTCGCGGCGTGCATTCCGCGGCGCCGCGTACGTCCAGTCGCACCGTCGTCGTCGCTGCTTCGGGCGCAGCGCCCGGCGCGCTCTGCGAAAGGAGCGCCGCCAGCAGGGCCCCGCCCGGGAACATTTCGTGGATGGTAGCATCTGGCCGTTGGTCCGGTTTCCAGCGGTGATCGCCGTCGGGCTTGCCGTCGCCGCCGCCATCGCCGGTTGCGGCGGCAAGGTGATCCACCTCGGCGATGGGAATGACGGCGGGCCGTGCGCGCACGGTCAGGTGAGCGCGAACCAGGTCTTGTGGATCGGCGATTCGTGGATTCTGGTTCCCGGCGGGCAGGTGACGCGCGTCCAGGACCTCGCGCGCGCGGCGGGCGCCATCGGCCCCAACGACACCTACGTCGTCGGGGCCGCCCCCGCCGTCCTGATGTCGATGATCGCCAGCCAGTACGACACGCAAGAGGCCGGCGCCACCAAGGTCAAGGTCCTGATCATGGACGGCGGCACCTGGGACACCATCCAGGCGAACAACGCGGGCGGCGCGGCGGCTGTCCCGGCGGCGGCGACCAGCGCGGCGAACGCCTTCAGCCAGCTGCTCACCAACGTGGCGAGCGACAGGACCGTCCAGCACATCATCTATTTCCTCCCGCCCGAGATTCAGACGATTCCTGGCGTCGCGGAGCTGCGGCCGCTCGTTTCGCAAGCCTGCCAGCAGAGCGCCGTGCCGTGCCACTTCCTCGACCTCGATTCGCTCTGGACCGGCCATCCCGAATACACGGGGGCGGGCGCCTTCCTTCCAACCGACGCCGGCGCCGTTGTTCTTGGCGACGCAATCTGGGCATTGATGCAGCAGAACTGCGTTGCGCAATGACGATTGCGTGATCGAAATGCCCATCAACCTGCATTGAGGGTTGAACCAACCTTTGATTCCCGCGGGCGGGCTTGGGCCCGCGGCGGCCGCCGACGCTGACGCAGTCGGTGCTGCCTGATTCGGGATCGGTCCCTCGCGGACGTTCGCGTTCGCCGTCGGAGGCAGCCGCAATGGCAAACCGTGGAAGCGATGTTTCAGTACGTTCGTTGCTGGCGATCGGGCTCGTGACGCTGTCGCTTGGCGCGTGCGGTGGCGGCGGAAGCGGTGGCGCGGGCACAGGCGGAAGCGGCGCGGGGACGGCGGGGACCACCGGCAGTGGCGGCACCAACACGGGCGCGGGCGGCAACACCGGCGGCACGGGCGGCGGCAACACCGGCGCGGGAGGGGACACGGGCGGCAGCAACACCGGCGCAGGGGGAAGCACCACGGGTGCGGGCGGGAGCAGCGCCGGTACGGGCGGCAACAACGCCGGCGTCGGCGGGAGCAACGCCGGCGCCGGCGGCAGCAACGGCGGCGCCGGCGGCAACGCTGGTGGTGGCGGCGTCGGGACGGCGGGCGCGGGAGGTCGCGGCGGCAGTGCGGGACGCGGAGGAGCGGGTGGCGGCACGGCAGGCGCGGGCGGCGGCGCGGGGACGGGCGGCGCGGGCGCGGGCGGAAGCACCGGCGCGGGCGGCGGCGGGACCTGCCCGACGAGCACGCTGAAGGTGGGCGACAACAACGCCAGCGTCACGTCGGGCGGCGAGTCCCGCACGTTCATCGTCCACCTACCGACCGGTTACACGGGAAGCTCGCGCGTCCCGGCCATCATCGATTTTCATCCGCTCGGCGGCAGCGGCAGCCAGCAGGAGGGATCGTCGGGCTGGAAGGCGAAGTGCGACAGCGTCGGCTGCATCGCCGTCTTCCCCGACTCATCCAAGTCGAAGGCCAGCGACAACTCGTGGAACGCGGGCTACTGCTGCACGAACGCCGAGAAGAATCAGGTCGATGACGTTCAGTTCGCGCGCGACATCATCAAGTACCTCCAGGCCAACACCTGCGTCGACCCGAAGCGCATCTACGCGAGCGGCGGCTCGAACGGCGGCGGCATGACCTACCGGATGGCGTGCGAGGCCGCCGACGTGATCGCCGCGGTGGCGCCCGTCGACTTCCGCTGCGTCACCGGCAAAGACCCGCTGGCGATGACCGTGTCGGCCACGAACCAGACGGCGTGCATGTGCAATCTGCCACGGGCGATCGCCGTGGTCGCGTGGGACGAGAAGGCGGATACGTCGGTCGTCCCCTACGGCGGAGGGCAGACGCCCAGCCTCGCCACGGACTGCCCCCCGAACGGCAGCTGCGTCGGCATCGGCTTCGCGAGCGCGCAGGTGAACGCGCAGATCTGGGCGGGCTTCGACAAGTGCACCGGTTCGGCGGCGACCGACCCGAACAACTCGCTTTGTCAGACCTGGTCATCGTGCGAGGCCGGCACCCAGGTCAGCCTCTGCTCGACCACGAGCGGAGGTCACCTCGCCGTCTACTCGAACACGTCGGCCAAGTTCACCGACACGGCCTGGAACGTGCTGAAGACGCAATCGCTGCCGTAGGAGAGTAGAGTGGCAGTCGAGGCCGATGCCGACCGCCACCACGACGAAGCGCTCCTGGGGACCGGCCCCCGCGAACCGGAACGGGAAGGTGATCGATCTCGAGCGCTACGCGCCGGCGTACCTGACGTTCGTCGCCAACAAGCTGGGTCGGGGCGCGTCCCGGAATTATCTGCGCGTCTTCAACGTGGGCGTGGAGACCTGGCGCTGCATGGTGTTCCTGGCCATTCACGGGTCGATCACGGCGCAGCAGGTGTCGCAGATCCTCGGCATGGACAAGGCCGCGGTCAGCCGCTGCTTCAAGGGGATGCTGGCGCGAAAGCTGATCACGATGGGGCTGGACAAGAACGACGGTCGGGTGAGGGTCGCCACGCTGACCGCGGCGGGGCGGGCCCTGCACGACGACATCCGCGAGATGGCGCTGGAGCGCGAGCGCGCGCTTCTGTCGGTGCTGAGCGACGCCGAGCGCGACACGCTGCTCCGGCTGCTGAAACGCCTGCACGAGAACCTGCCCGCCGTCGAGAAGGCGACGGCGCGTTACGTCGCCCGGCATTACCCGCGCGCCGCGCGCGGACCTCGCATCGGCGAGGACAGCGCGGATTGATGCGCGGCCCCCGTGAGGGCGGCCTTTCGGCCTTGCCGCGGTGTGGATAAATCAACTGGTTGACATATCAACTATCGGCGTCCTATCGTCAGGCCCGTAACAAGGAGGTCGCCGATGACCACGAGCTCGAAGGGTTCCTGTCGAAAGGGCGGATCGGGGCAGGGCGGGCTGCTCGCGCTGCTCGCCGTCGTGATGGCGGCGTCCGCGGTCGCGGGCTGCGGATCGTCCGGAGGCGGTTCGAACAGCGGCGCCGCAGGCGCGACCGGCGCGGGCGGCTCCGCGGGGGCGGCGGGCGCGATCGGAGCCGCGGGCGCTTCGGGGAGCGCGGGGACCGGCACCGCCGGCGCGGCCGGAACCACCGGCGCGGGCGGCCGCGGCGGGACGAGCGCCGCCGGCGCGACGGGCACCGGTGGGACCGCGGGCGGGGCCGGCACGACCGGCGCGGGCGGTACGGCGGGGGTCGCTGGGACGACCGGCGCCGGCGGACGCGGCGGCGCCTCCGGCGCGGCGGGTATGGCGGGCGTGACTGGCCGGGGCGGCGCGACGGCCGGCGCGTCGGGGACGACGGGACGCGGCGGAACCACGGGCGCGGGCGGCGCGGCGGGAACCGGCGCCGGCGGACGCGGCGGCACCACAGGAACGGGCGGCGCGGGCGCGGCTTGCCCCGGCACGCTGAAAGCCGGCGATTCGAATCAGACCATCACGTCGAGCGGCATGTCGCGGACGTTCATCGTCCACCTTCCGACGGGCTACACGGGCGCCGCGCCGCTGCCGGTGATCTTCGACTTTCACCCGCTCGGCGGCACCGGCTCGTCGCAGAAGAGCGCCTCGGGCTGGGACAAGAAGTGCGACAGCGTCGGCTGCATCGCGGTGTTCCCCGACTCGGCGTCGAACGCGAACAACGGGTGGAACGTGGGCTACTGCTGCCAGGGCGCCCAGTCGAACAAGGTCGACGACGTCCAGTTCACGCGCGACATGATCAAGTTTCTCGAGGCGAACACCTGCGTCGATCCCAAGCGGATCTACGCGAGCGGCTGCTCGAACGGCGGCGGCATGTCGTACATGCTCGCTTGCCACGCGGCGGACGTGATCGCGGCCGTGGCCCCGGTCGACTTCCGGTGCATCACCGGCGCGGAACCGGCCAGCGCGTCGTCGCTGACCGCGACGAACAACACGGCCTGCACGTGCACGCTGCCGCGGTCGATCTCGGTGACCGCGTTCGACGAGGGGCAGGACAATTCCATCGTTCCCTACAACGGCGGCCAGACCGTGGTGGCCGCGGATTGCCCGCCCGGAGGAAGCTGCAAGGCGTTCAACTTCCCGAGCGCGCAGGTGAACGTCGATACCTGGGCGCACTTCGACATGTGCACCGGCGCGGCGGCGACGCTGTCGACCAACTCGATCTGCAAGACGTACATGTCCTGCGCCGACAGCACCGAGGTGACGCTGTGCACGGCCCCCAGCGGCAGCCACTGCGGCAGCTACAGCCTCGCGAAGATCGTCGACACGTCGTGGATGCAGTTCCAGAAGGAAACACTCCCGTGATGCGCGGATGACGAAGTTGTTGCGTGCCTGACGCACAGATCCCGCGGGAGGCCGTAGTAGCGTCCGCTTTCCTCGAGGATGGCGGCCCTGGCAGCGATGAGGCAGATGGTCATGTCGGTCGTGTTCGCCGGTGCGCTTGGCGCCTCGGCGGTGCAGGCGTGCGGAGGCAGCATCGCTTCGCCACGGGGCGCCAGCGCTGCCGATGGCAGCGGTGGCCAGAGCGGCGACAATTGTGCGGACGCCGGCGTCGGGAGCTGCTGTGACGTCTGCAGGAGGGCCGACGATTGTTGCCTCGCCGCCACGCCGCAGAGGGATGGCGCGATCCCGTGCACCTCTTCGCTCAGCTGCGGCGATCCGTCCATCGACCAGCAGCAGCTGATCGATCAGTGCCAAGCGCTTCTGTCGTTCTATCCGCTCAATCCCGCCTGTCAGTAGCCAGCGGATCGCCGGGCGTTCGCACGGTCCCGCGCGCGTAACCGTGTGCCGGGGACGATTTTGTGACAACCGCGGAGGCCTGACGACAAGTAGCTACCGTGACCGGTACAGCCGCGATTCCGGCCGCTTGCGAGGGGGGAAGCGTCCTCTAACATGCAAGCCGCCTCACAGGACCAGGCGCGCATGCGCGCCATGGTCGACGAGCACCTCCGCTTCGTCGCGCACACCCTCCGCAAGGCGGGCGTTCCGGCGTCGGACCTGGACGACGAGGTCCAACGCACGTTCATGGTCGCGGCCAACCGGCTGAATGACGTCCGGCACGGCGCCGAGCGGAGCTTTCTATTTCAAGTCGCCCTCAATACGGCCTCGCACGCGCGCCGCGCGCTCGCCCGACGGCGCGAGCTGCCGAGCGAACAGGTACCGGAGCGCATCGAGGCATTCGCGACGCCCGAGAACCTCGCCGACCGCATGCAGATGCGCCGGCTGTTCGACGAGATGCTCGCCAGCATGCCGGAGTCGCTGCGCTCGGTCTTCGTGCTGTTCGAGCTGGAGGGCATGGAGACGGTCGAGGTCGCTGCCCGCCTCGGCATTCCGCGCGGCACGGTAGCGTCCCGCCTGCGCCGCGCGCGCGCCCAGCTCCGGAAGCAGGCCGAGGCGATCGAGCTCGCCTGGGATCGCGGCCTGCAGACGCGGCAGCGAATCGCCGAGCCGGCGCCGATGCGGCGCGAGCGGGCGAGCTCGCTCGAGCACGCGCTGCTGTCGGCCGGGGCGTTCAAGCCCGCGGTGCCGTCGGCGCACGCCCGGACGCTCGCGACGCTGGCGCTGCGCTGACGGGTGGCGGCGGCGGGCCGCGCGGCGCTGACCCGACTTTTCATGACAAACGCGCCGGGCTTTCGACAAACCAGGGCGTGTCCCCACGTCGGCAAGGTGCATCGCGGTGAGCACCGCCGTCGTCGACCGTCACCGGGGTGTCGGGACGCCCGCGGCTGCATCGCGGCGGGTCGGGCCGGCGCCGACCCTCGCGGACCGCGACGACGCGCGGCTGCTGGCTGCGCTGCGCGCTCAGGATCCCGCGGTCGCGGATCCGCTGTGGCGGCGCTTCGCGCCGATGGTGTTCCGCCTGCTCCGGCGCGTGCTGGGGCCGTGGGCGCCGATCGAGGACGCCGTCCACGTCGTCCTGCTGTGCGCCTTCCATGGGGGCCGCCGCCTGCGCCCGCATGCGGATCTGACCCGCTTCGTCGTGCGAACGATCGCGCGCATCGCGCAGGCCGAGCTGCGGTCGCGGACGTCCGGCTGGTCGCCTTCCGCCTGGCGCGCGTTCGGTGCCGGCCGCGTCACCGCGCGCGAGACCGCCGAACGGGAGGCCGTGCAGCGCTTCTATCGGATCCTCGATCGTCTCGGCGCCGTGGATCGGATCGCGTTCGTCTTCCACTATGTCGAGGGCCTCGACGCGCGCGAGGTCGCGGCGGCGATCGGCAGGTCGCCGGCGCAGACCGATCGCTGTCTTCGGCGCAGCCTGGCGACGGTCGTCCAGGCGATCGATGGCGATCCGGTGCTGCGGCCGATGCGCCGCGCCTCGCCGTCGTAGCCCGGATTCGGTGGATTGGTGACCGATCCGCCCGAGACGGGGGGACTATGATGTGTGGGAAAAGCCATGCGTGGTGCGGGCGGGGCGCTCTGCGGGCTGGCGCTGGTCATCGCCGGGTGTTGCGGCGGCGGGCCGAACCACCGTTGCGACTTCACGCCGCCGCCCGCCGGCGGCGCGGACGGTGGTTCGGACGGTCCGGTCATGTGCGGGACGGAGGTCTGCGATACGTCCCAGGTCTGCTGCGTGACGAAGGCACCGCTCAGCGCCTCCTGCATCGACCCCTCGAAGTTCATGGCGCTCGGCTGCGAGAAGCTGGCGCTGCCGTGCCTCAAGCCGACCGATTGCCCGGGGGGCCTGGCCTGCTGCGTGGTCCTGACGTCCGACCAGACCGGCGGCACCGTCAGCTGCCAGCAAGAGCTTCAGTGCCTCGCGGGCGCGACATCCTTCGTCGCGTGCGGATCGGCCGCCGATTGCCCGGCCGTGCGGCCGACGTGCGCGACCCTGTCCATGACGGACCAGGGCGATTTCAAGGTCTGCGAGTAGTCGCCGCCGCCTCCGGCCGGCGACTGTAAGCTGGTCGTGATGAACCTGCCCGCCGTCCCGCCCTCGGTCCCGGATGACGAGAAGCGCCTGGCCCTGGCGCGGGTGCTGGACAGTCGGACCTTCAGCCGCTCCGATCAGCTGCGGGCGTTTCTTCGCTACGTGTGCGAGGCCGAGCTGGAAGGGCGCGCCAACCAGTTGAACGAATACGCGCTGGGCGTCTCCGTGCTGGGACGCCGCGAAGGTTATTCGCCCGCCGAGGACTCCAGCGTGCGCAGCCGCGCCTACGAGCTGCGCAACAAGCTCCGGAGCTACTATCAGGACGAGGCGCCCGACGATCCGATCCAGATCGAGATCGAGAAAGGGGCGTACGTCCCGCGGTTTCAGCGGCGCGAGACGATCGCCGAGGCCGATCGCACGCCCGGCGCGCAGGCCGCGCCGCCCGCGACCCCCGAACCGACGGCGCAGGAAATTCGTCTGGCCGAGCGGGGGATCTATAGACGGAGGTTGCTCGCGATCGCCGCTCTCGCGGTCATCACCGTCGTCGTGGTGGTTTCGCTGCGGTCGTCTCCCCGGCCGACGCCGGCCGCGAGCGGGCTGGCGCCGCGGGCGGCGACGCGCGAGATGGAGGCGCTGTGGCGGCCGTTCCTGGACGGCAACGTCCCGATGTTGATGTCATACGAGATCCGCCTCTTCCTCTACGCGCCCGCCACCGGCCTCGTGATTCGCGACTTCCAGGCCAATCAGAAGGAAGAGGTGGCGAAGTCGAAGGCGCTGACGGCCTTCCGCGAGCGGATGAACGCCGACCAGCTGGTCGAGACGTACGACTACGCCGACGTCGGCGCGGTGCAGGCCGCCTTCCTGCTCGGGCGCCTGCTGAACCGCGAGGTCAGCCTCAAGTCTTCCAGCGCGCTCGGCTGGGAGGACATCTGGAACAGCAACGTCATCTTCATCGGCAAGTCCAACGCGAACCCGATGATCCGGCGGGTGCTTCGCGACGCCAACCTGGACTTCGGCGAGAGCGATTTCGGGGCGGCGGTCCGCAACCTGCATCCGCAGCCGGGCGAATCCGCGGAGTACCCGAACGCGGCGACGCACGGCGCCGGCAAGAAGTACGGCGTCGTCAGCGTCCTGCCCGGTCCGCAGCCCGGCCACCACATGATGATCCTGACGGGGGCCGGGGCCGAGCTGATGTGGGCGCTCGCCCAGAGCGTCACGGACCCGGAGCGCGTCAAGGAGATCATGTCCCACGTCCTGTCCCCGTCCGGCGACGCGCCGGCGATCTTCCAGGTGCTGATCGAGGCGACGTTCGAATCCAACGTCCCGATCGGCATCCGCTACGTGACTCATCACGTCTACCGCGCCAGGTAGGAAAGCCGCGAAAACGCGGGCGCACAACGTTCGCATCACGGTTCGGCAACCGTTCGTTTGGCCAGTTTTTCGATGTCGGCCGCCATGACCGGGAATTGCACACGCGCAGGGAGCGTGCGTGCCCAAGCAAGGAGCCGTCATGTCGACCAAGTTCGGGATCGCGCTCGTCAGTCTGTCGCTGCTCGCTAGCTCATGCACGGGCGAGGGTGGCGGCTCGCCCACCGGGCAGGGATCGGGTAGCAATGGGCACGGCGGTACCACGGGCGCGGGCGGCGGCGCGGGGACGACGGGCGGCGGCGGCAACGGCGGCTCGCCGGGGGCGGGCGGCAGCGGCGGAGGCGCCAGCGGGGTGGCTGGCGGCGGCGGATCCTCGGGTAGCGGTGCGACGGCGGGCGGCGCGGGTGGGCAGGGTGGCGGCGCCGGCGCGTCGGGCGGTTCGGGAACGGGCGGATCCGGCGTCGGTGGTCGCGGCGGATCCACCGGGACGGCCGGCGCGTCCGGTCGCGGCGGCAGCTCCGCCGGCAGCGGCGGCGGCGCCGGCGCGGCGGGCAACACCGGCACCGGCGGGAGCGGCACGGGCGGCAGCGGCGGATCTGCGGCGGGCACGGGCGGCAGCTCGGCTGGCGGCACCGGAGGACTGCCGACTTCTTATCCGACCGAGAACACGGGCGCGGACTGCCCGGCGGCGCCGGCGCCTCCGGCGTTCAGCGCGCTGCCGAGCATCATGAACCTGCCCGATCCATTCCTGATGACGAACGGCACCCGCATCAGCAAGATCGCGGACTGGCGCTGCCGGCGCGCCGAGATCAGCTCGCAGGTCCAGTACTGGGGATCGGGACCCAAGGGCGCGCCGCCCGCGGCGAGCAACCTGACCGCGACCCTGTCCGGCGGCACGCTCACCGTCACCGTGACCCAGAACGGAGCGACGATCACCTTGACCGCCGCGATCAGCACGCCGAGCGGCAGCGGCCCGTTCCCGCTCGTCATCGGCATGAACACACCGACGGGCAGCTTGCCCACCAGCCTCTTCAACGGCGTGGCGACGATGACGTTCAACAGCGCGCAGCTGGTGCCCGACGCGTTCAACGTTCCCCGCGGCGGCGGGACGTACTTCACGATGTATCCGGACAAGAACGCCGGCGCGATGATCGAATGGGCGTGGGGCGTCAGCCGCCTCATCGATGGCCTCTACAAGACCGCCTCCTCGAACAAGGTCGACCTGACGCGCATCGCGGTGACCGGCTGTTCCTACCAGGGCAAGATGGCGCTGTACGCGGGCGCGTTCGACGAGCGGATCGCGCTGACCATCCCCGAGGAATCGGGCGGCGGCGGCGAGGCGTCGTGGCGCTTCATGGCGACGCAGACCGGGACGGAGGATCTGGAAGCCGCCCAGGGCACCGCTTGGTACGCGCAGAACCTTTTGCAGTTCAAGAACAAGGACGCGCCGAAGCTGCCGTACGACCAGCACGAGCTGGTGGCGATGGTCGCGCCGCGCGCGATCCTGGCCATCGAGAACACCGGCATCGACCGCCTGGGCAGCCAGGCCGGCAGCGTCTCGATGCGGGCCGCGAAGGAAGTGTACAAGGCGCTCGGGATCCCCGACCGGATCGGCTACTCGCAGGCGCAGGCCTCGGCGCACTGCTCGTTCCCGGCGTCGGTTCAGTCGCCTGACGTCCAGGCCTTCGTCGACAAGTTCCTGCTCAACAAGACGGCGAATACAAATGTCGCGCGTGACTCGTACAATACGAATCTGACGACGTGGGTCACCTGGAGCACGCCGACGCTGCAATAGTGGCATGAACGTATGAAGGCCGCGAACACAAGACGATCGATCACCTTGCTGTCAGCGTGCGCGGTCGCGATCGCGGCCGGGGCGGCGTCGTGCGGCGGCGGATCGTCCGGATCGCCGGGCGCGGGCGGCACGAGCGCCGGCGGCGGAACCAGCGGCGCGGCGGGTGCGAGCGGCAGCGCCGGCACGACCGGATCCGGCGCGGCCGGGAACGGGAGCGGCGGCTCCGTCACCGGAGCGGGCGGGACCGGCGGCGGCGCGACGGGCTCGGGCGGGAGCAGCGGCGCGACCGGCGCGGGCGGCAGCGCGGGCGCGACGGGTTCGGGCGGGACGGTCGGTGTCGCGGGCGGGAGCGGCAGCAGCGGCAGCAGCGGCAGCAGCGGATCGACGGGCACCGGCGGATCGAGCGGTCGGGGCGGCGCGGCGGCCGGCGCGGGCGGCTCCCAGGCGGGCGCGGGTGGGACTGGCGGCGGCGGAACGGGCGGCAGCACGCCGCCGGCGGGCACGCTGACGCCGGCGCACAACGGGCTGCGCGGAACCAGCTTCAACAGCGGCTGGAAGTTCAACCGCGGCGACGTCGCCAACGCGCAGACGACCACGTTCAACGACGCGTCGTGGACGACGCTGGACCTGCCGCACGACTGGAGCATCTCGCTGCCGTTCAACCAGAGCTCGCCGGGCGGATCGAACAACGGCTTCCTCGACGGCGGCATCGGCTGGTACCGCAAGACGTTCACGCTCGATCAGGCGTCGATGGGCCAGCGGATCCTGATCGAGTTCGACGGCGTCTACATGAACAGCCAGGTCTGGATCAACGGCACGTCGCTCGGCCAGCGCCCCTACGGATACTCGAGCTTCGAGTACGACCTGACGCCGTACGTGACGTTCACCGGCAACAACGTCGTCGCGGTCCAGGTGAACAACAACCAGCCCAACAGCCGCTTCTATTCGGGCAGCGGCATCTACCGCAACGTCTGGCTGACGAAGCTCGGCCCGGTCCACGTCCCGTACAACGGCGTCTACGTCAAGACGCCGTCCGTCTCTAGCGGGTCGGCGACGGTGTCGGTGGCGACCGACGTGCAGAACGCGGGCTCGGGCGCGGCGTCCGTCACGGTGACGGCGACCGTCCTCGGGCCGACGGGCGCGACGGTGACGTCCGCCGACAGCACCGCCACCAGCGTCGCCGCCAACGCGACGTCGACCATCGCGAGCCCGACGCTCACCGTGTCGTCGCCGCAGCTCTGGTCGCTCACCGCGCCCACCCTCTACCAGGTGCGGGTCGACGTGAAGGTGGGCGGCAGCGTGGTCGATACGTACCTCGCTCCGCTCGCCTTCCGGACCGCGACGTTCGACGCGAACAGCGGTTTCTCGCTCAACGGCCAGAACATGAAGATTCGCGGCGTGAACATGCACCACGACCTCGGCGCGCTGGGAACCGCGGTCAACTATCGCGCCATCCAGCGCCAGGTCGAGATCCTGAAGGGCATGGGCGTCAACGCGATCCGCACCTCGCACAACCCGCCCGCGCCCGAGTTGCTGGACATCACCGACCGCCTGGGCGTGCTGATCCTGGACGAGGCGTTCGACACCTGGACGCAGACCAAGACCGCGAACGACTACGGCCTCTACTTCACCGCCTGGGCGCAGCGCGACATCCAGGACATGGTGAAACGGGATCGCAATCACCCCAGCATCATTCTCTGGAGCATCGGCAACGAGGTCGGCGGGTCGACCACGGCGACCGCGACGAACCTCATCAACTGGGTCAAGGCGATCGACACGACCCGCCCGATCACCTGGGCGTCCAACAAGATGGGCGGCCCGCACGTCAGCGAGGGCGACGATCGCAACGTCGCCAAGCTGCTGGACGTGGCGGGATACAACTACGCGCCCTACGCCGGCGACTACGACGCCGATCACTCCGCCAACCCGACCTGGAAGATCATGGGCACCGAGACCTCGGCCGCCGTGCGCACCCGCGGCGTCTACCACACGCCCGCCGACACGCTGACCAAGGCGACCTCGATGTCGATGGCGGACCGGCAGTGCTCGTCCTACGACAACGAGGCCACGAACTTCGGCGACAGCGCGCAGAACTCGTACACCTACGATGCCTCGCGCGCGTTCGTCGCCGGGTCGTTCATCTGGGCCGGCTTCGACTACATCGGCGAGCCGACGCCGTATTCGTCGTGGCCGTCGAAGAATTCGTATTACGGCGCCATCGACACGGCCGGGTTCCCGAAGGACGTCTACTACTTCTACAAGAGCCGCTGGACGACCGCGCCGATGGCCCACATCCTGCCGCACTGGAACTGGACCTCGGGCACGACCGTGACGGTTTTCGTCTACAACAACTGCGACAGCGTCGAGCTGTTCCTCAACAACGCCTCGCAGGGTTCGAAGACCTCGTCCGGCACATCGCGTCTCGAATGGAGCGTGGCCTGGGCGTCCGGCACGCTGCGGGCGGACTGCAAGGTCGGCGGCAACGTGGTCGTCAGCGATCAGGTCGCGACGGCGGGCGCCGCGTCGCGCGTCGCGCTGTCGGCCGATCGGACGACGATCAGCGCCGACGGGCGCGACCTGGTCTTCGTCACCGGCGACATCCAGGACGCCAACCGGGTCTTCGTCTCGACCGCTGCCAGCTCGGTGGCGTTCACCGTCTCTGGGCCGGGCCAGCTGGTCGGCGTCGACAACGGCAACCCGATCGACACGACTTCATACAAAGGATCGAGCCGCAGTGCGTTCAACGGTAAGGTGCTGGCGATCGTCCGCTCCACCGGAGCGGCGGGCAGCATCACGATCAGCGCCAGCTCGTCGGGGCTGACGGCCGGGTCGGTGACCGTCACCGCTCAGTGAAGAAATCCGGCCCGGCGGCCGCTTTTGGGCCTTCTCATTTCTCGCGGAGCATGTTCTCATTTCTGGCGGTCACGCAGTTTCCTGGTCGCTTTCAAAAGGGAACCGCCACGTAATGGCAATGCAGTCCTTATCTCCTATGACGCGTCGCCGGCGTGTCGATTGGCCGCTGATCCTCGGGCCGCCCGGGCGTGAACCGCCCGCGCCGAAGGTGGTCGAGAGATCCATTCGCGGCCAGCTGGCCGCGCTGCTGTCCGCGTTCGACGACATCCTGTCGGTCGAGAACTCCGACGCCATCATCCGCCGCTCGGTCGAGGTCGCGCGCACGAAGATCGGTCTTCCGCGCGTGGCGATCTTCCTGTTCGACGGCTCGCGAAAGATGATGCTCGGCACCTGGGGATCGGATCTGCAGGGCAACATCGTCGACGAACATCAGATCATGTACGCGCTCAGCACGCCCGATCGCGAGGCGCTCCGCCGCGCGAAGGAAGAGGGCGCCCACTTCACGGTGTTCGACGACTGTCCGATCGTCGAGCATCACGGCGGCGAGACGCGCGTGGCGGGCCGGGGTTGGGTCGCCTGGACGCCGATCCTGTCCGTCCACGCGCCGATCGGGATGATGTTCAACGACGCGGGGTTGTCGGGCGCGCCGGTCGACGAGACCAAGCAGGCGTACGCGGCCATCCTCTGCTCGCTGCTGGGAACGATCCTCGATCCCGTGCGCGGCGTGCCGGGCGCGGGGAAGGACATCGCCGCCGACACCAAGGGGCGGCGACTGGTCACGTCGGCCGCCGCGATGCTCGCCGAGAATCCGGAGATCGACGCGCGCACCATCGCGCGGCGGCTCGAGATCAGCGTCGGCTGGTTCGCCCGCGTGTTCAAGGCGGAGATGGGCATGTCGCTGGTCGAGTACCGGAATCGCCTGCGCCTGGATCGGGTCGACGCGCTGCTGGAGCAGGGTCGCACCACGCTCTTGCAGGCGGCGCTGCGGGCCGGCTTCGGCAGCTACGCCCAGTTTCACCGTGTCTTCCGCAGCATTCGCCACGTGACGCCGCGCAAGTTCCTGCAGCGCAAGACGTAGATCCGGACGACAATGCGCCCGAGCGCGATGCGGACGCGACGTCGAATCGACTGGCCGGAGATCCTCGCGCCCGGCGCGCCGCGCCCGACCTGGAAGAAGGCGCCCGCGCGATCGGAGACCGTCGGCCTGTTGCGTGGGCTGGCGTCACTTTTCCGCGCGCGTCACCCCGACGATCTGGCGAAACGGGCCGTCGAGCTGGCGCTCGGAAGCATCGGCCTGGTCCGCGCCGGGCTGTTCTTCTTCGACGATCGCCTGGATCTGATGGTCGGCAGCTGGGGCACCGACCTCCGGCGGAAGGTGGTCGACGAGCACTACGCGATGTTCCGCGTCGGCGAGGAGGGTCGCTGGGTCTTCCAGCGCGCGATCTCGGGCGAGGCGCTCTGGACGGTGGTCGAGGACTGCCCGATCATCGTCAACGATCCGACCCGCACGCGCGTGGTGGGGCGCGGCTGGGCGGTCTGCACGCCGATCTGCGCGGCCGAGCGGCCGCTCGGTGCCCTTTATAATGATGCGGGCCTGACGCGCGCGCGCGTCGACCCGGGCAAGCAGGCGAGCGCCGCGTTTCTCTGCGCGCTGGTCGGGATGCTGCTGGCGGAGATGCCGCGCGCGCGCGCCCGCAGCTTCGTGTCGGGATCGGCCGCGCCTCATCCAGCGGTCACCCGGGCGGCGCGGCTGCTCGCGGATGATCCGTCGCTGTCGGCGTCCGACCTCGCGGCGCAGCTGCAGGTCAGCGCCGGCCGTTTCGCGCGCGTGTTCAAGAGCGAGATGGGCACGTCGCTGGTGCGTTACCGCAACCAGCTTCGGCTGGAACGTTTCGTCGGCATCATGGAGTCCGGCGGCCGCAACATGCTGGACGCCGCGCGCGAGGCCGGCTTCGGCAGCTACGCCCAGTTTCACCGCGTCTTCCAGGCGCTGCGCGGCCGGACGCCCCGCGCCTACCTGGGGCGCGCGCGGGCGCACGGGCGCGCCGGGCGCCGATCCTAGCGGTCGAGCTGGACCCACCGCCAACCTCGCATTTGTGTCGGTCGCTTCTCGTTTGTGGCGATCGAAGATCAGCGATCCCGGGCCGCGGAATTAAGACCTCAATGCAACCAACCGCCTCGCCTCCCGGTGGCAGATCTATTCCTTTTCCGCCCAGACCGGGTCAATCTGCGGCCATGACGAGTGCTGCCCCCGGCATGGCCATCAACGGTTCGGAGTCGCTCGGCGCGCACGAGGTGCGGAAGGTCATCTTCGCGTCGTCGCTGGGCACGGTGTTCGAGTGGTACGACTTCTATCTGTACGCGACGCTGGCGCCGTTCTTCGCCGGGCTGTTCTTTCCCAAGACGAACGCGACGGCGGCGCTGCTCGGCAGCTTCGTCGGCTACGCGGCCGGCTTCCTGGTGCGGCCCTTCGGCGCGCTGGTGTTCGGGCGAATCGGCGATCTGGTCGGACGCAAGTACACATTCCTGATCACGATCATGGTCATGGGCCTGTCGACCGCGCTGGTCGGCGCGTTGCCGACCTTCGAGAAGGTCGGTTGGCTGTCGCCGATCCTTCTCATGGTGCTGCGGCTGTCGCAGGGGCTCGCGCTGGGCGGCGAGTACGGCGGCGCGGCGACCTACGTCGCCGAGCACGCGCCCGATTCGAAACGCGGCCTGCACACGAGCTGGATCCAGACCACCGCAACGCTCGGCTTCTTCATTTCGCTGCTCGTCATTTACGCCTGTCGGGCGAACATGGATGCGAAGGCGTTCACCACCTTTGGGTGGAGGATCCCGTTCCTGGTGTCGCTGCTGCTGCTGGCGATCTCGGTGTACATCCGCCTCAAGCTGAACGAGTCGCCGGTCTTCCTGCGCATGAAGTCGGAGGGGAAGGGGAGCCGCCAGCCGATCCGCGACAGCTTCGCCAACTGGCCGAACGCGAAGATCGTGCTGCTCGCGCTGTTCGGCGCGGCGGCCGGACAGGGCGTGGTCTGGTACACGGGGCAGTTCTACGCGCTGTTCTTCCTGACCACGACGCTGAAGCTCGACTGGAGGACGTCGTACGGCATCGTGGCGTGGGCGCTCGCGCTCGGCACCGGGCTGTTCATTCTCTTCGGCTGGCTGTCCGACAAGATCGGCCGCAAGAAGATCATGATGGTCGGTTGCCTGCTGGGGGCGGTCACCTATTTCCCCCTGTTCAAGGCGATGACCAGCGCGGCGAACCCCGCGCTGGAGCGCTTCGCGGCATCGACGCACATCACCGTCACGGCCAGCGGTTGCAATGTGCACCTGTTCCCGACGCCAGCGACCGTCTACAGCCCCTGCGATAAGGCGACCGACTTTCTGGCGAAGAGGAGCCTGTCGTTCGAACGGATCGAGGGTGTGCCGGGCACGGCGCCGATCACGAACATCAACGGCGTCGTGATCACGGGCGTCGACGAGGCGAAGGTGGTCGCGACGTTGAAAGCGCTGAAGCCCGATCTCTTCGTCGACGACGGCCCCGCGCTCGCCAAGCCCGACCCCGCCAAGATGGCGATCCCGAAAGCGAACCCCGCGGACGTCAACAAGGGCCTCCTGATCCTGCTCGTCCTGATTCAGGTCGTCTTCGTGACGATGGTCTACGGACCGATCGCGGCGTTTCTCGTCGAGCTGTTCCCGGCCCGCATCCGATACACCTCGATGTCGCTGCCGTATCACATCGGCAACGGCTGGTTCGGCGGCATGCTGCCGCTGACCGCCGCGGCGCTCGTCGTTGCCAACGGGAACATCTACGCGGGGCTCTGGTATCCCGTCGTCGTCGCGGCGTTGAGCTTCCTCATCGGGACGCTCTTCATCCGCGAGACGCGCGACCACCGCATCAGCACGCTGTAGTCGCTAGCGGTTCTAAGCGGGGCGGCGCTCCACTCGCTGCGGGGTCCTGTCGCTCCGGCTGCCTCCCCGCCGAGACTTCCTCCCGCCCCCGCCGAAGAGTTGAGCGAGCGGAAGCGATTTACGAGATGCGCGCTAAGGGCGTCGGACCTACTGCGGGCCGGCGCCGGCCATCACGGCGGCCTGCACGCTGGATGCGGCGTCCAGCGTGTACGTGTACGTCGGCATCGTGAACGCCGTGCCGCCGCCGCCCGTCGCCAGGTTGCCCGATGTGTTGGTGAGCAGGTTGGCGTTGGTGCCGGTGGTGGGGGCGGTGATGTACGACGTCATCTGATCGGCCGTGCTGTTGAATTGGGTCGGGTTCTTGACGCCGACGAAGGCGTTGGCCTCGGCCAGGATCATCGCGTCCATTCCGGCGCGGATGCAGTAGTTGGAGGCCGTCGAGGACCAGAGGTTGTTGAACAGGTGGTTCTTGCCATAGCGGACGCGCGGCTGGCGCTCGACGACGTTGTCCGCCCACCAGTTGTGGTGCCAGGTGACGTTCAGCTTGCCGACGTCGCCCGGCGAGTTGTCGCCGCCGCCGACCAGGCTGCTGTAGCGGTGGCCGGCGCCGCCCGTCGAGTCGCTGCCGGTGTTGTCGGTACGCGGCGTGTAGTGGAACTTGGTCCACGACACCGTCACCAGATCGGCGCCCAGGGTGATGTCCAGGTTGCCGTCGGTGCCGTCGGAGATGTCGTCGTGGTCGAACCAGAGGTGGCTCCCCTGCTCGACGGTGATGGCGTCGTTGCCCGAGGAGCAGCCGACTGACGACGTGTAGCTCGGATCCAGCGAGCAGTCGCCGACCGCGTACCCGACGATCTTGATGTTACGGATGATGACGTTCGACGAGCCGACCACGTCGAGGTGGCCGTGGATCTCGGCGCCACACAGGCCGACGATCGTCTTGTTCGATCCGATCTTGATCGACGCGTTCGGCAGCTTGGCGGTCACGTAGATGACCGCCGCGCCGCTGCCTCCGGCCGCCGAGCTGAGCGCCGCCGTCGTCGACACCATCTGCGGCGTCGCGCTGCCGCCGCCGGTCGTGCCGGTGCCCCAGCCGACGAGCGGGCTGGCCGCCGGCGGCGTCATGCAGTCCGAGCTCGAGCCGCCGGTGCCGGTGCTCCCGCCGGTTCCGGTCGAACCACCGGTGCCGGTGCCGGCAGCGCCGCCGCGACCCGTGGTGCCAGTACCCGCGGCGCCGCCGCGACCCGCGGTGCCGCTGCCGCCCGAGCCGCCGCGGCCGGCTGCGCCACCGGCGCCGGTCGTACCGCTGCTGCCGGTCGTACCGCCGCCCGACCCGGCGGTGCCGCCGCTTCCCGTCGCCGTGCCGCCGTTGCCTGAGCCAGCCGTTCCGGGCGCGCCCGCACTCCCGGCCGTCCCCGATCCGCCGCTACCTGTGGTGCCGCTCACACCTCCCGCCCCGCTGTTGCCGGCCGCGCTGCCGCCGCTCCCCGTTCCGCTCACGGTGTCGGAGTTGGCGCACGCACCGACGAGCAGGCAGGCGAGAGCGCCGATGCGCGCGGCGTGTGACGACGACGACGCTGCGCGATAAGGGAGAGGATGACGCATGCGCGATGACCTCCGCGGGGAATGGGTTCCCGGCCAATGCCGCCGCGGCTCACCGTCGATCACGAAATCGCTTCCGTCGGAAGACGCGCTTCTGCTACCGTGTTGACCTCTCCATCGTGGAGGTGGGTCGTGGAAACATGTCGTTGATGAACGCACAAATAGAAACAGCCTTTTCGGGCTGCCGCGGCTTGTCCGCGTGGGTGCGTCCGTCCGTGGTTTCCTGACCCGGCGTTCGCACCTCGCCCGAATCAGGTCTGATGGCGATCGGTGCTCGCGTGCCGATCAGGTCCACGTCAGCACGACGACATCTCGGGCGGGAGCAGTCGGACGTGGGGCCCGGTGCCTCCCATTCGCCGCCAGAGCGGGGGCACCTTCGGGTCGGCGCCTTCTGGCGCCGCAAAGCCGCGTGCCGTCGACCGTGGAAGACCGGCGAGCGCTCCGTTATGGGTGAACTTTCATGTCACCCAAACCGGAGTGCCTGACGGCCTTCCCGCCTGATTCGATCGTTCGCGGAACCTTGCCGCCGCCGTGACCCTGGCGCGCGGGCGGAGCGGCTCTTGCTCTGCCTGCCATGAATGGGGGAACGTCGGCAGGCGGTTTCACGCCGCGGCCGGGTCGCGGCAGTCCGAAGGAACTTATTTTTTGAACGACATCGAGATCTGGGGACGACTGACACGGGGCGAGACGCGGGATGCGTCGCGCCTGGTGGCCGATCTGCGCGCGCTGTCCGCGCTGGACGACATCCGCCGCTGCGTCTTCATGGGCCTGGTCGAACCGCTTGCCGGGCATGACGACCCGGAGGTCCGCGAGGCGGCGATCGCATTGCTGGCGGGCGCGCACGGGATGATCGGGCTGCGGCGCCTGGTCGCCGCGCTGGATGACGGCGACGCGCGCGTTCGCAGCGCGGCGGTGCATGCCCTGCGCGCGTCGGCGAATACACAACCCAATCGCTGGACGCACGCCGTCTTCCATCCGCGGGCCGACGTCCGGAACGCGGCGCTTCGCCTCGGTGGGCCGCTCTGGACCGAATCGTTCGGCGCCTATCTGCGGACGGATCCGGATCCCGAGAACGCGGCCCTGGCGCGGAAGTGCTCCTGGCCGAAAGAGGCGCTGGCGCTGGTGATCGACATGTTCGCGCGCCGGGTGGCGGGTGCCGAGGAGCTTTCCGGGCTCGTCTGCGGAACGCCGCCCGGCGAGCTGGCCCGGTTCCTGGCCGCGCAGACGCCGGGGACCATCGAGGTCATCCTGCGGGCGGCGATCGAATATCCGACCGCGCGGCGGGAGACGTGCACCGTCCTCGCAAAGGCGGCGCTCGGTCGCCGCCAGGTGGACGTGCGGAAGCACCTGGTGGCGGCGCTGCTCGCCAGTCGCGCGCTCGGGCCAGACGCCGTCGCGCTCGCGTGCCTGCTCGACCTGCGCCTTCTCTCGTCGCCCGCGATGTCGGCGGAGGTGCTGCCCGTTTTCCAGTGGTGGGTCTGGCGCCTGCGCGACGTCATCCCGAAGTTTCGCGGCAAAAAGCAGATGCAGTCGCTGCTGGAGCTGCCCCTTTTCCGCGACGAGGCCGGGGCGCCCCGGCTTTCGGCGGCGGCCGCGCTCTGCGGTCTCTGGCCGGGCCGGCCCCTTCATACGCTGGTCCGTCACTTCGGCGAGGGCGCGGTCGTCGACACGCTGTGCGCCGATCCGGAGCACTGGGACGCCGTCTGTCGCTTGCCGGTCGAGACGCCGAACGAGGCGCTCCGCCTCCTCAGCGTGATCTCGGCGCGCAACCGGCTGATCTGGCGGCAGCTCGCCGCCATCTCCCTCACGCACTGGTCCGCCGATCGACGGGACGCGTGCGCGGCCGTCCTGGATTACGCCGACGACGCCGAGCTCGGCGACGTGCTGGAAGGCTTTCTCGATCGCGCGAACGACATGGACGAGAAGGCGATGGGGCGGGTGGTGGCGAATCTGGGGCACCTGCTGCGGCTGCGATTCAGCGTTCGCGATCCCCTGGTCACCGTCGATCGCCTCCTCACCCGGGCCAGTCCGACCGGCAATCCGGCGGTTCGACTGCTCTACGTGCTGCTGAGGGGGCTGCCCGAGGCGGACGTCGTGCGCCTGGTCCAGCGCCTCACGTCCGCGCAGCAATGGCAATTGATTCGCCTCACCGAGACGCAGATGCCGGTGCTGACGTGGCCGCAGGAGCTGGCCCTGGCGGCCGTCCTGCGCGACGCGGAGAACCAGCACGTCCGTCGCTGGGCCGCCCGTCTACTCCGAGGCGTCGAGGTCGGGCTACGGACGGCGCGACCGACCATCACCGCCGTCCACGTGCTGACCGATGCTGAGGCGAATCAGATCGCGAACTGCCCGGAGAGCGATCTGGAGAAGTCGCTGGCCAGCGCGCTGAAGGCGCCGACGCGCGGGCTGTGCGCGGCGCTGTTCAGGCGTCCGGGGCCCGACGCGCCGTCGCCGAGCGTCTGCGCCGCCCTCCTGGCCTGCGGCGATCCGCTGCCCGACATTCACGAGGCGTTCGAACGGTTCGCCGGCACCGACGTCACGTTTCTCTCCAACCTGAATCAGGCAGCCGTGACGCTGTGGCAGGGGAATCCGGGGCTCCCGCCCCTCGGGCACGCCTGGCTGCATCGCTGGGAGCAGCACGCGTTCGCGCTGGCGGCCTGGCTCGAAGCGGCGGGCATCTTCTCGCGGTTCGCCGAGATCGCAGCCTCGCCGCCCGGGGTGATCCGCGAGCAGCTGTGGGAGGCGCTGGGCCACGTCGCGCTGCTGTTTCGCTATCGCGAGCCGGCGAGACTCAAGCTCTGGGCGGGCGCGGGGATCCTCGTGTACCTGCTGCCGGCGCTGGGCGGTCCCGACAGCGCGGGCGTCGCGAAGATCATCGTCGGGCTGGTCGAGGCCGGACATGTCAATGACCAGCTGCCGCGGATCCGCGAGCGGATCCTGGAGGTCGCGGCGGATCTCGATCGCGAGACGCGCTACCGCCTGAGCGGGCTGGCGCGCTTCGACGGCATCCCGGAGGCGGTGCGACGGACCGGCGGCGAGAAGCCGACGCCTGGCACCGTCGACGAGGTGAGGCGGTCGACCGATCCCGGCACGTTGCTGCGCATCTGCCGGGAGCAGAACCGGACCCTCGTGTCCGAGGCGGTGCTCCGGATGATCGAGCTCGGCCCTGCCGCGGGCCCCGCCTTCCGGATCTTGGCGCGGGAGTGGCCGCGACTGCCGTGCCCGGTGCAGATCGCGGAGAGCATCGCGCTGTGGACGGACGAGGACGCTATCGCGATCGTGCGCGAGCTGGTCTCCGATCCCGGCTTCAGCCCCGAGGCGCGCTTTCGCGCAGCGCGCGGCCTGGTCGAGCGCGGCGAGGCGCGATTTCTCGAGGACGCGCTGGTCGCCGCCGTCGTGGACGATCCATCCGCGTGGTTCCGGCCCCTCGACTGGGCGATCCTGGTGCATTACGCGGACCCGACGGTCTGCGCGCTGGCGCTCGTCCAGTCGCCCCATCCGCATGCCTACCAGAGCGCCGTCGAGCACCTGCTGGGGCAGACGCATTCGGCGCCGATCGCCGGCGGCCTCCGGGATTTCCTGGCGGCGGGCCCGGCGCGGCCCCTCTACCTGCGCCGTCGGGTCGCGCGCAAGCTGCTCGCGCACGGCGACACCTTCGGCGTGCCGGTGATCGCCGACGAGCTGCTCGACGAACGCGAGAAGGCGGACGTCGATCTGCTCGGCTCGCTGCCGCCCGCGCTGCGCGAGTCGGTGATGCCGGCGCTGACCGCCGCCTCGCTGATCGCCGGCGATCGACTGGTGAGCGGACGGCGGATCATGGAGCTGACCAAGTGCATGAAGCTGAGCGTCGCGTGCGTTCAGAACGTCTTCATGCAGCTGCTCGAGCACAGCGCGGAAGGCACCGTCCGCGGCGAGGCGGCGCAGCTGGCGGCGCCGAGCCCGGGCCGCGACGCGAAGCTGACCGCGCTGGCCCGCACGTTCGCCTGGGGTATCAGGCGCGGGCGCGACCTGACGGGCCGGCTGTTTCGCATCCACATGACGGCCAAGCGGCAAGATCTCGGCTACACCTTCCTGACCGAGAGCCGCGTGTTCGTCTCGCCGCTGCCGATCCTGCGCGGCGACCACTACGCGCAGGCGGTCGTCGAGGGCCTGATCCTGCACGAGTTCGGCCACCACCTGTACCACACCGGCGAGGAGGCGCAGCAGATCTGGACGCGCGCCCAGAAGGAGGGGATCGGTCCGCTCCTGAACCTGATCGCCGACGAGCACCTGGAGAGGAACCTGCGCGCGCTCGACGCGGCTCACGGCGATCGCCTGAAGCGGCTCGGCGCGCATGCCTTCCTGCATTCTCCGCGCGAGGTGAACATCCAGCAGCTGCTCGACGCCACGCTGGGCGCCGCCTTCGAGGTTCTCACGTCCGTCACGCTCGGCGTCGCGTACGAGCCCTCGTCGGTCGAGATCGGGAGCGGCACGCTGCTGCACGTGCTCGGCAATCGTGAGGGATCGTTCGCGCGCTTCATTCGCGCGCTGCGCGTCGGCCAGGGGAACCGCTGGAACGACCCGGTCGTGGAGAAGGCGCTGGCCCATTTCGGCTCCGGCTTCCGGCGCCTCGACATGAGCGGTCTGTACGAGATCGCGGTCGCGATCGCGCGCCTGTTCGGGGGCAGCAGCGCCGTCGCCAACATGTTCGGGGGCCACGAGTCGATCCCCTGGTCGGAGCTGGAAGGACAGCGCCACGGCGACAACATCAGCGACGAGGAGGTCCAGCGCGAGGTCGATCGGATCCTCGATCCGCGGCAGCTGCGCGAGGGCGCGCGCGACGGGAAGAACGATCGCTTCTCTCTCAACGTCAACCCGAAGGAGGACTTCGACCGCATCGAGCAGGTCGAGCGCCTGCCCTACGATCCGGCCAGACACCGCCCCGTCGCCACCAGCGTGCGGCGCCATTCGATGCGGCTGCGCGACTTCCTCGACCGCCTCGGGCGCGCCCTGGTTCCGCGGCGCGGCCGCCTGCGCGGGCGGGCCTTCGATCGGACCCGCACGCGGGCGGTCGTCACCCGGCGCGATCCGCGCATGCTGGTGGCGCGCGAAACCGAGACCGCCAATGACGTCTTCGTCGGTACCCTCATCGACTGCTCGTCGTCGATGAGCGCGTTCGACAACATCGACAAGGCGAAGATGTTCGGGGTGCTCGTGGCCGAGGCCGTGCGCGACCTGCCCGGCGTCGAGGCGCGCTTCTTCGGTTTCACGCACCGGACCATCTTCGACGCCGGCGACGGGGGCCGCTGCGCCGTGACGTCCATGAAGGCCGACGGCGGCAACAACGACGCCGCGGCCCTCTACCACGCGGCGCGGGTCGCGTCCGCGTCGCCGCGGCGAACGCGGGTGCTGGTGATGATCAGCGATGGTCTGCCGACCGAATGCTCGACCGCCGCGCTGCGCGCGCTGGTGAAGAATCTGGGCCGGCGCGGCTACATCTGCGCGCAGGTGGCGGTGCACCCGCTGGAGGAGATCTGCTTCCCGAACTACGTCCTCCTCGACAACAAGAACCTGGACCAGTCCGTCGCGCGGTTCGGCGAGCTGATCATGAAGCTGGTGAGCCGCGGTCAGGCATAATGCGTTGATTCGATGAGCGGACAGAAGCTGACGGTCGAAGAGCTGACGATCGGCAAGACGATGGAGGCCACGCTGTGGCCCAATCCGTCCGAGGACTCGCGCTACAAGTACCGCGCCACGCACCTCGACGGCCGGCGCGCCCCCAAGGTCGTGCTGAGCAACGACGCGCGCATCGTCGCCGGCGCGCCGTGCCTGGTCCGCATCATCGCGATCAACAAGCCCGAACGCCCCGACCACGGCCACATCGAGGTCGAGTTCGTCAAACCCGCGCCGTTCCGGATCGAAGGCGTCTACCTGGACCCGGGCGTCGCCAAGCAGCTGCAGGTGCTGCTGGAGAGCGGCCTCAACATTCTCCTCGACGGACCTCAGGGCTGCGGCAAGACCGTGCTCGCGCGATCGATCGCCCAGAGCCTCGGGATGGAGTTCGTGTTCTTCAACTGCGGCGCCGTCGTGGAGGCGACCGACTTCTTCGCGACCATCCAGGTGCGCGCCTCGTCGACCGGCGCCCCGGTGACCGATTTCGTCAAGACCGACATCCTGGAGGCGCTGGAGACCGCCGCTCAGACGCCCGAGAAGCGTTACCTGGTTTTCCTGGACGAGCTGAACCGTTGCCAGGAGACCGCGCGCAACGCGCTGATGCCGGCGCTGGACGCGACCCGCAAGGTATTTCACCCGATCGAGAACCGCTTCATTGCCATTCCCGACAACGTTCAGTTCGTCGCCGCTGTGAACCGGGGCCGCGAGTTCTCGGGCACGTTCGGAATCGACGCCGCCCAGCTGGATCGCTTCGCGCCGGTGCAGATGACCTATCCGCCGCCGCCCGAGGAGATCAAGATCCTGAAGCACCGCCACCCGGAGCTCGCGAACGACTTGCTCGAGGCGCTGGTCGCGACGGCGAACGCGATCCGGATGTCGCCCGATCTGCCCGCCAGCCTGTCCGTACGCGCCACCGACGAGGCCTGCATCTATCTCAAACACCCGCTCTACGCGGGCGACGGCAAGCGGGCGATCGCGGAGGTGCTCAAGTCGTCGTTCTGCGCGCGCTTCCCGGGACGCTGGGACGACGTCAGCACGGACGCCGGGGCGGTCTGGGCGGTCGTGCGCCGGACGCTTTCCGAGCACAAGGTCGTGGTGCCCGACGCGTGACGGCAGCGGGGCAACCTGCGCGGCGATTAGCGTTCTGCGCACGAGCCCGCCTGGGGTAGGGTGAGCCTCGTCACGATGGCGTACCGCAAGATCGCTAACGCGCTGCCGCACATCATCTGGACATGCGACGCATCCGGGCGACTCGAGTGGGTGAACGCGCAGTGGACGGCGCTGACCGGCCTGACCGAGGAGCAGTCGTTGAAGGACAAGGGCGCGCTCGCCGCCGTCCATCCGGACGATCGGGAGCACGCGCAACGGCGCTTCGCCGACGCGCTCGCGACCTCGAGCCCGTGCGAGATGGAGTACCGGATCCGGACCCGGGAGGGCGACTATCGGCTTCACGTCTGTCGGGTCGCGCCGGTCAAGAACGAGGACGGCGTGATCGAGAAGTGGGTCGCGGCGGCGTTCGACATCAACGACCGCCGCCGGGTCGAGGAGGCGCTGGGCGCGTCCGAGCGGCGGTTCGAGACCGTCTTTCGAACGAACCCGCAACCCGCGGCGATCACGCGCCTGTCCGACGGAATGTTCCTGAACGTCAACGATGCGTTCCTGAAGATGACGGGTTATGCGCGCGACGAGGCGGTGGGTAAGTCGACCGTCGAGCTCGGGTTCATCACGGCCGCCGACCGCCGCGCGAGCGTCCTCGAACCGCTGCGGCAGGAGGAGACCGTCCGGTTCGAGGCGATGATTCCGACCAAGGACGGGCGGCGGCTAACCCTGGAAATGGTCAGCGCTCGGATCGACGTCGCAGGCGAGCCCAGCCTGATCAACGTCGCGACCGACGTGACCGAGCGCCGCGCGACCGAAGCCGCGCTGCGGAGCAGCGAGGCGCAGGCGCGCGCCCGCGCCGACGAGCTGACGGCGCTGATGGAGGCCGTGCCTGCCGCCGTCTGGATCGCCCACGATCCCACCTGCCGGGAGGTCTCCGGAAATCGAATGGGGCGGCAGCTGCTGCGCATCGAGGAAGGACGGAACCTGTCGAAGACGGCCGTGGACCCGTCGCCGACCGACCACTTCCGGGTGTTCGCGAACCAGGTCGAGATTCCGCCCGAGGAGCTGCCGCTCCAGAGCGCGGCGCGCGGTTTCGAGGTGAAAGCGCACGAAGAGGAGGTTCGCTTCGACGACGGCGCCATCGTTCATTTGTACGGCGGCGCCGTCCCGCTGCGCGAGCCCGGCGGCGGCCCGCGCGGGGCGATCGGTGCGTTCGTCGACGTCACACGGTTGAAGGAGGCAGAGGCGGCGCTGCGCGCGTCCGAGCGCAGGTTCGAGACGGTGTTCTCTCTCAATCCGCAGCCGATCGTCATCACCCGCGTTTCGGACGGCGTGTTCCTCAGCGTCAACGACGCGTTCCTGAAGATGTCGGGGTATACGCGCGACGATGTGATGGGGAAGTCGGGCGTCGATCTCGGCGTCTGGACGTTGGAGACGCGTGCCGAGGCGCTCGCACCCCTCCGGGACAAGGACCGGATCGAGGTCGACGTGGTGCTGCCGACGAAGGACGGACGGCTGCTGACGGTCGAGGTCGTCGGATGCCGCATCGACTTCGGCGGCGAGCCCTGCCTGGTCAACGTTGCGAACGACGTGACCGCGCGCCGCGCGACCGAGGCGGCGCTACGTGCCAGCGAGGCGCAGGCCCGCGACGCCGATCGCCGCAAGGACGAATTCCTGGCGATGCTGTCGCATGAGCTTCGCAATCCGCTGGCGCCCATCCTGACCGCGGTGGAGCTGATGGAGATGCGCGGCGACGTCGCGACGCCGCGGGAGCGGAAGGTGATCGCGCGCCAGGGGCAGCATCTGTTGCGCCTGGTCGACGATCTGCTGGACGCGTCGCGCGTGGCGCGGGGCAAGGTGACGTTGGCCCGGAAGCGGATCGAGCTGGCGGACGTCGTGACGAAGGCGGTCGAGGCGACGGTCTCGCTGCTCGAGGAGCGACGGCACGACCTGCGGCTGTCCGTCCCATCGCACGGTTTGACGATCGAGGCGGACGAGGTGCGGCTGACTCAGGTGGTGAGCAACCTCCTGACCAACGCCGCGCGCTACACGCCGCCGGGCGGGCGGATCGACGTCATGGCCGAAAGGAGCGGCGGCGCAGTCGTTCTCCGCGTCCGTGACAACGGGGTCGGCATCGACGCGGAGCTGTTACCGCATCTGTTCGACATGTTCGTGCAGGGCCAGCAGGGCGCCGACCGGTCGCACGGTGGCCTCGGGCTCGGTCTCTCCCTGGTGCAAATGCTGACCCGGCTTCACGGCGGCACAGTCAGCGCGCACAGCGAGGGACGCGGTCGCGGCAGCACGTTCACCGTGCATCTGCCGGCGTCGGTGTCGCTGGCCGACGAGGCCAGTCCGCCGGGCGCCAGCCCCGGGTGGGACGCCACCGACGCCGCCCGGCGCGTTCTCGTCGTCGACGACAACCGCGACGCCGCGGAGATGCTGTCCGTGCTGCTGGCGCGCGCCGGACATCACGTGGAGATCGCCGGCGACGCCTCGCAGGCGCTGTCGGCGGCGGACGCGTTCCGTCCCCAGATCGCGATCCTCGACATCGGGCTACCGGTCATGGATGGGTACGCGCTCGGGCGCGAGCTGCGGTCGCGTCTCGGCAGCGCGTCGCCGATCCTGATCGCGCTGACCGGCTACGGTCAGGAGCAGGATCGGCGCCGCAGCGAAGAGGCGGGATTCGCCTCGCACCTCGTGAAGCCCGTCGACGGGCGGAAGCTGATCAGCGTGGTCGACGAGCTGGCCCGGCGCTGACCGGCCGGCGTCAGCGCCGCGCGTTCTTCCGGAAGAAGTCCCAGATCACCGCCGCGGCGTCGAAGTCGCGCGGCGTGCTCCCGTGCTTGAACAGGCGGGTGACAGCTTCGCCGCCCGGCCAGTCGTGGCCGCCGCCTTCGATCGTGTAGAAGGCGACCGCGGTGCCGGCGGCGCAGGGACCGAAGACGTCGGCGCGCGTCCGCGTTCCGTCGAGCGGATCGACGTCCGGCACATCGATCGACGTCGGCTGCGCCGGGCAGCCATCGCGCCGGACCCACGTCTGGATATCGTTCCGTTGCGCCGAGCTGAACGGGACGGTCGAGTCATCGGTGCCGTGCATCGCGATGATCGCGACCGGCAGCGCCGGATGGCAGGCACTGGCGACGGGCGCGCTCATGCCGCCGGCGACCGGGGCGACGGCGGCCACCAGATCGGGCCGCTGGCAGGCGAGGCGGTAGGCCATTCCGGCGCCGTTCGAGAACCCGGCGGCGAAGACCTGCCTGCGATCGACGCCCAGCTCGGCGGCCAGGGCATCGACCAGCGCGACCAGAAAACCGACATCGTCCGGAGGCGTGTCCGACCACGCGTTCCACTGCGGATCGCCGAGCGCCTGCGGGTAGACGACCACCGCGCCGTCGCGGTCCGCCAGCTTGTCGAAAGTCCCCTTCGTCCGCCGTTCGATTCCCGCGGCGCTGCCGTGCCAGCCGTGCAGCACCAGCACCAGCGGGCGCCCGGGCTTTGCCGGGCCCCCCGTGTGCAGCAGATACGTCCGCGTCGCGCCGCCGACGACCAGGTGCCGCTCGATCGTTCCATCCATCGGCCGGGCGTGGAAGCAGGCCGGGGCAGCCATCGCGAGCGCCAGGAGGGCCGCCGAAGGTCCGCGCCACGGGGCCGCCATCGAGGCCTCATAGCACGCCCGCGACGCGCCGCCCGGTCACCTTTTGGCGATCAATTCGTGGCGGCACGGACATAGACCGGTGATGGAGAGCCGCGCCGCGTTCGGGACTGCCGTTTTCCTGGCGCTGGTGACCGTCGCCGCGGGGTGCGCTGGCGGCTCGAGCGGGACGAACGAGGGCTCGGCGGGCGCCGGCGGGCCGTCGGGAACCGGCGGCAGCGGCGCGGGGGGATCGGCCGGCAGCGGCGCGGGCGGGACGTCCCCGGTTGGCGCTGGCGGGACCAGCAACGGCGGTGCCTCGGCGACGGGCGGGTCCGGCGCGGGCGGTGCGTCGGGCAGCGGCGCGGGCGGTCAGACGGGCGCGGCCGGCACCGGCGGCGCGGCCGGGGGCGGCGCGGGAAATTCCGGCGCGGCCGGCGGAACCGGTCGCGGTGGGACGGGCGGCGCGGCCGGGAGCGGCACGGGCGGCACGGGTCGAGGAGGCGCGGCGGGAACGTCGACCGGCGGCTCGGCGGCAGGGACGACCGGCGCGGGCGGCGCGGCCGGGCGGGGCGGAACGGGAGGCGCGGCCGGCACGACGGGTCGGGGCGGCGGCGCGGGAACTTCGACCGGGGGCTCGGCGGCCGGCAGCGGCGGATTGACCGGCAGCGGCGGCACGGCCGGCAGCGATCCCTGCGGCGCCAGCAACCCGGCGACGGTGCCGCTGCCGACGATCCCTGCCGGCTCGTTCAACGTCACCACCTACGGCGCCGTCGGCGACGGCAAGACCAACAACACCTCCGCGATCCAGGCCGCGCTCAACGCCGCGACGTCGGCGGGCGGCGGCACCGTCACGATCCCGTCGGGGACGTTCCTGAGCGGCCCGATCACGATCGGCAGCGGCACGAACCTGAACCTGGCGTCGGGAGCCGTGCTGGAGATGCTCCCGATGTCCAGCTACGGATCGGGCGACACCGCATTCATCACGCCGGCCGCCAGCAGCACGCACGACATCGCGATCACCGGCTCCGGCACGATCGAAGGGCAGGGGCAGGCGTGGTGGGACGCATTCGCCGCCGATTCGACGGTCTCACGCCCCCAGGAGATCAACCTCGGCCACGTGACGCGCGTGCAGATCAGCGGCATCCGCCTGCAAAATTCGCCAGAGGAACACATCTGGGTCAAGAGCGACACCGACGTCACGATCACCGGCATCACGATCTCGACGCTGGCCGTGTCCGGGAAGAACCCGCCCAAGAACACCGACGGCGTGGACGTCACGGCGACGGGGATGTTCTTCTGCAACAACAATGTCGCCGACGGCGACGACAACATCGCGATGTCGGGGACGAACCTCTACATCGGCTACTCGACCTTCGGCGTCGGCCACGGCTGCTCGATCGGCAGCATCACGAAGAACGGGGTCTCGAGCCTCACCGTCGATCACCTGACCATGAACGGCACGACCTCGGGTATCCGGATGAAGTCGGGGCGCGACCGGGGCGGTCTGGTCCAGAACCTGACGTACTCGAACATCACGATGACCAACGTCCAGAACCCGGTCTACATCACGTCCTATTATCCGGACCTGCCGACCGATCCGACGACGGACACGGCGATGGCCGTCACCGCGACGACGCCGTACTGGCAGAACATCACGATCCGGAACGTGACCGCGACCGGCTCGACGAACGGCGGGATCATCTGGGGTCTGCCGGAGGCCAAGGTCTCGGGCCTGGTGCTCGACAACGTGAAGATCTCCGCGAAGACGGGGATGGAGATCTTCCACGCGACCGGCGTGTCGTTCACCAACGGGTCCAGCGTGACGCCCCAGTCGGGCGCCGCGGTCACGACCTACGACGCCGCGGTCACGGGCGTCACGACCACGCCCTTCTGACCTCGTCTGGGTTCTCGGTCAGGAAGCGGGCCGCGACCGACGGACGACGGTCCCGGCGAGCGCGATCGCCGCGAGCGCGATGACGACGACGCCGAGCTCGCGCGCCGCCACCAGGAGGCCGCCGCCGTGGACGACGCGCAGGCCCGCCAGCACGGCCGGCACGCCCATCGCCAGGTAGGCGACCACGTAGACGACGGACAGCACGCCGGCGCGTTCGTGCGCGCCCGCCTGCGCGACGACGCTGCGGACGCCGCCCTGGAACGAGCAGCCGAAGCCCGCGCCGGCCACGACGCTCCCGAGGAACAACAACCCGACCGACGCCTGCCCGATGGCCGCCATCATCGTTGCCACGCCTGCCATCATCGCCGCCGCCCCCAGGATCGTCTGGAAGCGCGGCGAGCGCTCGCGGGTCAGCAGCACGGCGACGCCGCCGCTGGCCGCGAGCACGAAGTAGGCGAGGCCGCCCAGCGCGGGCGACGTCGATCCGACCAGCCGCTTGACCAGCGACGGGCCAAGCGATCCGTAGAACCCGATCAGCGCCCAGCTCGCCACCAGCGCTGGCACGGCCAGCAGCATCGCGCGGCGGACCTGCGGGGGCAGCCGGAAATGCGGCTTAAGCGCGGCGAGCGCGCCGGGTCGCGGCGTCGCCGACTCGCGCATGGCCGTCACGCCGATCGCCTGGGCGATGAAGATCGCACCCAGCACGACGTAGACCAGCGTCGTCGGCGCGGGCAGGAACACCACCATCAGGCCGGACAGCAGCGCGCCCGTCGCGGTGCCGATCATCGGGCCGACCGCGTTCGCGATCGTCCCCTTGACGCGATCGAGATCGAGCATGCCCGCGCCGACGGCGCCGGCCGCCGCGCCGGTCGCCAGCCCCTGGACCACGCGCGCGGCCGCCAGCGCGCCGACGCCGTGTGCGGACGCGAAGATCGCCATGGCGACCGCCTGGACCAGCGCCGTCACCAGCAGGATGGGACGCCGCCCGATGTGGTCGGACAGGCTGCCGAACACCAGCAGCGCAGACAGGACCGCCAGCGCGTACACGCCGAACACGACCGTGATCGTGATGGGCGAGAAACCCCACGCGGCCTGATAGACGGCGTACAGCGGGGTCGGGGCGCTGGAGCCGGCGATGAACGACAGGATGATCGACAGCTGCAGGTAGAACGCGGCCGTATCGGACAGGCGCCCGGCGGGTCGGGCGCGGGCACGGGGCAGGCGGGCCGGAAACACCGCGATCGGATGGGTCGGCGTGGGCATCGACATCGGAAGCTCCTCGGTGAGCGGTTGTGGTTGAGACAGACCGGTCTGTCTACTTGCCTCGACATTTAACAGACCGGTCTGTATAGTCAAGGGCAAATGTCGCCGAAGACGACCGAACCGAAGCTGGAGGGGTCGGCGCACGACCGGCTGCTGGCCGCCGCCAACGAGCTCTTCTACGAGGAGGGCGTCCACACGGTCGGGATCGACCGGGTGATCGAGCGCGCCGGCGTCGCGAAGGCGTCTCTTTACAGCGCGTTCGGCAGCAAGGAAGAGCTGGTCAGGGCTTACCTGCAGCAGCGGGCCGACGCGCGCAAGCGGCGGATCTCGGAGCGGATCGCCCGCTACGACGACCCGCGCGACCGCATCCTGGCGGTGTTCGACGTCTTCGCCGATCGGGCGGCCGAGCCGACCTTCCGCGGCTGCGCCTTCATCAACGCCCGCGCCGAAAACGGCCGGGCCGAGAACAAGGTCACCCGCGTCTGCGCCGCGACCCGCGCCTGGATGCGCGGCCTGTTCACCGAGCTCGCGCGCGACGCCGGCGCGGCCGATGCGGAGAAGCTGGGCGGACAGCTGGTCGTGCTCTACGACGGCGGCACGGTGGGCGTATCGATGGACGCCGACCCCGGCGCTGTCACGACCGCGCGGGCGATGGCGGAGGCGTTGCTCGACGCGCAGGTCCCGCGCCGCGCGCCCAAGCGTGGCGCGGCGAAGAAGTAGCGGTCAGCGACGGGGCGGGGCAGCGGCGGAGCTGGTCGGGGCCAGCTGCGTCACGTCCTGCCGGAAGGGGAAAGAGAAATCGAGTCCGGCGGTCCGGACGTGCACCCAGACGATCTGCGCGTTCAGATCGATCGGGATGTAGATGCGCCCGGCCGCGCCGCGCCCCTGAAAAAGCGTCGTGCGGCGGAAGGCCTCGTTGGACCAGACCGATTGCTGAGCTCCGATCGAGGCGAGGCCGCTTTGGCGATTTGCCGCGTCGGCCTCCGCCATGCTGGCCGCCACCATCGTTCCTTCGCCAGTGTGCGCGTTCGCATGGCCGGTCGCGATCGTGGCCGTGTCCGCGACGGCATTGAGGATCACCAGCGTTCCGAGCAGGGCCTGACTGTTGACGGCGTCGGCGCGCTCGCGGGACTGCCGTTCGTCAAGCGCCGCCAGCACCTGTTCGGGATCGATCACGCGCTGGGTGAGACCACACGTTGCGATGTTCATTGAACCGCAGGGCGTGAACGTGAACTCGTGCGGGTCAACATCCAGGTTGGCGGGGCTGTCGTTTTCCACCTCGACGTGCAGCCCCAGCGTGCCCCCGTCCTGGTGCTCGAAAGCCATGGCGACGCGCACGCCGCTTTGCTCGCGCGTCACCGACGCGCGCCCCGAGACCCAGATCGGGGTCGTCGCGGCCGGGTACAGGCGAACCAGCGGAGCGGGCGTTGCACAGCCCGCCAGCGCGGCGGCGGTCAGGACGAGGAGGGCCGGAAATCGCGAGGTCGATGTCAGCATGCCCGCCCCCTTTCGCAACCTGCGTGCCACCGGCGAATGACGGCGGGCGCGCGAATCGCCGCCTTCCCGTTCTACACATGCCGTGTGGTGAGTCGGCGTCGCCACAGGGCGTTACCCGGAAACGGCAGGGGTTGGGGGGGACGGATCGGGCGGCGCCGCCGCCGGCGGCGTCGGAGACGGCGCCGTCGCTGGATTCCGCCGCCACGCGAGGCGCAGGCCGCCGGCCAGCAGCGCGGCGATCACCAGCGCGAGCAGCGCGATGTTGCGGGCGTCGCGCCGGGTCGTCGCGCGCACCGCGTTGGCCGCGTCGTGAAAGACGGCCGGCGACACCATCGCCTCGATCGCCTCCTGCACGGTCGGCTGGCCGCCCGCGGCGCCGCGGGCGCGGCTGCGCAGATGTTCGACCGCCGGTCGCAGCCATTCGCCGTGGTGGCTGGTCAGCGCCTGAAATTCGTGGCGCAGCACCGGCGCGAGCTGGGGCGGCATCGGCGCGCCGGTCGCCTTTTGCCAGAGCGCGCCGACCCGGTCCTGGTCCAGCGCCTCGGAGATCACCTCGGGCGCCGACTGAACGACCGTCAGCAGCTCGCGCTCGGACAGGCGCTTGGCGAGCGGCAGCCGCTTGAGCACGCCGACGCCGAGCGTGTTCGCGGCGGTCAGCCAGGTGTGCGTGGTCTCGCGGACCGTCGTCGACACCGGGCCCTCGATCAAGCTGCCGACGCCGGACCCGACGCCCCAGACCAACCCGGCCGCCGCCATCGCGAGCGGCAGCGTCATCCCCCAGAGCAGGCAACTGACGCTCGCCAGCCGCCGGAGCACGCCCGACTGGGGCGTCACGATCTGCGCGCGGATCACGCGATCGATCAGCGTGTACGCGAGACCGAGACCGACCAGGGCTCCGAGCGTGACGCCGACGCCGCTCGGCCAGGCGACGGAGGAGAACGCCAGCGTGAACAGGGACGAATAAAGACCAAACACGGTGGCTCACTTTACAACGGGTGGAACGACTATGATGCGTGCATGGTCTCGGCTCGGGAGGGTGCGCTGGGGCGGCTCGCGGTGACGCTGATCGTTCCGATGGCCGCGCTGTTCCTGGCGCAGATCCCGCTGCCCGGCCTCGACATCGACGCGTTCGATAAGCTGTTCGCGATGGCATCCCGGTCTTCTGACCGCCAGCAGATCGGGATCTTTTGCCTGCAGCTGAACCCATTTTTCTCGGCCGCGTTGCTGGTCGAGGTGCTGGCGCTCGCGATTCCACGCTGGCGCGCGTGGCGTCCGGGCGGCTATCCGGAGCGCGGGCGCATCTGGACACGGGTGAGGATCGCCGCGCTGGTGATGGCCCTCATCCAGGCCTTCTTCATCTCGAGGTGGCTGAAGCAGAGCGCGGCGAGCTTTTCATTCATCCCCGGGCTGATCACCGACCCGGACAGTCCGCTGATGATGGCGGCGCAGATTCTGACGGTGGCGGGGGGGACGTTCCTGCTGTACGCGCTCACGCGCGTCATCGATGGCGTCGGTGCCGGGAACGGCTTCTCGGTGATGATCGTGGCGTTCATGGCGGGGCCGACGGTCGAGGCTGTCATCGTGTCGGCGCAGCAACGATTTCAAGCGGGCGATCGGATCCTGTGGCCGCTGGCCATCGCCGCCGTGGCGGTGGCCGCCGTCACCCGCCTGGCGGGAGGCGGGCCCTTGCGCCCGCACGCGTCGGCGCCGAAGGCCGTCGAGCTGCCGACGCCCTCCAGCGGCCTGCAGCCGGTGGTGGCGAGCTACGCGCTGATGCAGATGCCGAAGCAGCTGAGCGTCTTGGGGATCAACTTGCTTCCGCCCGCGATCGAATCGGAGATCTGGCTGCGCCGCGGGGCCGAGGCTGTGGCGGCCGCGGCGCTCTGCCTGCTGTTCGCGTGGCTGTTCAATCGGCCGCCGGCCGTCGCGGCGGCCTGGGAGCGCGCCGGCGGGCCGAACGCAGACGGCGCCCCGGCGAGCGATGCGGTGGGCGTCGCGTTCGCGCGCTCGCTGGCCGGGTCGCTGGCCGTCTGCTGGGGGCTGATGGGCGTGCAGTGGATCTGCGCGGACGCGGCGCTGACCGTCCAGTTGCTGAACCTGGTCGTGATCGCGTGCGTCGCGCTGGACATCGCCGAGGAGCTGCGCTTTCGATTGAGGAACGGCGCGCTCGCGCGCGTCTGGCCGGGGCATCGCCTCTACGTCTTGCCGTTCATGTTGAAGGCGCTGGAGGCGGAGGGGATCCCCGCCTTCACGCGCTGCCGGCGGCATCGAACGCTCTGGAACTTCCTGACGCCGTACTTGCCGGTCGAGATCCTGGTCCCCGTCGCTCACGCGATCCGCGCGGAAGCGATCCTGCGGCCGCTATCAGGCGTCCCCGCCGAAATCGCACAGGCGTCGCCGGCGCCGCTGCCAAGTTGACAGGGGCGCCGCGGCGCGCGCCGCGACGGCGGCGGGCCGCAGGCGCGTGACCGCCTGGCCCTGCGGTTGCAGCACAGAGCGCACGGGAATCGAAGATGTGGCTCTTGCTGCGCCGCTACGTCTGGGTGGTCGACCTGATCGGGATCGGCATCGGCGCGGCGCTGGCGGGGCACGCCGCGTCGCTGCTGATTGCGGCCGCATTCCTGCCGCACACGTCGCCGTCACCGCCGCGGGCGCACCCCGCACGGCCCGTCCCGATCGCGACCAGTGACAAATCGATAGAAGCAATCGTCGCGCGGAACATCTTCTGTTCGACCTGCGGGGAGGCGCCGGAGCCCCAGCGAACCCGGCGACCGCTGACGCTGCTGGCGATCATGTTCGCGCCGCCGCCGCTGGACCCGCGCTGGTCGGTCGCGATCGTCCGGGACGACGAGGCGGCGACCGTCGGCCCTTACGGCGTCGGAGCCAGGGTGGGGGACGCGACCGTCTCGGCCATCGAGGACGTGCGGGTCCTGCTCGACGTCGGCCGCGGCCAGCGCGAGTTCCTCGAGCTTCTGGCACCGAGGCCGGCGGGGGCCGCGGGCGTGCGCGTCGCGCCGGATCGGACCGCCGACGCCGTCCGGCAGATCGGCACGCACCGCTACGAGGTCCGGCGGGCCGTCGTCGACCAGCTGCTGGCCGGTGGCCTGACGCCGCCCTGGCCGCGCATCGTCCCCGAGACGCGCGACGGCGCTCCCGTCGGCTTCCGACTGACGGCCCTCAGACGCGACAGCCCGCTGGTCGCGATTGGCCTGACCAACGGCGATCTGCTGCTGCAAGTGAACAGCCGGTCGCTCGCGACGCCCGACGCCGCGCTCGCCGCCGGAGGCGCGCTGCGATCCACAGATCACATCTGGTTGATGATCGAGCGCGACGGCCGCCCGCTGCGGCTCGATTACTTCATCCGCTAGATGGTTGCAGCGCCCGGCAAGCGGCGGTGAAGTCGTCGTGCCCACCGTACATCAGCACGGCGCGCGCCGTGCCGGCGTCCTCGCTGGACGTGTGCCGCCGGATCTCGCCGCGCGGCGTGAAGGCTTTCGTGAATGAATTGTCAGGGCTGTCGAGCTCCAGCGCGGGGCCGTGCCACGTCCCGTGCCATGTGACCACCCGGCCCGGCTGCAGCGGTACCGGCTCGCCGCCCGTCAGGTGGATCCAGGTCGGGGCGCCGTCGGTGGTCCACCAGGCCTCGACGGTGCCCTTCAGCTGAAAGGTGTGGATCGCGCCCGACTCGGTGCAAAGCTCGGCGCTGCCATGCAGGTTGTCCGGACGCGGGCCGACGGCGCCGCGCCCTGTCGAGCCGACCTTCCCACCTTGGAGGCGCACGTACAGGAGATATCGCCCGCCGTTGCTCGCCGCCACCTGGCCGAATCCGTCCCACCGCCGGTCGAGCGTCCGTCGGCCGCCGATGCGCAGCGCCCAGGGCGTCAGCCCCGCATACACGACGAGCAACGCGGCGGCCGTCAGCACCAGCATCGAACCACAGCCGAATCGTCCGCGTTGAAGCGGCATCGCGAATGATTATAGACGCGTCGGGCGCAGCGTTAATCTCGTCGACTATGTGGATCTTTCGCCCCACCGTCGCCGTGGGGGTCATGGCGCTGGTCCAGTCCGGTTGCCGGGGTTGCGACGAGGGCTATCAAAAACACCAGCGCGACATGAGCGCACGCGAGGGGGTCTGTTACGCGATGCCGCTGGGCGAGGCGGCAAAGGAGGTGCGCGCGGTTCTGGCCGGGCATGAGTTTCCGTTGCCGCCCGCGCCGGCCGACGATCCGGCCTTCATCGCCACCGGCTGGAAGGACACGACGGTCTATGCCTCGCGCCTGACGTTCAAGGGCCGCCCGGCGCGCGCGCGGCGCGAGGTGCTGCTGGCGGGCGGCACGTGCCTGCGCTTCGCGGTCCGCGCCATCTCGCAATCGACGCCCAAGGAGGGGCCCGACTACGCCGACACCATCTTCGGTTCGTACGACGAGGACAGCCTCTCGACGGAGATCGACGCACGCCTGCACGCGCACGCCCGCCCGTGGCAGCCGCCGCCCTGACGCGGCCCGCGGCGCGCCGCCGTGGCCGGCCAGCGCAGCCGCGAAACGACTTCGAGAAACCGCGCCGGCACGCGACAATGTGCGGGACGGCGCGTCCGTCCCCTAGAAGGAGCCAGTCCCCGCCCATGATCATCATCTCGGGAAGCTCGCCGAAAGCACAGGTGCTGGGGTATCCGACCGTCCCCTGCCCGATCTGCAGGCAGGCGACGCTGCATCGGTTCGAGCGGCGTTACCGGATCAAGCACCTCTTCTGGTTTCCCCTGTTCTCCACGGGGACGAGCTACGCGAAGGTCTGCGAGATGTGCCAGGTCTCCACGCCGACGGGGCCGCCGACCGGCCCGGTGCCGCCCGCGCCGTTCCTGCATCGCCTCGGGTTCATCTTCCCGCTCGCGGTCGTGCTGTTTCCGCTCGTGATGCTGCCGTTCGCGCTGGTGGCCGCCGTCCACGGCGTGGCGGCGTCAGGCGGCGCGCAGGCCGCGGTGGCCGACACGGAGGGCCCGGCCGTCAGCTTTCGTCCGACGGCCGCAGACATGGGGGCGCTGTCGGACCTGGAGGGGTTTTTCGAGGATCGCGATCTGCACGGGGTCGACGCCGACTGGCAGTCAGCGACCGTGGACGGACATACGGTGCGCCTCGTGACCGTCAAGTACGCGGGCCTCAAGAAGGTGAAGCACAGCGATCGCCTTTATTTCATGGAGCAGATAGAGCAGATCGCCGATGGCTACTTTCGCGATGACGAGGTGTTCATCGGCTTGCAGGGACGCCTGCTGTGGGGCGGGTACTCCCACCGCAAGGCCGGCGAGAAATGGGTGCACGTGGCGCAGGAATCGACACTCAGTGCCGAGACCGAGGCGCGTGCGGCGGTGCGCGTCCTCGAGCGCGCCGCATCGACCCGACCGGCCGCGCCCGCGACGGCCGCCGCCGCCGGCGCGACCGCTCCCTGATCAGGGCGAGGCGAGCACGGCGACCGCGGTCGAAAAGGCGGCGCCGTCCGAGCTGGCCACCTTGAACGTGAACGATCCCACGCCGTGGAACCCGGCGGTCGGCTGGAAGTGCGCCGTGTGGTTGTCCGCCTGCAGCGATACGGTGCCGTTCTGCGCGCCGGACACCGTGAAGGTCGGTGCGACATTGCTGAAGCCGGTGGTCCAGGCGGACAGATCGATGTCGACGGCCGCGCCCGCGGTCGACGTCGCGTGCGGACCGGCAAGCCAGTTCACGTAGTGCTCGATGTTCGCGTAGCCGTCGGCCGCCTTCGTCATCGCGTCGTTGCTGTTGACGTTCGTTCCGGTGGCGGACTCCCACGCGTCGGGCATGCCGTCATTGTCGGTGTCCGTCGGCTTCGTGCCGCTCGCGATCGATCCGTAGCCGTTGTTCGGCAGGCCGGTGTCGACCTGGGTGGTGTAGAGCCCGCCGCTCGGGCCGACGGTGCCGGCGCCGCTGCCCGTCGTCCCCTTGCCCAGCGTCATCACCTGGCTGATGATCAGCGCGTCCATCGGATCGCGCGGCAGCGTCCCGGCCATCGACATTGCGACGCGCGCGGCAGACGGCGCGTCGAGCGCGGGCGTCGCGGTGGTCTCGGGTGACCACGGCGCGGTCAGCACCGTGCCCGTCCCCTGGTACCAGTAGGGCGTCGTCGCGGCGCCGTCGAGCGCGCCGTTCAGGTTCGTGTCCTTCAGGTTGCCCGCGTAATAGATCGATTGGTTCTTGTCGATCTGGTACCAGCTGTTGTCCGTCCCGGTCGACGCCGGCCCGAAGATCCAATAGTTGTTGAGGATGTCGTGCGTGAAAGTGGTGCTGGTGTGGGTCGTGTATCCGGCCGAGTCGTTGTAGAGCACGTTGTTGACGAAGACGGTGTTCTCCTTCGCGAGCGGATTGCGGTTGTGCGAGTTCGCGAAGATGTTCCGGTACCAGGCCATCTGGCTGGAGACGGACTCGGTGTGCGCGCCGAACTGCTGGCCCGTCGGATCGGCGATCAGGCAGTCCTGAAAGGTGACGTTGGTGACCGGCCAGTTCTGCCAGTCGTCGCTGACCGCGTCGATGTTGTTCCAGGGCGCGAACTCGAACGACGAGTGATCGATCATGATGTTCTGCGCGCGGTAGAGGCTGAGCGCGTCGTCGTTGGTGCTGGCGGTCTCGCTACCCGGCCGGATGCGGACGTGCCGCATGATGATGTTCGACTGACTGGCGAACGAGATCTCGCCGCCGCGGAACCCGATGCCGCCGCCCGGCGCCGTCTGCCCCGCGATGGTCAGGTTGCTCTTGCAGGAGATAGCGGTGGCGAGCTGGATGTAGCCACCGACGTCGAAGACGATGAAGCGGTTGGACGCGCTGACCGCGTCGCGGAACGATCCGGCGCCCGAGTCGTTCAGGTTCGTCACGTGATAGACGGTCCCGTTGTTCCGCGCGCCGGTCGCGTTCTTGCCGAACCCCTGCGCACCGGGGAACGCGAGGGCAGGGGGTGGCGCCCCGCCCGTGCCGCCGGTGCCCGTCGTCCCGCCGCTACCCGTCGTGCCCCCCGTCCCTGTCGTTCCCGCGCTACCGCCCGCACCTGTGGTGCCGCCGCGCCCCGCAGTTCCGGACGCGCCTCCGGTTCCGGAGGAACCCGCGGTTCCATTCGCGCCGCCTCGTCCGCCCGCGGCGCCGCCCGCACCCGTCGAGCCGCCCGCGCTTCCCGCGGCTCCCGTGCTGCCGCCGGTCCCGGTGGTGCCACCCGATCCCGTCGTGCCGCCCGCCCCGGTGGTTCCAGACGAGCCGCCCGTCCCCGTCGCCTGGCCGCCCGTCGAGCCGCCACTCCCGCCGGCACCGGTCCCCGACGCGCCGCCCGATCCCGCCATTCCCGCCCCATTCGATCCCGCCGCCGCGCCGCCGACGCCGGTCGCGCCGGCGCCCCCGCTGCCCGTCTGCCCGCCCGTCGACCCGCCGCCGCATCCATATAGAAGAAGGACCGCTGCCGCGACGCGAGGAAACAAAGGCCGGCTCATGCCCGTGAATGTCCCGATCCCGCCGGATCGATCAAAAAACCGAATGGGCGCGGGCGGCTATCGCGCGTTTTCGGTCGTCGCGAGCGCAGGGACAGACGCTATGCTTGCAGCTCGATAGCGGTTGGGCGGACTACGCGATGTCGAAACACACCGAGCGACATCCTGACGTGCCGTATTTCAAGTCGATCCGCTTGGATACCATCGCCGCGGCCCTGGGCGTCGCGCGAAGGCCATCAAGGCTCACTCGCGCAGGTTCGCCTGCGCTCGCGAGGCATCGCGTAATGGCGAGAGGCTCGACGTGGAAATGGAGACGACAGAGGACCAACCCACCCGGCTGCGGCTCAGTGTTTGGGAAGACGGATCGGTGTCGCTGAGTGTGCATCAGCGCGATACTAGGCGCCATGGTGGATGGGCGTTCCAGTACACCGGTCGCGGCGTTGCAGCGCACCTAAAGGCCAAGGAGATCGTCGCCATGCTCGAGGAAACGGGTGCGCTCGTTTACGGGGGCACTCGCGCGAAAAAAATGGCTGAGCAAATCGACGCGACGTGGGCGAGTGCCCATCTCGAACGGGAGCGGTAGTGCCAAGTTTCGACCGTTGAGAAGCGCGGGAACCGAACGTCGCGGATGCTGTCAGTTCCTGCATGAAGTGGCTCGGTGTAGTGATCGTGACGGCGGTATTCAGCCAGCTCGCGAACGGAGCCGAGAAGCCCGCCGTCAAGCCGATCGCTGAGGCGAATGCGGAGGGTGGCGGCCAACCGTCTGTCGGCGGCAGCGATTCCAGCGTGAACCTGATCGCTTTCGTCGGCAGGAGGATCGAGGTGCGCCATGTGGAGCGCAAGCCGAAGGCCGGCGAGTGGCTCTTCGACGCCGAATATTTTCTCAGGTACGAAGTCCTTCAGGTTGTGTTCGGTACTTACACGAACAAGACGATCGAGTTTTTCTCGTACATCCATACTGGGACGCCAGCGTTCAAGCAGCACGAGTACGGCTTGATCTACGTGTCGAAATACGACGGTCGGTTCGTTCAGCAAAAATACCTGTTTCAGCCCGTGTATCCGACGGCTGACGGGCGGTGGGCGGGATGCGGCGATCCCTATGACGCCGGATACATCCACGGGAGCGGGGTGAAGGCCGAGCCGATCCAGTTCAAGCCGACAGTGGTATTCGACATCCGCAACGTTCCCGACTTCGTACGCGAGCGAAAATATCCACTGCCTCTGTTTCGATACGAAAACGACACCGCCATCTGCCTGATGGGAAACTACCCGGACGCTCTGTTTCGCGTGATGAAGGAGGGTTTTCTGACGGCGCGCGGCGTGTTCCCTCGACGCTGATCTTCGGGGCGGGGACCGTCGAGCCCCGCGTTGCAGCGGACGAAGCTGCGCGGCGCTGCTGAACGCGATAACGTTCGGACTAGGCGAGCATGCAAGTCGACCTCGTTGGTAATCAGGAGAAGCAGATGCCGCCGCTGGACTCTTCGGTGGAAAGGCTCCTGATCTGGCGTTGTAAGTACCGGTCCCTCGAGCCGGTTCGGAATCTCCGCAAGCTTCGGCAACTCGTCATCTGTCCGCTCCCCGATGACACGCTGGACTTTCTAACGTCACTGAAGGAGCTGAGGCAGTTGGCGATCGAGCACCTGCCGAAGGTGCGCGATCTTTCCCCGCTCGCGCTGCTCCGTCGTCTTGAATCGCTCCGGCTCTCGACTCTCCCAAGCTGGGACGCGTCTGGAAGAGTGGTTGAAGTGCGATCACTGACGCCGATCGCGGAACTGCCTCACTTGAAGTACTTGACGCTGTTCGGGATCGTGCCGAAGACGCGGTCTCTCAAGGCGCTCGAGCAGTGTGAATCGCTGTTGGCAGCCCGATTTCTCAAGTACCGGAAAGCGGAAGTGAAGCGGTTTTACGAGGCCACCGGTGTTTCTTCGGAGCTCCCTGATGAGCGGGATGCGGCATGACCAAGCCTTGCGTCGGCCGGCGCTTGCGCGCCGCCGCTTAATGCCTGATCGCTAGCCGCTTCGTAGGCGGCGGAGGGTGTTGCGGTCGGTGTGGGCGATGACGCCGCCGGCGGCGTGGACGACGGTGGTGGTGGAGTCGTAGGAGAAGGTGTCGGCCGTCGCGACGACCTTGCAGGTGTACTTGGTCGTGCGGGCGCGGGCGGCGAGGTAGAGGTTTGACAGGATGCCGTAGGTTTCGCTGCCGACGTTGGCCTCGACGGCGAAGGTGGTGTCGTCGGGGCGCGCGGTGCCGCCGGCGAGGACGGTCGTTCCGCGCGGCACCATGAAACAGCGCAGGACGTGGCCGCCGTCGGCGTCCCAGAGCCAGTAGCCGACTTCCGTGTGGAACGCCGCCTCCTCGTTCTGACGCCAGGCGGACATTCGGTAGTCGAGGCCGTAGAGCTGCTGCGTTCCGTTCGCGACCGGGCCGAACGGCGCCATCGTCACCTTCTCGCGGAACTTCGTCTCGGCGACGCGGCCCGTCGCGTTGTGAAACGAGACGTCGAGGCCCTGGTCGCCTTCCCATTCTCCGATGAGGCCCGCGAGTGGGCCCCACGCGCTGTTGTCTGGCATCGCGGCATCATACCGTGCGACGCTTCAGCCATGGGGCGGTCGCCGCGGGCTCTCTTCCTGGTCGTGGGCGCGTACCTCGCGCTGCTCGGCGGATGGCGGGTCGCGCAGGTGCTGCCGCTCGTGTCCGGCTACCACGTCGTTGGCGAGCCGGACTGGCTGCTTCCTTATCTGGCGGCGATCACGTCGGTCATCACCGTCGCCGGCGTCGGCATCGTCATCACGGGGCTCACGATTCGGACGCGGGCGGTGCTGGCGGGCGTGCTCGGACGCGGCAGCGCCGCGTTGCTGGCGGTCGTCGCCCTGGCACACACCTACTTCCTCATCAACTACGAGGATGCCTTCGCCGACGGCGGGTTCATCTGGGGCTTCTTTCACATGTTGACGCTGACGCGGTTGCCGACGACCGGGACGGAGGCGGGGATCCTCGGCTACCGGATCGGGACGGGCTTCGGCATGGCGGTCTGGTTCGCGTGCTGCGCTCTCATGTTCAGGCTGACGGTGTTGAGCACGCGACGAGATGAGCAAGAAGAGGCGCAAACGGGAGAAGCGTAGATGGCCACGACGGCATGGACGCAGGGTGTTCGCAACGGGCTCGAGGTCGTCGAGCTGACCACGCCGGCGTCGACCTGCACGATCGCGCTTCACGGCGCGCAGGTGCTCGGGTTCGTGCCACGCGGCGATCGCGACTGGCTGTGGGTCAGCGAGCGCGCGCACTTCCAGGTCGGCAAGGCGCTGCGCGGCGGGATCCCGATCTGCTTTCCGTGGTTCGGACCGCATCCGGATCGTCCGGATCTGCCCGCGCACGGCCTGGCGCGCACGCGGGTCTGGCGGCTGGCGCGGGTCGAGGCGCTCGATGGCGCGCGCGTTCGGGCCGAGCTGGTGCTGACGTCGGACGCCGAGACGTTGCGGGCCTACCCGCACGCGTTCGTGGCGCGGCTGGCTGTGACGGCCGGCGAGACGCTGGAGCTGGCGTTCACGGTCGAAAACCGAGGCGATGCGCCGCTGCCGTTCGAGGTCGCGCTGCACAGCTACTTCGCCGTCTCGGACGCCGCAGCGGCCGCGGTCGGCGGGCTGGGCGGCAGCGCTTACGTCGACAAGGTGGCGGGCGGCGCGCGCCGCCGACAGGACGCGGAGCCCATCCGCTTCGAGGGCGAGGTGGACCGCGTCTATGACAGCGGCGGTCCGGTCACGCTCGCCGACCCGGCCCGCGGGCGGCCGATTCGCGTCGACACGACCGGCGCGGGCTCGACCGTCGTCTGGAACCCCGGCCCGGCCAAGACCCGCACCCTCGGCGACATGTCGCCCGACGGATTTCATGGATTCGTCTGTGTCGAGTCCGGCAACGTCGGCGACCGCCGCGTCGCGCTGCCGCCGGGCGGGCGGCACGAGACCTTCGTCCGTTACGCCCGGGATGTGACAGGATCAGAAGGCTGATGTCGATCTCGCGCACCTACCCGATGCCCCCGGCGGCCGACGACGTCGAGGAGATCGGCCGGACGATGCGGAAGCCGAGCTACCCGGTCAGCCCGCGGCTGTCCGGCTACCTGGCGCGCTTCCGGCGCGAGCTCGAGCTGCCCGTGACATACGCGCGGCTGGAGGGGTTCAAGGAGAGCCTGCCGCTGACCGACGCGGAGGGGCGCGACACGCTCTGGGAGTCGGTGCTGTATCCGCCCGGCGAGATGGAGGCGCTGAAGGTCGACCTGAAGTCGATCTACGCGCTGCTGAAGGTCCACGGCGATCTCTCGGTCGTCGAGCACCTCTACGTCGATCGGATCGACTTCTGCAGCTTCGGCAACTCGCTGCCGTTCCGGATCCGGATCGTCAACAGCATCAACGAGAACCCGGACTACTTCTACATCAAGAAGGCGGACGCCTCGCGCGTCTACGGCCTCGAGCTGGAACATCTGCTGTCGCCGAACCGGCTCAATTACTTCACCAACGGTCCGACGCTGGTCGAGGAGCACATCGCCGGCGTGCCGGGCGACGTGTTCATCCGGCGCTGGCTCGAGAACCGCGAGATCAAGCCGGTCCGCATCGCCAAGGAGCTGGTGAAGTTCAACGAGCGCTGCTTCCTGCGGCTGCTGGGCGACATGCGCAGCTACAACTTCGTCTTCGTGCTGACGCCCGACTTCGAAGGCTGGCAGGTGCGCATCCGCGCGATGGACTTCGATCAGCAGTCGTACAGCGGGCGCCGGACCTTTTATCTGCCCCAGTTCTTCCGGGAGAACCTGCCGCTGGTCCAGTTCACGACCAGCCTGCTCGACCTCAAGACGGCGTACCAGTATCAACGCGAAGAGAGGACGCTGATGCTGCAGCGGGCGGAGGTGTCGCAGCAGCGCCTCGACATCCTGCTCGACGCGATGGCGGGCGATGTGATCGCGCCGCAGGCGAACGTCGTCCGGCTGCGCCAGGGGCTCGCCGAGCAATTCGAGGACGACGTCTATCTGAAGCACGAATCGATGGCCGCCCTGGTGCGGGAGAATCTGCGTCAGATCCGCCTCGAGGACGCGCACGGCCGCCAACGCGGTCCGATCGGGTGATAGAGTCGGGGCCGCGATGCGGTCTCCGCTGAACATCGCGCTCTGGACGTCATCGTTGGTCGTCACGGCGACGGGATGCGGCGGGGGAGGCGGTGGGCAGCCGACGATGTGCTTCGGCGCGAACGTCCTCGCGAACGAGAAGAACGACTACGCGTTCACCAGCCAGATCACCCTGCAGCCGGTGAACGTCGCCCCGATGTCGAACCTGCTGTTCGACTGGACGGGGCTGACCCGCGATTTCGAGGGTCACACCGTCACACCGGCCACCGATCTCGGCCTGGCGATCGTGATGTTCTGGGATCTGCCGCTCGCCCAGTTCGAGACGGATCTGAACGCGGACGCGCTCTACACGGCGGATCTCATCTTTTCGCCGCCGCTCAGCCTGCAGCTTGGCGGCGCGACGACCGCCCACCTCTACGATTTCACGGTCAACACGACGCCCGTGACGCCGGCGATGATCAACCCTTACTTCGACGCGGCGATGTACACGCCCGCGAACGCGACGTTCATCGTCGGGGTTCAGGCGGGGACGGAGCTGGGGCGCCAGATCAAGATGCTGCAGGCGTTCAACCTCGACGCGAGCTCCAGCGTCACGGACGTCGCGATCACGAACGATTCGACCAAGCTGACCTACACGGCGGATCTGCACAGCCTGACGATCACCGGCGTGCCGGCCGGCACCGCCGCGCTGATGCTCGACTGGTCGCAGATGACGACCAATGCGCTCGGGCGGCCGTTCACCAGCGGATACGTCACCGACGCCGTCGTCGGTCATTACACGCAGACGCCGGCCGAGCTCGAGCCCCAGTTTCTCGACCTCGATAGGATCGCGACGGCGACGTACCGCGCGCAGATCCCGCCCGGCTCGATCCTCGATTTCACGACGCTGAAGGACGAAAACGGCGCCAGCTTTCCGGGCATCGACGGCAGCGGGACGTGGCTGGTCGGACTCACCTGCGGCAACTGCCGCAATCCGGCGCCCTGGTACATGACGATTCTGAAACCCTGCTCGATGTAGCAGGACTCGCGCGCACACCAATCACAGGGGTGGTTTGTTCCGGGGACGTTGGGGATCTCCAACACCCACGAAGGAGTCGGCTCCATGCGACTACGCTCCTCAGGCGCGGCGGTCTTGTTGCGAGTGCTCTGTCTCTTCGCCGCCGGATGCGGCGGAAGCTCATCCGGCGGTAGCCCGGGCGCGGGCGGTGGCGGCGCCGGGACGAGCGGGACGGCCGGCACGACGGGCAGCGCCGGCACGACGGGCAGCGCCGGCACGACGGGCGCGGGCGGGACGATCGCGACCGGCACCGCCGGAACCAGCGGCGGCGGTGGAAGCGCGAGCTGCACCTTCACGCAATCCTCCTCGACGAGCCCGATGATCGGGACGGTCGGCATCGTCACCTGGTCGACGACGCTCGCGGGCGTCCAGTCGGCGAAGATCGACTTCGGCCTGACGACGTCCTACGGCATGACGGCGCCCGTCGATCTGGCGCAGCCGAATGACCGCACGCTGCTGCTCGGCATGAAGTCGTCGCACCTCTACCACTACCGGATCACCGCCACGAACAGCAGCGGCAACTGCCAGAGCCCGGACTACACGATCATGACCGGCCCGCTCGCCAACGGGCTGACCAAGCCGACGGTGACCACCAACAACGCGTCCGCGCTGGCGGGTGGCTTCCTGCTCACCGGACAGTACGTCGCGACCTCGACGGGCACCGGGCCGGCGTTCATCCTCGACGCCGATGGCGACATCGTCTGGTGGTACAACATCGAGGACAACGTGACCGGCGTGGTGATGGACTACGCCGGCACACACATGTGGATCAACAACCATCCCCCGAACCTCGCCAACGCGAAGGTCCACCGGGTGACGATGGACGGCATGACGGCCGAGGATCTGACCAGTCAGATGCAGAAGCTGTCGCACCAGCTGACCGTGCTGCCCGACGAGACGGTCGCCTTCTACGCCGACGACGGCATGGGCATGGGTTGCAGCGACATCAAGGAGCGAAAATCGGACGGCACCGTCCGGATGATCGCCAACTCGCAGGCGGTTCTCGGCACGACCGGCCAGTGCCACGTCAACAACATCCAGTATTCGCAAGTGGACGACACGCTGGTCTTCTCCGACCACATTCACTGCGCGGTCGCGAAGATCAAGCGCTCCGACGGATCGAAGGTCTGGATCCTGAACGGCGAGACGAAGACCTTCACCGGCGACACCTGGCTCGGCAGCGAGCACGGCATCCACATCCTCGGACTCGACGACTTCCTGATCTTCAACAACAACTCGCTGAGCGTCGCGGGCACGACCATTCCGGTCTCGATGGGGACCGGCAACGGTTCGGGCGCGCTGGAGATCAAGCTGGACCTCAACGCCAAGACCGTCACCAAGATCTGGTCTTACAAGGCGATGGGGACGCAATATCAGACTGACATCATGGGCGACCTGCAGCGGCTCGCAAACGGCAACATCGTGATCGCTTTCGGCGGCAAGGGTATCATCCAGGAGATCACGTCGACCGGCACGGTGCTGCAAGAGATGAGGACGACGACCAACTTCGGCTACATCCAGAAGCGCGCGACGCTGTACGGTCCGCCGCCGCGGTGAGGGCGAGGGCGATCACCGTGCGGGCGCCTGGGGTCGCGGTCCTCGCCGGGATGATGCTAGCGGCGCCCGCCGCGGCGCGCGCCGACGGCGCGTTCCCCGCCGCCGAGGGCGTGCTGCTCGCCGCCGATCGCCCGCAGGAGATGGTGCTCGTCACCAACTTCGGCGTCGTGCTGTCCGAGGACGGCGGCCAGACCTGGACCTGGTCGTGCGAGCAGGACACGAACGCGCTCGGCGTGCTCTATCAACTGGGGCCGGCGCCGCGCCGGCGGATGTTCGCCGTCGCCAATCAGAACGTCGTGTATTCCGACGACACGACCTGCAGCTGGCAGGTCGCGGGCGGGCTGCTCGCCGGCCAATCAGTGACCGACGTGTTCCCCGATCCGACGAACGCCGATCGGGTGCTGGCGATCGGCGTCGCCAACACGATCTATTCGGTGTTCGAATCGGGCGACGGCGGCGCGACGTTCGGGGCGATGCCGTACCAGGCGACCGGCGGGGACGTGGTGAGCAGCGTCGAGAGCGCGCGCGCCGATCCCCGCGTCGTCTACGTCGCGCTGATGGGCGCCGACCAGACGCCCCGGCTCGCGCGCAGCAGCGACGGCGGCGCCACGTGGACGGTGAACGATCTCTCCGCCGCCCTCGGCCCCGGCCTGCCCCGCATCATCTCCGTCGATCCGGCCGATGCCGATACGGTCCTGCTGCGCTGGTCGTCGGTCCTGGGCGGCGAGGCGATCGCCGTGACGCACGACGGGGGCGCCACCGCCACGAAGCCGCTCTCCATCCCGCATTACTTCACGTCGTTCGCGCGCATGCCCGACGGCGCGCTGGTGCTGAGCGCGGTGTCGATGGTCAGCCCCGCCCAGAAGTCGGCCCTGTTGGTCTCGAACGACGGCGGCGCGACCTTTCAGGAGAACGACGCCGTGCCGGGCGTCCTGGCGATCGCCCAGCGCGACGGCACGCTGTACGCGGCGACGGACAACTTCGGCGATGGCTACGCGCTGGGCGCGTCCACCGACGAGGGCGCGACCTTCCAGCCGGTCGTTCGCTTCGATCAGATCGGATCGATCATGGCCTGCCTGCGCACGAACGCGCAGTGCCAGGCCAGCTGCGAGGCGCTGGCCGGCAACGGCCTCGGATCGCCCGGCAAGATCTGGGACGAGGCGGTCTGCACCGGAGCCGCCGGAACGGGTGGCGGAGGCGGCGCTTCCGGCACGGGCGGCGCCACGGGCACGGGCGGCGCGTCCGGCACGGGCGGCGCGACCGGCGCGGGCGGCGGCCACGGTTCCTCCGGCGGCTGCGCCGTCGGGCCCGGTCAGTCCGGACCGGGCCTTGGTGCAATCGCGGTCATCGCGCTGCTGGCAATCCGCCGCCGCGGCGCGCGGTGGACCTGGCGTCGCGCGCGATCGAGGTAAAATTCGCATCGATGTCCGCGCCGCGCGCCCCCCTCCTGATCATGTTGATCCTCGACGCATCTCTGGCCAGCTGCGCGGCGCGGGCGCGCCCCCCCGAGCTGGTCACAGCGGAGAGGCTGCGTGACGACCCCACGCTGTCGGAGCCGGATCGCCGGGCCTTCGACCTGCTGGGCGCCGCCGACGATCTCGTGGTTCGCGCGGAAGGAGAATGGGAACGGCGCGACGCCTATGGTGCCCGGCGGGACGCGCTGATGGGCCAGATCAAGATGAAGACCGCTCTGGCACTGCTGGAAGCGAACCGCGAGCGGGCGCGCATCGCGGCGCTGGACGGCGAGATTGCGATCGCGCGCGACGAGGACGCGCGCTTGCAGGAGCAGCTCGCGACGGCGGGCGAGGAGGTCGCGCTCCTGGAACGGCTGCGCACGGCCACGCGCGCCGCGGCCGAGGAACGCAAGGCTCTGATCGACAAGTTCGAGGGCGCGCGGAAGCAGGCCGCGAGCGAGCGGCAGCAACTCGCGGAGCAGCTCGCCTCCGAGAAGCAGCGCGCCGAGGCGATCGACGGCCTCCGCCGCGCCGAGCTGGCGCTACGGACGGCCGAGACCGTCGACACGCCCCGCTATGCCAAGGCGAAATACACGGCGGCCACGAACATGTTGCAGGAGGCCCACAAGCAGTTCGATGCGGGGCACTGGGGCGAAGCGATCGCCCGGACGACGCTCGCGCGAGGCGAGGCCGAGGGGGCGACCGCGCTCGCCCGGCCGCAGTATGAGAAGGCGGCGGTCGTGCTCAGCGCGCGGGCCCGCGATCGGGCGCTCGAGGCCGATGCCACCGCGCTTCCCGGAATCCACACGAGGCTCGAGCGCGTTCAGGATCTTCAGCGGCTGGTGCTCGTCGTGGGCGGGCTGTTTGCAGACCACGGATCCGTGCTGCAGCCGGCGGGCGCGAAGCTGCTCGACGCCGTGAATGACCTGATCGGCAGGTACCCGAGCTATCCGCTGCAGCTGGCGGCCTACACCGACGACCAGGGGAAGCCCGCGGATCTCGTGGCGCTGTCGCTGGCACAGGCCAACGCCGTCTACTGGGCGCTCGTGTCGCGCGGGATCGATCCGAAGCGGATCACGGTCGATGGGAGGGGGGCGGCGGAGCCGGTGGCCGACAACGCCACGCCGGCGGGCCGCGCTCGCAACGCGCGCGTCGAGCTTTCCATCCTGTACCACATCGCCGACTGAGCCCGCCGCTTGCCCGACCCCGACGCGCGGGTCAAAGCGAGGGGCGCTGGGCGCAGATCAGCACGAATGAGAGGCAGTGGTAACTGCTGTCGGAGCTGAGCGAGACGATCGTCTGCAGCACTTCCAGCTGCGGGTTCTCCGCCAACCAGTCGGAGACGCGATCGCCGAGGCGCTCGCGGTCCCTCTGCATCGTGGCGGAGAAGACCTTGAGCACCGAGATCGCGGCTTTCACCGCGCGCGTCGGCGGACTATGCTGATCTGACGGCACGCGGCGGCCTGGCAACCCTGCCGCACGATAGGAGAGGATCGCGAAGAGGGGAATGGATCCAAATGCGACAGTAAATTCGCCCTTCGCGCCAGGGGCGCGACCGCTGGCGGGCGGCCGGGCTCCGACGGTGTCGAGCGAGTACCTCCGAATGTTCGCCGCGGGCGTCGAGGCGCGCGGCCTCGACATCGCGCCGATCTTCGCGGCGAGCGGAATCGATGCTGCGATCCTCCGGCGAAGAGGCGCACGCGTCCGCGTCGGCGCCGCGGCGGAGGCGTGGAAACGCATCACGGGCCTCCTCGGCGATCCGCTGTTCGCGCTGAAGCTCGCTGACGGGCTCCCGATGGGCGCGATCACTTTGATCGACTACCTCGTGATGTCGAGCGCCGACGTCGGGAACGGCCTGCAAGGGATCACGCGCTTCGCGCCGCTCATGAACGACGCCGAGCAACTGACGCTCACCGTCCAGGGCGACGAGGCGCGCTTCCGCTTTCACAACGGCAACGGGCTTCCCTATCCGATCGAGATGATCGTCGGCGTCTTCGTGCGACGCACGCGCGACCTGTTCGGGCCCGGATGGTCGCTCCGGCGCGTCTGCTTCGCGCACGCGGCGCTCGGGCCGCGATCCACCTACGACCGGATCTGTCAGGCGCCGGTCCAATTCGAGATGCCGTACACCGAAGTGGTGTTCGCTCGCGAGCTGCTGGAGTTGCCGATGCCGGGCGCCGATGCGCGTGTGAATGCGATCCTGACCGGCGAGGCGGAGGGCGCTCTGGCGGCGCTCACGCCGGCAAACGGTGCTCCGTCGTTCGTCGGCGGTGTGAAGCGGATGCTGGAGGACGGCCTGCTGGAGCACGACCTGACGCTGACCCGGCTC
>Ga0066903_100000023_pt1 | contig 58489 bp, 47 predicted proteins | sample PanSoiMetaGPlot1_FD_67491 | JGI IMG/M metagenome (GOLD analysis project Ga0066903, IMG submission 67491) | Tropical forest soil microbial communities from Panama analyzed to predict greenhouse gas emissions - Panama Soil - Plot 1 (version 2) | ecosystem: Environmental > Terrestrial > Soil >... | reverse complement strand
CGAAGCTGGTCGTGCTGTTGTAGGGCTGGTGGTAGCCCGACAGCCCGAAATCGGCGTCGAGGTTGTAGAAGTCCTGCGGTGCGGGGAAGTTCCCGTTCTGGTTTTCGAGCGCGCCTGCGCCGTTGTCCTTCGCCTGCGACAACGTCAACGAGCTTGCCAGCGTGAGGTCTGCGTTCGGCCGCCATTCATACCGCGTCTGGAACGCGTGGTAGCGCGATTTCCCTCCGTTGAAGACGTAGGTGATGTCTGCGAAGGTTGGAATCGGCCGCCGTGCCTGCAGTGGGATGTTCACGGCTGCGCTGTTGGGAGACGCCTGATTGTAATTGGCGAGCAGGAGGAGGTCGTCGGCCCTGTTGCCGACATACGCGAGGTCGATCAGCATGTTCGACGCGAACTGCCGCTGCACGGACACGTGCCAGCTCTGAACCGGGCTCGAGTGGAAATCACGCGGGATGTAGCTGATGTTCGCGGCGAGGGGGTTGAAGGCCGACGGATCGGTCATGCCCGCCGGATACCCCTGCTCGGTCGGACGGAAAGTCGGCGCCGTCGCGTTGCCCTGGACGGCCACCGCGCGCACGACTTGCGGACCGTTGATCGGCAGAAGATTGGCGGATCCGATGCGGTTCATGTGCACATAGCCGATGCCCCACGCGCTTCGCACGACCAGGGTCGGGGTAATCGCGTACGCAAGACCGAGCCGCGGACCGAAGTTGTTCCGGTCGGGATCGACGAGCGCGCGGTCGCCGATCGATCCATCCCTGGCCGCCACCATCGTGCGACTCACGGGATCGAAGTTCGTCAGCACGTTGTTGGCTTCCCAGAACGGCGAGGCGTACTCGTAGCGCACGCCGGCGTTGAGGGTCAGCCGATCGCTCAGCCGGATGTCGTCCTGCAGGTAAGCAAAGTGCAGGTTCTGGCGCATTTGCGCGATGAAGAAGGTCGTCAACGCGTATTGCGACCGCAAGCCCAGCATGAAGTCGGCGAGGTTGTAGATGGTGTTCGCGGCGGCGCCGGCCGGACGCGTGAACTGGCTGCTGTAGCTGTCGAGGCCATACAGCGGATTCACGTCCTGCACTTCGGTGTTGATGCGCTGGAACTCGTAGCCGGCTTTCAACGATTGCCGTCCCAGCAACAGCGAGTAATTGAGCTTCGGGTTGTAGATCGTCGGGTACTGCCACTGTGGATTGGTCGCCTGGCGGCCGAACGCGGCATAGCCCGTGATTGCCTGCGACGGAATGCCGCCAGAGATGCGCGGGTCGGTCGGAAGGCCGGGGATGCCGGACGGATCTGAACCGAGCGCCGGCGGGTTCTTGCCGCCTTCAGTGTTCGACCAGCCGAACCGGATCTCGAACAGCGATCGGTTGCTCGGCGTGTACGTACTGCCGAGCGCGAGCTGCTTGTTGCGGACGTAGATGGTCCCGTTCCCGCCGCCGCCGGCCGGCAACGGAATCGGCGGCTGATCGACTGTTTCCATGTTGCGCCAGCCGTAGCGGCCAAAGACCGACATCGCCGGGCTGAGGCGCACGTCGACCTTGCCGCCGGCCTTGTCGGTCGTGTTCGTGAACTCCTGGAGGATCGAGTAGTTGTTCGCGGCGCCCGCGACATTCGGATCGGGCAGCGCGCCGAGGACGTTCCGCGCGAACGCCGTCATGGGAATCGGCGTGCCGGCCGCGTACACGGCCCCATTCCGCGGATCGCGGATATCGACGGGAAGGACGCCGGCCCTTTGCGATGCGAGCGGAAGGGTTGAGAACGCCGTCGACTTGGTGTCCTGCCTGAATCCTTCGAAATCGCCGAAGAAGAATGCACGGTTCTTGACGAGCGGCCCGCCGACGACGCCGCCGTACTGATTCCGGCGCAACGGCGGCTTCTGGCCGTCCGGCGGTTTGAAGTACGAGGTGGCGTTGAGCGCGGTGTCGCGGAAGAACTCCCACCCTGAACCGTGAAGCTGATTGGTGCCACTTCGATACGCCACGTTCACGGTGGCGCCGGCTGCGCGTCCGTACTCGGCGCTCGCGTTGTTGGTCACGACGCGGAACTCGTCGACGGCGTCTGGCGGAGGCTGCATGACCTGGTTGGAAAAGCCCTGGTTGCTCGTGCCGTAGGCGTTGTTGTCGACGCCGTCGATCAGGAAGTTGTTGAACGTGCTGCGCAGGCCGTTCACGTTGAAGGCGCCTTCGCGCGGCGTCCCGTTGGTGCTTTTGTTGAGCGCCGACTGCCGGACTCCCGGCGCCATCAGCGCCAGTGCCGAGTATTCGCGGCCGTTGAGCGACAACTGGCGGATCTGGTCGCCCGTCACGACCTGCCCGCGCGCGCTCGAATCGGACTCGATCAGCGGCGACGATGCGCTCACCTGCACGCGCTCGGTGACCTGCCCGACTTCCATTTTCAGGTCAACACGCTGGCGGGCGCCGACCTGCACGACGACGTTGTCAGCGATGGCGACCGCGAATCCGGACTTCTCCGCCGACACGAGGTACGAGCCCGCGCGAACCGTGATGAACTCATAGAGGCCGTCGGCGTTGGAGGTCCGTGTCATCGAGACGCCGGTTTCCGTGTTGGTCAGCGTGACTGTCGCATCGGGTACCACCGCCCCCGTGGCGTCGCGCACGGTGCCGGTGACCGCGGCGGTCTCGAACTGCGCGCGGGCCGTAGCCGCCGCGAGCACGAAAAGCAGCAGGCACACACCTGTCAGTCGCTGCATACAAGCCTCTTTGCTGAGAGTGAGTCGCGGTTGTGAAGCTACCGGCGGGATGTGACGTCGATGTGTGGCCCGCGTAAATGCCTTACAAACACGGGGAGCTCAGCGGCGTGTGTAGATGGCGTTCGAGAACAGCGTGGCATCGCCCTCGCCGGTTCGGAGCACGACCGAAAACCAGTCGTCCGGCGCCGCGGTGACATCGATGCGTGCGAAGGCGTCGGCGCCCGAGATCGGCTGGCGGGACACTTCCGCGCCCCTGCGGATCCAGGCGATCGTCTGACCGTCGGCGCCGAGAAGGTGCGCGGTCAGCGTCGCAGCGCCGACGGGCAGCAGCGAGCCCATGTCGAAGACGGCTCCGTCGACAGTTGCGGTGAAGCTTTCGAGACGCGGCGAGACGCTCGAACTGCGCACGTACGCCCGGCCTGATTTCAAGGCGTCAACGATCGCCGGCTCCCACAGCGACGCGGCCTGTACCATCGTTGTCGGCTGTCCGAGCGTGCCGTGACGTGGGTCGTGCGTGTCGCTGCCGCCGACCGCCGTTAGCCGGTGGCCGCGGTTGAGAAGGTCAGCCCAGAAGCGCCATCCCGTGAGATCCGGATCGAACGTCGCCCCGTTGACGATCTCGACGCCGTGGATCTGCCGGATCGTGTCGTCGTCGGTATCCATCCAGCCGCAGCGGATGCATTCGTCATCGTCGGGCACGGCGGGGTGGTTGATCGAGAGGAAGGCGCCGTCCGCGGCCGCATCCGCCGCGATGAGCCTGAGGGGCCGGCCGGGGCCGAGCAGGAATTCGGTGAAGCGCTGCCCGCCGATCGCGTTGAAGTGGCCGCGATAGGTCGTCATCTCACGACCGTGCAGAAGGAGCGTCTTCGGTGCCGACGGCTGGAGGCGATCGAGGTCCGCCCAGTGGCTCGTCGTGTTGTGATCGGTCACGGCGACGAAGTCGAGGTGCTGCCGGCTGGCCCGCTCGACAATGTCTGCGACGGGAACGGGCGCTTCCAATCCCCCGTTGACGGTGTAACCGTCGCTGTGACCGGAGTGTGTGTGCAGGTCGCCGGCCAGCCAGCCGCCTCTCGGTGAGAGCCGCGGCCGAGGTGTCGACGATCCAGTGTTAGCCGCAATCCGGAAGGTGCAGGTCGCCGACGCCCGCAGCCGGCTCACTGCGACGACGATCGTCCATCGACCGGGCTCGATGGGTCCGGGCAGGTAGCCGTAGCTCGCCGACAGGCGCGACAGAACAATGGGCGCGCGTCGCTCGCCGCTCCAGCCGCGCAGGCCGGACGGGCTCCGCACGCCGATTTCGATGAGCCCCGCCCGATCGACCGTCGTCACAGACGGTTCGATCGCGAGCGACTCGACACCTGCCGGTACGGTGAACGCGCGCTCGATCGTGCCGCCGGTGTCGGACGGCGCGATCGCGAACGAGAGCGGCTCGCGGCTGCCGACGGTGACGCCCGAACGGCCAAGCGACGCCGCGCCGATCACGGCGATTGCGGCGATGCTGAGCGGCACAGCGGGGTTTCGCATGCCGCTCATGGCCGGAATGGCTACGGCGTCGGTATCGGACTGCTCGTGGCAGCAGTCCGGCGAAGGTACTTGCCGTCCGGTGTCTGGGCGAGAAACTTCACCGCCACCAGCGCGTCCATCGCCGCTTCACAGATGAGGGAGTCGAGGTTCCACAACCGGCGCGCCTGCGGCAGCGTCAGCTTGAGGTCCGGCATCTCCACGTATTCCATCTGGATGCGATTGAGGATTTCCTTCAGCTCGGGCATGTTCTTGCTCCGGGTATTTCGGCGCACGATCAGCATCGCGCACCCGTATGACAAGGCGGTGACGGATTGCCCTTCGCCCGGTAAATTCTCGCGGCAGTAGGGTTAGGGCCTGCCGGCCGACCTTGTCAGTGCGCGCATCACCGGCTGGAGATCCGCGGCGCCCTCGATGCTCCGAATCGCGCGCCAGGCATCGCTCGCGGCGTCTGCCGCGAGCGACCGTGCCGCGCAGGCGAGGAATTTCGTTTCGAGCTCGTCGTCGGTCAGGCGGCCGGGATAGCCACGTGCGCCGTCAGCGTGCTCCGACACGCGACGGCCGCCGCGCAACGCGACGGTGACGCGGGCCTGCGAGAGGTTGGCCGCTGCATCGAATGCTTTGTCGATCCGCATCGTGACGCGTGGCAACAGCGCCTGCACGCGCGCGTCGCCGATGTGCGCCGCGTCGAAGGTGTCGACGCCTGGATAGCCAAACACCGCGGCGGCCGCCATGCAGAAGGGCATGCTGAACTTCGCCTCGAGGCCGGTCGATGGCCGCGGATAGATCAGGAGCCGCGGCGTCATGGTATCGACCTCGACGTCGATCGATTCGATCGCGTCGGCCGTGATTCTGTGCTGCCGCACGAGGCCGAGGAGCGCGTCGAGCGGCGGGTGCGTCGCCGCGCACGACGGATAGAGCTTCACGGTGACGCCCGTGTCGAGAATTTCCCACCGCTCGCCGACGTCGGCGGACTGCTCGGCGAGCGCCTGCGACGGGAGCTCGCTGTCCATCACCGCGAGGTAGCCTTGGGGCCCCTGAATCGCCTGGTCGCTTGCGGTAAAACCCTGGCGCGCGAGGAGGGCCGCGAGCACGCCGTTGCGGGCCGCAACGCCGGCGTGAAGCGGCTTGACCATCGTGCCGAGGTTCTCCTTGAAGCCGCACGCGAGCGAGGCGGCGATGCCGATCGCATGCGCGGCGTGCGCCGCATCGAGCTGCAGGACCCGGGCCGCGGCCGCCGCCGCTCCGACGGTGCCGATAGACGACGTGCAGTGCCATCCTCGTTCGTGATAGTGACGGGGATTCATCACCAGCCCAAGCCGGCACTCGAGCTCGAACCCGACGACGTAGGCGTCGAGCGCGGCGCGCCCGGTCGCGTGAGCGAGCTCGCCCGCGGCGAGTGCGGCTGGCACCAGGGCGCAGCTCGGATGTGCCATCGAGACGAAGCACATGTCGTCGTAGTCGAGCGCGTGCGCCGCGACGCCGTTTGCGAAGGCCGCGTCAGCGGCTCCGGCGGCGAGCGGCGTGCCGATGATGTGGCACGCGCCGTCCTGCCGGTCGGCAAGGACGCCGCAGGCCATCCGCGCGGCTGGCTCGACGGCGCCGGCGAGCATCACGCCGGCCGTGTCGCAGAACGCCGCGGCGGCGCGCGCGCGGGCGGCCGCGGGCGGCGCGGAGGTGGTGATGAAGTCCGAGAGCCGCGCGGTCAGATTGCCGCTTGCGGTGGCCATTGAATCGTTCCCGCAGACCTTCAGGTCTGCTTGTACCGCTCCAACAACTGCCGCGCGATGATGAGATGCTGCAGCTCGTTGGTGCCCCCGCCGATGAGCAGCAGCGGAGCGTCGCGATAATACCGTTCGACGGGGAAGTCTTTCGAGAACCCGTTGCCGCCCAGAATGCGCATCGCGTCGAGCGCGACGCTGGCGGCGGTTTCCGTGGCGAACAGCTTCGCCATGCCCACCTCGAGGTCGCAGCGCTCCCGGCGGTCTCTTTTGGCGGCCGCCGAATAGATCAGGAGCCGCGACGCTTCGATCCGCGTCGCCATCTCGGCCAGCTTGATCTGAATCGTCTGGTGCTGCGCAATCGGCTTGCCGAAGGTCTGCCGCTGCTGCGCGTAGCGAATGGCCTCCTCGAATGCGGCCCGGGCGACGCCCAGGCCGCGCGCCGCGACGTTCAGTCGCTCGGCTTCGAGTCCGGTCATCACCTGTTTGAAGCCCTGACCTTCTTCGCCGCCCACGAGGTCGGCCGCCGCCGCTGGAAAATCGTCGAAGTGCAGCTCCGTCGTCTCCACGGTCTTGTAGCCCATCTTCTCGATGTCGCGTCCGACGGTGAGCCCGCGCGCGCCCTTCTCGATCACGAAGGCGCTCATGCCGCGATGGGCGGGCTGCGCCGCGGGGTCGGTCTTCGCCAGCAGCAGGAAGGCGCCGGCGTGGCGACCGTTGGTGACCCACATTTTCGAGCCCGACACGCGATATCCGTCGTCGTCGCGTCGTGCGACGGTGGTGATGGCCTGAAGATCGGTCCCGGCGTTGGATTCGGAGAGACAGATGCCGCCGCGCGGCTCGCCTCTGGCCAGGCGCGGCAGCCACCGCGATTTCTGGTCCTCGGTGCCGTACCGGACGAGGACATCGCAGAGCACCAGGTGCGAACCGAGGATGCCGGCCAGCCCCATCCAGCCGCGCGACAGTTCCTCGAAGACGAGCGCGAACGTCGTCGAATCGACCTCGCTGCCGCCGTAGGCGTCGGGAATATTGAGCCCGAACAGTCCGAGCGCCTTCATCGTCTCGACCAGCGCATGCGGGTACTCGTCGCGGTGCTCCATCGCCGACGCGACCGGCATCACGTCGCGCTCCACGAACTCGCGGACGGTCTGCGCGACGAGCTGTTGCTCGTGGTCGAGGGATGACATGATGTCAGGACTGTAGGTCTGCTCGCGGCGATAGTCAACGCACGTGCGGCGGCGCGTGTGCTATGGTGCCCGACACCGCATGCCGCCGCTGCCGCTCGAAGGGGTCGTGGTGATCGCGATGGAGCAGGCTGTGGCCGTGCCGTTCGCGACACGACAGCTCGCCGACCTCGGCGCGCGCGTCATCAAGATCGAGCGGCCCGGCGTCGGCGACTTCGCACGCGCCTACGACACGACGGTGCGCGGGCTCGCGAGCCACTTCGTGTGGCTCAACCGCTCGAAGGAGTCGCTCACGCTCGACCTCAAGCGTCCCGAAGCGCAGAGCGTGCTGACGCGGCTCCTCGGACGGGCGGACGTGTTCGTGCAGAACCTCGCGCCCGGGGCCGCCGATCGTCTCGGCCTCGGCATCGCTGAACTGCGGGCGAAGTACCCGCGCCTCATTGCCTGCAGCCTGACCGGGTACGGTGCAACGGGCCCCTATGCCGGGAAGAAGGCCTACGACCTGCTCGTGCAAAGCGAAGTCGGCCTCGTGTCGATCACCGGGACCGACGCGACGCCTTCGAAGGTCGGGCTGTCGATCGCCGACATCGCCGGCGGGATGTACACCTACAGCGGCGTGCTGACGGCGCTGCTGCAGCGGCACCGGACGGGGCAGGGCACGGCGCTCGACGTGTCGCTGTTCGACGCGCTCGGCGAGTGGATGGGGTACGCGATGTACTACACGATGGGCGGCAAGCCGCCCGCGCGCACGGGCGCCAGCCACGCCGCGATCGCGCCGTACGGGCCGTATCACACGCGCGACGGCGACGTGATCTTCGGCATCCACAACAATCGGGAATGGGCGACCTTCGCGCGCGACGTCCTCATGCGCCCGGCGCTCGCCGACGATCCGCGCTTCCAGAGCAACCAGCTCCGCGTCACGCACCGCGCGGACATGGACGCCGAAATCGACGGCGTGTTCCGAGCGCTGTCGACGGCGGACGTGGTGCGCCGCCTCGATGCCGCGCAGATCGCGAACGCGCGCATGAACGGCGTCGACGGGTTCATCGAGCATCCGCAGCTGGCGGCGCGCGGCGCCTGGAAGGAGATCGACTCGCCGGCCGGCCCGATTCCCGCGCTCGTGCCGCCGGTGCGGATGGCGGACGTCGAGCCGGCGATGGGCGCGGTGCCCGCGCTGGGCGAGCACACCGACGCGATTCTCGCCGAGCTGGGATTCGACGACGCGACGGTCCGGCGCTGGCGGCAGGACGGCGTCATCTAGATTAGTGGAGCCAATAGTTAGCCGAGCAAAGCGACTCGTGCTAGACTGCTGCGCACCTCGTTCACGGTGATGAACGTTTCAGGGAATGAAGCCGAAGCCGACGCCGCAGGCGACCGCGCGCGAGCTGCTCCACGTCGTCATGCTCGTCATGCGGGAGCTCGCCGCCGACATGCGCCGATCGCCGCAGGCGGTGGCGCCTGCTCAGATGGGCACGCTGATGCGAATTGCGGAGTCGCCCTGCACGATGAGCGAGCTCGCGCGCTCGCAGGCGGTGAGCCTGCCCACCATCTCGAAGTCGGTCGACATGCTCGTCGGCCGAGGATGGCTCGAGCGCTGGATCGATACCTCGGACCGGCGTCAGACGATGGTGCGCCTGACGCCCAAGGGCCGGCGGGTGCTCGCCGATGTGAAAGCGCGCAGCGAGCGGCACGTGACCGCCAGCCTCGCGCCGCTCTCGGCCGACGAACGCGCGCAGCTCGTCGTCGCGCTGAGGCGCCTCACCCGGGTGCTCGACACGACCGATACTGAAGCCTGTGGACCCAACGCTCGGAAGGGAGTTTTGACATGAAGCAGTTCCTCGCAATCGCCCTGGGATTGATGCTGCTCGCGACGCCGTTGCGCGCCGCCGACGTCGACGGCAAGTGGGCCGGCATGTTCGAATCCCCCATGGGCACGATCCCCATCGCGTTCACGTTCAAGGCCGACGGCGCGACCCTGACGGGAACCACGGGTCCGGAGGGCATGGAGGTGCCGATCAAGGACGGCAAGGTCGACGGCGCCAACATCGCGTTCGCCGTCGAAATCGACTTCGGCGGCATGCCGCTGGTGCTGAACTACAAGGGCGTCGTCGCCGGCGATGAAATCAAGCTGGTCATGGAAGTGATGGGCATGCCCTTCGAGTTCAGTGTCAAGAAGGCCAAGTAGCGGAGGCAGGCGTGACGTCAAAACTCGTGACGGCGCTCAGCTGGCTCCTGCAGATCGGCCTCTGCGTGATGTTCCTGTTCGCCGGCGGCGCCAAGCTCGCCGGCGCGACGGCGATGGTCGAGATGTACGACGTCATCGGCTGGGGCCAGTGGTTCCGCTACGTCACGGGCCTCATCGAGGTGGGCAGCGCGCTCATGCTGCTGGTGCCGGCGGCGGCCTTCTACGGCGCGCTGCTGCTGGCCTGCACGATGGTGGGCGCGATCATCGCCCACCTCGCCGTGCTGCACGTCCCGTTCACCGGGCCGATCGTGCTCCTCGTCCTCTGCGCCGGCGTCTTGTGGCTGCGCCGGCCAGGCGTTGTCGTCACCGCGGTGTCAGCGTGAGAGAAGCGGCGCCGCGCCCAGGTGATCCTGCATGAAGGCGAGCGCCTGACGCACGATGGCGCGCGTCGCCGCGCTGTCGTCGAACAGCTCGAAGCCGTGCGGGCCGTCCGCGTGGTTGACGAAGGTCAGCGGCAGGTTGGCGGCCACCGCTCGCGTGACGAAGCCATCAATCGAGGCGTTGACGGCCGCGACGTGCTCGCGCCCGGCGCGCGCGAGCAGTATCGGCACGTCGCGTTCGACATCGTCGATCGATCGTCCAGCGCACGCGTCGACGAATCGATACTGGGCCGCCATCGCGGCGACGTCCGTCGCGCCGTCGAAATCGAGCAGGAAGCCGCAGAGCAGCACGGCCGCTCGAACGTCCTCCGAGGTCGATCGCATCAGCAGCGACAGGGCGGTTGGACAGTTGCCGGAACTGGACCACACGCCGATCCGTCCCGGGTCGATCGCCAACTCCCTCGCGTGATCGCGGACGTAGCGGATTACCGCGTGCGCATCGGTCAGCGCATCGTCGTTCATGTACGCCACCGCGGCGATGCCTGAAACCGCCAGCAGCTGCGCGGTCGAAATCGTCCAGCCCAGTTCCTTGAAGGTGCAGTCGAGCAGCCGCGGCTTCATCGAGCCTGAGTAGCCGGTCACGATCACCACCGCAGGCACCGGCGCGGTGGGCGAGTGGCCCGGCGGGTAGTACACGTCCATCGTCAGCGGGCCATCTGGGCCTTCGCGGTACGTGACGTCGCGACGCACGGGGACGCCGCGCATGCCTGGAAGCTCGAACAGCACCCGCTTGGGAATGATGTGGTTGGGATTCGGATCGGCCATCTTCGCTCCTGTTCGCCCGCTGATGCGGGCGCGGCGCGAAGCTTAAAACGGCTTGCGGGGCTTGCCGCCAGTGTGCATGATAGATGTCTACTTGCGGCAAGCGTGCAGGAACCGCAGGTGGAAGGGCACGGCCGTCGGGCCGTGCCGGTCAGCGGTCCGGCCTGAAGCCCGGCGCCTACGTACGGAGCCTCTCGGCTCTGTGTCCTCTCTCTCCTCTGTGTCCTGTCCGATCCCAGCTAATCGATCTTGATCCGCCTCCGGAACTGCTGGTTCTCGTTGCAGATGAACTCGATCATCGTCTCGTCCGCCAAATAGCGCTGATCGATGCGCACAGTCCACGGCTTCGTGTAGGCCTTCGGATCCTCGAGGGTGATGTCCATCTGCAGGTGACCGAACGTCGGCCTGCTGAATTTCTCCGTGAACTTCGCTTGCTCGCTGTATGGGCTGCCGTTCACGTCGAGCCAGCCGTCCCAAGGCCCGTCTTCCGCGCCACGCAGGTTGTTCGTCTCGACGACGAGCGTATCGCCCTCCCAATGGCCCACCGAGTAGCCGTACCACCACGGCTGCACCGAGCCCTGCTCCGGCAACTTGCGATCGAGGTAGATGTGGCGAAGGCCGTAGTTGGCTTCGTACTCGATGATGATCTCTTTCGGCAGCTGGACGATGCGGCGCGGCTGCGGCTGCTGGTGGAACTGGAGGAATCCCATCGGCATGCAGTTGGCGTCCGGGTTGTCCTTGGCCTTGTCCTCGTCGAAGCGCTTCTTCCTGATGTCCTTCGACCACTGGGTGTAGGGCAGGCCGCCTTCCATGTTGCCGCCCGCCTCGAAGAACGTCGCCACCGGCGGTCCGTTGGGATCGTAGGGGAACGGAGCGGTCGTCGGCTCGAGCGACAAGCCGCCTCGCGCACCACCTGCGCCTCCGCGGCCGGTGATCGCGGCGTTCTCGCTGCCGGGAGGCGCTGACGTCGCATCCGGCGGCGCGGCATCGGCTGGCGGCGGGGCCTCGGCTCGACCGCGGCCGCCGGCGCGTCCGCCGCCTTCACCGCGTCCGCGGTTGCCTCGCGGAGGTCCGCTGTTGGCGCGCATCCAGAGACCGGAGAAATCGGGCTTGCCGTCGGCCGTCCGCGGCGTCGGCGCATCCATCCGCACCTTACCCTGCGCGTCGCGCGGCGCGTCGGACATCTGCTTGGGCCACTGCGCGGCGAGCGAGACCGAACATGCCACCGCGAAACCGATTACCCCCGTTAGCGAGCGTTTCGTCATCAGAACCCCTTCATGGTCAAACCGGATCCCCGGGTTGCATATCAGTCGGAGGCTTGATTTTACCCTAGCGTTTGTCGACGACTACGACGCCGCCCTTGACGACAACCTTTGTCTTCAGCCAGTTCCAGTAGCCGTCGAGCGGGTTGCCGTCGAGCAGGACGATGTCGGCCAGCTTGCCGGCTTCGATCGTGCCCAGCTGGTCGCCCATCTGGATATACGACGCCGTATTCGGCCCCATCAAGCTGACCAGGTCCTGCATCGAGAACATCAGGTTGTACGACTTGAGCTCGTGCTCGAGGCCGGCCAGCGCGTCGTAGCCCGTGTCGGTGCAGTAGCCGAGGAGGCCCCCGGCGTCCCACACCGTCCGCGCGTTCACCACGGTGAAGCCGGCTTCCTGACCAACCGCTGTGCCGTCGAGCAGGTCGGCGCCGACGATCGATTCGGGCCACGGTTTGCCGTCGCGGAAGCGGGGTCTGTTGTCCTCGGCAAAGACGCCGAACACCGGCGCGCCGAACCCGATGGTCCCCAGGATCTTCGTGCCGGTCGACGCGAGTTTCTGCGCGCTGGCCTTCGTCACCCAGTCCTTGTTCGGCAGGTGGACGAGCAGCCGCACACCGGCGTCGATCGCCGCGACCATCGCCGGAGAACTCACGGCGTGGACCTGCACGAACACCCCGGCTTTTTTCCCTTCGTCGACGATGGCTTTGAGGACTTCGATCTCCTGGGCGCTGGGGCCCGGCTCCGGCGTCAGGCCGATCTCGCCCGTGAACCTGACGCCCATCTCGGCCAGCTTGCGCACCTGATCGCGCGCCATATCGGGAGTGTTGTTGGCGAGCCTGATCTGCCCGGACGGGATGATCCGCGGGCCGTTGATCACGCCCTTCTCGATGTGATCGCGAAGCGTTATGTTGCCGTCCGCGGGCCCGCCGCCAGACAGGATGGTGGTGTAGCCGGCTTCGAGCAGCGCCTGCATCTGCGCCTTCTCATTCGGCCCGGTGTTGACATGCTTGTGCGCGTCGATGAAGCCCGGCATGGCGGTCATGCCGCGCGCATCGATCGTCCGGCCGCTCGCGGCCGACGGCGCGCCGGATGCCACCGACACGATCTTGCCGGCGCGGACGACGATCGATCCGCGATCGATCACGGCGCCGTTGGCGCCGATGATCCGTGCGTTGGTGATCGTGAGGTCCTGGGCGGACAGTGGTGTCAGCGCGGTCACCATCAGGCAGGCGGCGATCGGCAGGATGTATCGCGTCATGAGTTCCTTCTCTCCTCTCGGTCCTGTGCGGGCGTTGAGCCTACCTCACATCGCTCCTGAACGAGCGGACGAGGTCGGAGGCGCGAGTGTTTTGAGTTGACAATCGGGCGTGAGCCATCGATTATTCACCCGTCGCGCCGCAGTTTTTCCCGGCGCACGGTGACGAACCCGGGATCCCAGGTTAGCCCCAGTCCTTGATCAGGAACATCTTCCCCAGGTCCCTCCGGTCTGCGCGCTTCCGTACGGCCCTCACGGTTTTCTACTGTCTCCTGGTCGTCGCAGCCCAGACGTCGGCCCAGACCGTTTTTGAGTCGCGCCCGCTGCCGGCACACGCGATCGCACCGCTCTTCGACGCGCTGCCTTCAGGGTTGCCGCCGCTCGTGCTCATGACATACCAGGTCGACGAGGTTCAGGAGTGGGCCCGCCAGTACACCGAATGGCAGAAGTGGGCGGACCGCTGGTACAACAAGCGTCAGCCCGGGTTCTGGGACTACGCTCTGGAGCGTCCCGGTAAACCCGATCCCCCGGTGTGGCTCGACGAGCTCTGCACGCTTCTTTCGGACGACCCGCGCCTGGTGCGGCCGTGCGCGCTGCTCGCCAGCTGGCGCCTTGATCCTGTTGAGGCGGTGAACCGTCAGGCCGCCGCGGCGACCGCATTGCCACAACCCGAGGCCCCGGTGGAGAAGTCCGTGTGGTGGCGGCACCTGCACGTCGATGGGATGTGGTCGACCGCCCAGTCCAACGTCTCGGCTCTGGGGCTGTTCGGCGCGCACGTCACGATCGAGGTCGAGGGCCGGTTCCAGATTTTTGCTGCGCCGGGCATCATGCTGGTGAGCCTTCCCAGCTTCTATGGCACGCGCGAAATCACGCCCGCCACCGACTACGGCGTGACCTATCGTCTGTTCAATGCGGGTCGGAGCACCGTGCACTTCAACCTGGTGCGAGCCTGGGTGCTGGCCAACCGGGCCAGCCTCATCGATCCGAACATCACGCTTGCCGGGTTCTCCGTCAGTTTTCGCCCGCGTCCGTAGAGCCGGCTGAGCTCCCACGAGGCGTCGGAGCCGCTCCGAGCGCGCGGAGTGCCATCGCGGCGGTTTCGTGGAGGCCCGGCGGTTTTCGACCCGATCACGGCCGATCGGTCGAGCCCGGACTGGCGTTCAATCTGCATTGAGCGGCCGCGCGCGGACGTCCGCACGAGGTATGCTCGTGCCGACCGTCAAGCGGATGAAGGCGAGGCAGCAATGTCACCACGAACACTGTCGTGCGGAGTCGTTTTCCTGTCTGTCTCGCTGTGCGGGTGCCAGGGTGGAGCGGTGGGTGTCGGGATGTCGCCGCAGGCCCCCTCGCTGTCGGACCCGGTTTCGGTGACGCTTGGTTTCGCGACGGGGGTCGCCCCCTTTGTCGGCACCGCGTCAAATGGCCCGGCCTTCGACGTCGTGGTGAGTTCGGCGTCGGGCTGCGATGTCGACGCCGCGATGTTTCGCCTGATCGATGGCACCAGCCTGGGCGGGCCGATGGTCACCGTCCCGGCCGCGACGCTCGGCGCCACGCACATCGCGGCCGGTACCTCGAGAACCTTCCGGGTACGGCCGCCCTTTGTTCTTAACGGCCGGCCGAACGCGGTGGCGGTCGACGTCTCCTGCGTCGATGGTCACGGCGTGCGGCACATCGGGACGGATCAGCGACCATGGCAATGAGGGTGCGGACTTTCTCCAGAACTGCGGCGCTGGCACTTGTGGCGTGCGTCGCCGTGCCGGCCATCGTCTCGCTGCGCGCCGCCGGCACATATCCTCTGGCGCTCACTGCCGACGCGAGCGTCAAATCCGGAGACACGACGGTGACCTCAAAGGTCACCATTCGCGTTGATCGCGCGATGGAAGACAGCCGGCGCAAGCGTGTGACCGACGCGCTGGCCCAGGGCGGATACGCAAACTTTCTCAACACGCTTCGCCCGCTGCCGCCGGTTGGGGTGATTCAAACGCAGTCGAAGATGGTCGAAATCCGCTACACCCGCGAGGAACAGGAAGGTGACGTCCGCCGTCTCATCCTCGTGGCCGATCGACCGCTCTTCTTTCTCGGCGAAACGAAACCGCGCGCCGGCTACGAATTGACGGTCGTCGAACTGCGCATCGACGCCAAGGGCAACGCCACGGGCACGATGGCGGGCGCCGCGCGTGTGAAGCCGTCGCCGACGGGCGTCATCCTCGACAACTATACGGACGCCCCGGTGCAGCTGACGGCTCGCGTACCGGCGCCCTGACATCGTTGATATCCGCTCGTCAATCCGCAGCACGGGAGCATTCATGAAGCGACTCATCCTCGGGATCGGGCTCTGTGTCGCCGTCGCCACGTCGGTGGTGGGCCAGGGACCGAAATACGGCGTGACCGTCAACGCCGAAAAGAACGTGGACTTCGCGAAGTTCAAGACGTACTCGTGGACGAAGGGGCAGCCCTCACCCGTCAAGGAGATCGACACGACGATCACGCAGGCCGTCGATCGCGAACTGGGCGCCCTGGGGATGACGAAAGCGACGTCCGGCACCGGCGACGCGCTGATCGCGTACTACTCCCTGACCAGGACCGACGTGGATACGAAGGCCAAACCGGATACGACCGGTGCGCGGCCCCAATACTCGGTGGGCACGCTGATGGTGGCGCTACTGGATCCGGGCTCGCGGAAGCGGCTCCTCCGCCTGCGCATCGACACGCCGATCGAAACCGAGGGCACCAAACTGAACGACTCGATCAACCAGGCGGTCGCCGCGTTGTTTGCGGAATACCCGACACGCAAGCCGAAGTGACGGTTCGGAGAGCCGCGCGTGCCAGCGTTGTCCGCCGGCCGCGCGGCGTTCTGACGCGCGCGCGTTCGGCTACTTCTTGACTTCCGGCGGGTAGTTCTTCAGCAGCTTCGTGATGGCCTTCGTCAGGTTCTTCTGCATCTTCTCTGGCTTGGCCTTCTCATCGATCGTCTTGCTCGCGACCCCGCGCCACACGAGGTTCTTCGCCTGGCTGCTGTACATGTCGAGGGCGAGCTGTCCAATGTAGATCGTCGACGTCGATCCGGTCGTGATGGTGCTGCCGCCGGCCCCGTACCACCCGCCGCCGTACCAACCCGGTCCCGTTCCCCATCCGCTATTGAAGGACGTGAATTCCTTCTCCTGTGACACGCCGGCCTGGTACCCGACGTAGAGGTCGGCGCTGTCGGCCTCCGACTTGGTCAGCCCCTTCTTCGTGAGCTCGGCCTCGAGCGCCTCCCTCACCTGGCGGTCGGCGAGATCGCTCAGTTTCTGGGCGCCTTTGATCTCGACCCACTTGTAGGTCTTGAACCCCGCAAAATTCGCGTTCTTGTCGAAGTTGTAGCGCACGTCTTGAGCGAGCGCGCTGCTCGCGCCGGCCAGAAGCAGCACCAGCGGAAGCACGAACACGTTCTTCATGGCTGTTGATCCTTTCGCGTAAGAGAGTGGCACCGTCGGGTGCAAACCGCAAGCCGTCAATATAGCCGTGATGACCACGTGGGACTCTTGCCGCCGACGGCCTTCCGTCCGAGATTTCGGAGGCTCTCCGATGATGCCCCCTCAGTGCAGGACGGCCGATCGATGCGGCGTCGAATTCGGAGCAAATCCGCTTGGGGCTCTCGTCGCGCCATCGTCGCGTCCTGGCATGCGGCCTGCCTGACTGACGGCCAATGACGCAGGCGCGCGGCACGGTGTTGAGAGTCCTTGGTGTGTTTCCGTTCGTGTTTCTGATGACGTTGGCCGAAACCCGGGCGCAGGCCCCCGCCGACCAAACACCCGCGCAGCCCGCTGCAACGACGCCGTCGAAGGCGCCGCAGGGCATCCTCGTCTGCACATCCGAGCCCGGCGAGCGGCAGCTCTGCGCCGCCGATACGTCCGCCGGCGTCTCGCTCGTACGCTCCATCGGGAAAGCGCCGTGCGTGCGCGGCGAGTCGTGGGACTTCGACAGCCGCGGCATCATCGTCTCCGACGGCTGCTCGGGCGCGTTCGTCGCGGGCGTGGCGCTGCAGCAGCTGACGGAGAAACAGAAGGCGCCCGCGTACGTGCCGAACGCCGGCTTTCTATTGTTCGACGGCGAGAAGGGCCAGATCTATTTCCGTCTCTTCAGCTACGTCCGGTACCTGAATCAGCGGAATATCGACGACACCTATACGGACGCGTTCGGCAACACGAAGACGATCCAGGTCCGGCAGGACGTGCAGCTCGCGAAGTTCTTCGCGCCGTTCAGCGGCTGGTTCATCACGCCGAAATTCCGCTACTACCTGTACGTCTGGTCGTCAAACGCGTCCCAGGGTGATCCTGCGCAAGTCGTCGGCGCCGGCAACCTCAGTTACGTGTTCAACCGCTTTTTCGTCGTCGGCGGCGGCATCACGTCGCTGCCCTCGACGCGCAGCACGGAAGGGCAGTTCCCGTACTGGCTCACCGTCGACACGCGTCCGATCGCCGACGAGTTCTTCCGCGGTTCCTACACCAACGGTGTGTGGGTGAAGGGAGACCTCACACAGAACCTGAAATACAACGCGATGTTCGCGACGAACCTGAGCATCCTCGGCGTCAGCGCGTCGCAGTTGGACAACAGGATGGACACGCAGTCATATGCATTGAACTGGCTGCCGACCACCGGCGAGTTCGGCTTGTACGGCACGTTTGGCGACTACGACTGGCACGAGAAGCTGGCGACGCGCGTCGGAATCCACTTCACGCACAGCCTCGAGGACAAGCAGAGCCAGCCGGGGACGAACGCCATCGAGAACAGCCAGATCCGGTTGAGCGACGGCAGCGTCATCTTCACGCCCGACCTCTTTGGCAAGGGCGTCACGGTCGAGACCGTCGACTACAAGATGCTCAGCATCGACGGCGGCGTGAAGAAACTTGGCGTGTCGATCGAAGGCGAATTCTTCACACGCTGGCTCGGGAAGTACACGGGCGTCAACGTCGGTGGCATTCCCGATCTCGTCGACACGGGCTACCAGGTCCAGGGTTCGGCGATGGTCGTCAAGAACCTCCTGCAGGTGTACGCGACAGGATCGCAGGTGTTCGGCGACTACGGCAAGCCGTCGGAGTTTCGCGCCGGCGAGAGCTGGTACTTCATGCGGCAGCGCGGGCTCCGGCTGAACGGCGAATACATTCACGTCAACCACAGCCCGGTCGGCTACACCGCGTACCCGATGCCGGTCGGGGCGAACGGGAACATCTTTCACATCAACCTGGAAATGAACTTCTAGCCATGCGCATCAGCACTCTGTTCATCGGCCTGACGACTCTCGCGCTCGCGTCGCTGCCGATTCGCGCGCAACGTGGCGGCGACACCTACGAGGTGAACGACACGCATTTCCACCTGACGAATTACATCCAGGAAGGGACGAACATTCACGACTTCCTGAAGATCATGGGGACGAAGGTCGGACGCGTCGCGCTGTTCGGCATCCCGCTCCAGCAGCAGTGGTCCTACAGCAACACGGGTAAGTTCGCGCCGACGTACTACCTGCAGACCGACGCGCCGCTGTACTACTACTCGTTCACCGACGCGTTCATCGCGATGACGTACCGCTCGCTGTCGCCGACAGAGCAGGCGCGCTTCGATCCGATGATCACCGGCTTCAATCCGGCGGACATGTACGCGGCCGATCACATCAAGCGGGTGCTCACGACGTTTCCTGGCGTGTTCTCCGGCATCGGCGAGTTCACCATCCACAAGGAATTCGTCTCCGCGAAGATTCCGGGCGAGACCGCGAGCCTCACGAACCCGGCGCTCGATCGCCTCCTCGACTTTGCCGGCCAGGTCGGCCTCGTCGTGCTGATGCACAACGACATCGACATGCCGTTTCCCAAGCCGGGGCAGGATCCCTATCAGCTGGAACAGCTGCACGATCTGTTTGAGCGACATCCGAACACGACGATCGTCTGGGCGCACATCGGCCTGGGCCGCGTCGTGCACCCCGTCAAGGATCAACTCGCGATGATCGAGCGCGGGTTCGCCAACCCGAAGCTCAAACACGTGCACGTCGACATTTCCTGGGACGAGGTCGCGAAATACATCGTGGCGTCGCCGGAGTCCATCCGCCTCGTCGCCGATCTCATCAACCGCTACCCGGATCGGTTTCTGTTCGGGACCGATGAAGTCGCCCCGACGACACAGGCCGGCTACCTGAAGGTCTACACGCAGTACGCCCCGCTGTTCGCGCAGCTGAAGCCCGAGGCGAGCGCAAAGGTTCGCAAGGGCAATTACGAACGCCTTTTCGACGAAGCCAGGCGCAAGGTGCGCGCCTGGGAGAAGGCCAACGTCAAGGAGACGAAGTGATGAACGAACGACAGCCACGCGGGCGGCGCTTCATGCGCATCGCGCCGCTCGCATTGTGCGTGCTCGCCGCCGGAACGTCGACGGCGCGCGCACAGACGCCGCCGGCCGGCGACAAGCCGTCAGTCGAGCTCTACGGCTTCGCCATGGTCGACTTCGGCCACAATTTTCAGCAGATCGACCCGAACTGGTTCGACACGATGCGCATCACGAAGCTGCCGTCGGTCGACAAGCAGTTCGGCGAAGACAACAGCACTTTTTCCGGCGTGCGTCAGAGCCGTTTGGGTGTCCGGACGTCGGCTCCCACCGACCTCGGCGAATTCAAGGCCAGGTTCGAAATCGACATGTTCGGCACCGGCGTCGACGCGGGCCAGACGACCATCCGGCTGCGCCATGCGTGGGGTGAGCTCGGTGCGTTCGGCGCCGGGCAGACCGACAGCCCGTTCACGGATCCGGACGTGTGGCCGAACTCGCTCGAGTACTGGGGACCGACCGGCATGGTCTTCTTCCGGAACGTTCAGGTGCGCTGGACACCCTTGAAGGGCGAGCAAACGGTGATGCTGGCGCTCGAGCGGCCCGGCGCGAGCGGCGACTCGGGCGTCTACGCCGACCGTGTCGAGCTCCAGAACATCAAGGCGCGCTTTCCGGTCCCGGACCTGAGCGGCGCGTTCAAGGAATCGCGGGACTGGGGCTACGTGCGCGTCGGCGCGATCGTGCGGGAAATCAAGTGGGACGACGTGCTGGCGGATCAGGTCAACCTGTCGGGAAGCGCGGTCGGCTGGGGCGTGAACTTCTCGTCCAACGTGAAGGCGTCGAAGAACGACGTGCTCCGGCTCCAGTATGCGTACGGCCGGGGCATTGAAAACTACATGCAGGACTCGCCGGTCGACATCGGGATTCAGAAGAACCCCGGCAGCACGATCACGCCCTTCACCGGCAAACCGCTGCCGATCCACGGCATCGTCGCCTTCCTCGACCACACCTGGAATTCGAAGTTCGCCACCGCCATCGGCTACTCGAGCCAGAACATCGACAACAGTGACGGCCAGGCGCCGAATGCGTTCAAGGCCGGCAAGTACGCGCTGGGCAACCTGCTCTACACGCCGGTGCCCAACTTCATGTTCGGCGGCGAGCTGCAGTGGGGACGGCGCGAGAACTTTTCCGACGGCTTCCACAGCGATGATGTCAAGGTGCAGTTCTCATTCAAGTACAGCTTCTCGGCAAAAATGGGAGGGTAATCATGGGTCGAGTAAGAAGCGCGCGAATCGTCGCGGTCGTCACGGCGCTCGTCGCCGCGGTGGCCGCGTGCTCGCTCGTGGCGCAAAGCGATCAGCAGACCGCGGTGAACGCGGCCTTCAACAAGTACAAGACGCTGAAGGAAGGCAAGAACGCCGACTACATTCCGGCGCTGGCGAAGGTCGATCCGAACCTGTTCGGCGTCGCGCTCGTGACAACCGACGGTAAGGTCTACTCGGCCGGCGACCTGACCACCGAGGTGTCGATCCAGTCGATCTCGAAAGTCTTCACGATGGCGCAGGTCATCCAGGAGCAGGGCGTCGAATCGATCGAGAAGCGGATCGGCGTCGACGCCACCGGTGCGCGCTTCAACTCGATCATCGCCGTTGAAGCGGTCCGCAACGTCGTCGGCTCAGGCGCGCCCGAGATGAATGCGCTCGTGAACCCCGGCGCCATCAGCGCGACCAGCATGGTGACCGGTGGGAGCGCCGATGCGGTGTGGGGCAAGATCATCGGCATCCACAACGACTTCGCCGGCCGGCAGCTGAAGGTGCTCCAGGACGTGTACAAGTCCGAGTCCGACACCAACCAGCGCAATCAGGCGATTGGCGCGCTGATGTTCGCCTACGGCTACATCAAGACCGACTGGCATCAGGCCGTCGATCTCTATACACGGCAATGCTCGATCGGTGTCAACGCGAAGGATCTGGCGACCATGGCGGCGACGCTCGCCAACATGGGCAAGAATCCGGTGACGGGGAAGCAGGCGATGGACGCGGCCAAGGTGCCGGCCGTGCTGGCAGTGATGGCGACCGCCGGCCTCTACGACGATTCGGGCAAGTGGCTCTACCACACGGGACTGCCGGCCAAAAGCGGTGTCGGCGGCGGTATCATCGCCGTGTCGCCGGGTAAATTCGGCATCGCGGTCGTCTCGCCGCCGCTCGACGACGCCGGCAACAGCGTGCGCGCGCAGAAGGCGATTGCCGACATTTCGAACGCGCTCGGCGGCAACCCGTACGCGACGAAACCTGGCAAATGAGTGCAGCAATCGGATCCTGACAGCAACGAGGGGTGGAGGCAGCGATGAGCAAGCAGGCAGCCGGCGGCAACGGTCGATCGCAGACAGAAGAGCAGAAGCGGCTCGACGCCGTGGGGCAGGGCCTGGCTCCCTGGCGCAAATGGGGGCCGTATCTGAGCGAGCGCCAGTGGGGCACGGTGCGCGAGGACTACAGCCACGACGGCAACGCCTGGTCGTATTTCTCGCACGACCACGCACGGTCGCGCGCGTATCAGTGGGGCGAAGACGGTCTGGCCGGGATCTCTGATGACGAGCAGCAGCTCTGTTTCGCCCTCGCGCTCTGGAATGGAAAAGACCCGATCCTCAAGGAGCGTCTCTTCGGCCTCACCAACGCCGAGGGCAACCACGGCGAGGATGTCAAGGAGTACTACTACTACCTCGACTCCACCCCGACGCACTCGTACATGAAGTGGCTGTACAAGTATCCGCAACGTCCGTTCCCGTACGATGACATCGTCAAGACGAACAAGGCGCGCTCGCGACAGGAGTTCGAGTACGAGCTCCTCGACACGGGCGTCTTCGCCGATGACAAGTACTTCGACGTCCAGGTCGAGTACGCCAAGGCCTCGCCCGAGGATCTGTTCGTCCGCATTTCCGTGACCAATCGGGGTACGGAAGCGGCTGCCGTCCACGTGCTGCCGACGCTCTGGTTCCGGAACAACTGGTACTGGGATCCGGGCGCCGTGCGGCCCGCGTTGCGTGAAACCAGAGGCCAGAGCACGCGCGCGATTGCCGCCGTGCATCCCGAGCTCGGCAAACGCTGGCTGTACGTCGAGGCCGACGCGCCGCTGTTGTTCACCGAGAACGAAACGAACCACGAGCGGCTGTTCAACCGGCCGAATTCGTCGTCCTTCGTCAAGGACGGCATCAACGACTGCGTGGTCAACGGCCATCAGCACAAGGTGAACCCCGAGCGCGTGGGGACGAAGGCGTCCGCGCACTGTCAGGCCGTCGTCGAGCCGGGAGCCACGGCGGTGTGGAACCTGCGGCTGACGTACGAGGAGAGCAAGGATCCGTTCGCGTCGATGGAAGGCGTCGTCGCCGCGCGGCGGCGCGAGGCCGACGAGTTCTACACGGCGATCTTCCCCCCGACGGTGACGCCTGATGCGGCTCGCGTGATGCGCCAGGCGCTGGCTGGCATGCTCTGGACGAAGCAGTACTACTACCTCGATGCCGTTCGCTGGCTCCATGAGCACGGCGTCCAGTTCTTCACCTCGAAGACCGGCGAGACCGTCATCCGGAATCGCGAGTGGGCGCATATGGTCAACGCCGACGTGATTTCGATGCCCGACAAATGGGAGTATCCGTGGTACGCGGCGTGGGATCTGGCTTTTCACACGATCGCGCTGTCGACGGTTGATCTCGAGTTCGCCAAAGGACAGCTCGACATGATGCTCCGGGAGATGTATCTGCACCCGAGCGGTCAGATCCCCGCCTACGAGTGGAACTTCTCGGACGTCAACCCTCCGGTGCACGCGTGGGCGACGGTCTTCCTGCACCGCAGCGAGCAAGCGCTCAACGGCAAGGGTGACGTCGATTTCCTGAAGCGTTCGTTCGTGAAGCTGCTGGCCAACTTCACGTGGTGGGTCAACCGGAAGGATCGATCCGGCAGGAACGTGTTCGAGGGCGGATTCCTCGGCCTCGACAACATCGGCGTGTTCGACCGCTCGGCGCCGCTTCCCACAGGCGGATATCTGGAGCAGGCCGACGGCACGGCGTGGATGGCCCTCTTCTGCCAGAACATGCTCGAAATGGCGACCGAGATTGCCTCGGAGGATCCGACCTTCGACGACATGGCCGCGAAGTTCGTCGATCACTTCCTCGCGATCGGCAACGCGCTCAACAAGGTGGGCGACGCGGGCATGTGGGACGAGGAGGACGGGTTCTACTATGACGTGCTGCGCCGGCCCGACGGCTCAGCCGAGCGGCTCAAGGTGCGTTCGCTCGTCGGGCTGCTGCCCTTGTGCGCGACGACGGTGTTCGAGCCGTGGCAGCGCGAACGCGTCCCGAAAATCGTCGAGCATTTTTTGGAGCGTGTCCGCCACACGCCGTCGCTGCTCGACGGCATCCATCATTCAGAGAAGCTCGGCGGCGGGTACGGCGGGCGCCACATGATGGCGGTGGTCAGCAAGGATCGTCTGAGTCGGATTCTCGAGAAGCTGCTGGACGAAGACGAATTCCTCAGCGCGTACGGCATCCGTTCTCTGTCGAAGTTCCACGACCGTCATCCGTACGTTTTCCACGCGGGAGGGGCCGAATACAGAGTCTCGTACCTGCCGGCTGAATCCGATACCGGCATGTTCGGCGGCAACTCCAACTGGCGCGGTCCGATCTGGATGCCAATGAACATCCTGTTGATCCGCGCGCTGATGCAGTTCTATCTCTTCTACGGCGACTCGTTCACGGTCGAATGTCCGACGGGCTCGGGCCGCCGGATGCACCTGTTCGATGTTGCGAAGGAACTGTCCGCACGCCTGAGCAATATCTTCCTGCGCGACAAGGATGGCCGACGGCCGGTCTACGGCGGTGCGGAGGTCTTCCAGAAGAACCCGCACTGGCGCGATCACATCCTGTTCTACGAGTACTTCCACGGCGACAACGGTGCGGGTCTTGGCGCGAGCCATCAGACAGGCTGGACGGGTCTGGTGGCGCCGCTCATCGCGCTGTTCGGTAAGGTCGACGCGAAGGCGTACCTGGAACTTGGACGCCAGGCCGCGCAGCCGACGGCTGCCAAGACGCGCGAGAAGCGCCAGAAGGATCATGAAGACCACGCTCGAGTCTGACGCCGCCTTTTCTCCGGAGCGGGCCGGCGCCTCGACGGCGCCGGGCTCGCCCGCGCCGCTTGGCGCGACGGTCGTCAGCGGCGGCGTGAATTTCAGCGTGTACTCGAAGCACGCCACGGCTCTCGAACTGCTGCTGTTCGACAACGCAGACGCCGCGCATCCGTCGCGGACTCTCAGCGTCGACGCCATCGCCCACCGCGAGTATCACTACTGGCATGTGTTCGTACCCGGATTGCGGGCGGGGCAGCTCTACGGATTCCGCGCGTCGGGCCCGTTCGACCCCGCGCGCGGCCACCGGTTCAATCCCGACAAGGTGCTGCTCGACCCGTACGGCCGCGGCGTGGTCGTGCCGACGGGCTACGACCGGTACTCGAAAGCGGCTGGCGACAACGCCGCAACGGCGATGAAGAGCGTCGTCGTCGATCCCGGCACGTACGATTGGGAAGGCGATCGGCATCTCAACACGCCGTCCCAGAAGACGGTCATCTACGAAATGCACGTGCGCGGGTTCACACGTCATCCAAGCTCTGGCGTCGCGGAGGCGACGCGCGGGACCTACGCCGGGCTGATCGAGAAGATTCCCTATCTTCATCAGCTGGGCGTGACGGCCGTCGAACTGCTGCCGGTGTTTCAGTTCGACGAGCAGGCAGTCCCGCCCGGCGACGGCCGCGTGAACTACTGGGGCTACCAGCCCGTCGGCTTCTTTGCTCCGCACCAGTCCTACAGCTCGCGCCGCGATCCGCTGGGTGCCGTCGACGAGTTCCGGGACATGGTGAAGGCGTTGCATCGCGCCGGGATCGAGGTGATTCTCGACGTCGTCTTCAACCACACGGCGGAAGGCGATGCCACCGGTCCGACGCAGTGTTTCCGCGGACTGGATAACCGCGCCTACTACATCCTCCAGCAGGATCCGTCGAAGTACGCGGACTTCACTGGTTGCGGCAACACCTTGAACGCGAACCACCCGGTCGTCCGTCGCATGATCGTCGACAGCCTGAAGTACTGGGTCGAGGAGATGCACGTCGACGGGTTCCGGTTCGACCTGGCATCGATCCTCTCGCGCGATCCGTCGGGCGAGCCGATGCCGCAGCCGCCAGTCCTGTGGGACATCGAGTCGGAACCGGCCCTCGCGGGAACCAAGCTGATTGCCGAGGCCTGGGACGCCGCTGGCCTCTATCAGGTGGGCCGCTTCATCGGCGACGCGTGGAAGGAGTGGAACGGACGGTTCCGCGACGACGTGCGCTCGTTCTTCCGGGGAGAACAAGGCACGGTCGGCCGCCTCGCCGACCGGTTGCTCGGCAGCCCGGAAATCTACGGCCACAAGCAGCGCGAGGCTGAAGCCAGCGTGAACTTCATCACGTGTCACGACGGCTTCTCGCTGAACGACCTCGTGTCGTACGAACGGAAGCACAACGAGCCGAACGGCGAGCAGAACCGCGACGGCGCCGATGACAATCGCAGCTGGAACTGCGGCGTCGAGGGGCCGACCGATGATCCCGCGATCGAGCGGCTGCGCAATCGTCAGGTCAAGAACATGCTGACGGTCACGGTGCTCTCGTTGGGCGTGCCGATGCTACTCATGGGCGACGAGGTGCGGCGCACGCAGCTCGGCAACAACAACGCGTACTGCCGCGACGACGAGCACAACTGGTTCGACTGGTTGCTCGTGGAGAAACACGCCGACGTCCTGCGGTTCGTGCGCCTGCTCCTCGCGCGGCGGACCGAACGCGGCGCCGGTCAGGCGCGGCGGCGTGTCAGCCTCGTGGACATGCTGCATAACGCCCGGACCGCGTGGCACGGCGTCAGGCTGCTCAGTCCGGACTGGGGCGACCACTCGCACAGCCTGGCGTTCGGCGCCGAGATGCCGGAGTGGGGTGTGCAGATGCACTTCATTGCGAGCGCTTACTGGGAGACGCTCAATTTCGAACTGCCGCACGAGAGCGGACGCGAGGCGTGGCGTCGCTGGATCGACACGTCCCTCGATGCTCCCGAGGACATCGTCCCATGGGAAACCGCGGGGGCGGTTCTTGATCCGGCATCCTATCGCGTCGGTCCGCGATCGGTGGTCGTCCTCTGGCGACGGGTCGAGAGACCACTCGATCGCGCATAAGGGAGCGAGCCCGGGCGGCCGTCGGTGACCATGTCCACACACGCACTCCGACTCGCGCTGGTGGTGGCGATGTTCGGCGTCGCGCTTCCGGCGGCGCGTGCGCAGCAGCCCGGCGCTGCGCCTGCGGCGCCTGCTGCGCCCAAGGACACGCTCGGCCGCGAAACGCCTCGGGGAACGGTGCTCGGTTTCATGAATGCGTCCAGAGCGGGACAGCCCGAGGTCGGGACGCTGTACCTCAACACCAACCTTCGGGATGCTGCCGCGGTGGACCTCGCGCACAAGTTGTTCGTGGTGCTCGATACCCGTCTGCCTCCGCGCCTGAACGAGCTGAGTGACAAGCCTGAAGGGTCGCTCGCCAATCCCCTGCAGCCTGATCGCGACGTGGTGGGGACGGTGATGACCGCCGCAGGGCCGCTCGACCTCGTCGTCGAGCGCGTCAATCGCGGGGCACTCGGCCCTGTGTGGCTGTTCTCGCGCAAGACGCTCGATGCCATTCCGGATGCGTACGCCGAAATCGATCTCGTCTCGGTCGATCGGTTTCTGCCAACGTTTGCGACCAAGAAAATCGGGGGGATCCGGCTGTTCCAGTGGCTGCTCCTGCTCGTCATTTTTCCTGTCTTCTATCAGGTGGCGGAGCTGCTCGCGCGGGTGAACCGGAGCCTCATCATCAGATGGCGCCGCCGGCGAGGACGCCCCGACGACCCGCCCGCCCACATCCTTCCAGGCTTCATCCGCCTGTTGATTTTTGCCATCTTCATTCGCTGGATGATCGGCACCGTCGAACTGCCGCTTGTCGAACGGCAGTTCTGGACCGCCATCACGGCGATGATCGGGATCGCGTCGGTGGCGTGGGCGCTGCTCGTGCTGGACGGCGCGGCCGAGAGATACCTCCGGCGTCGACTGCAGGGATCTTCGTACAGCGAGATCGCGGCGCTGCTGCGCCTTGGACGGCGCGTGGCCGACGTGTTCGTCATCGCTGCCGCCGTGCTGGTGACGCTTCACTACTACGGCGTCGACCCGACGGCGGCCCTCGCCGGCCTCGGCATCGGCGGCATCGCCGTCGCGCTCGCCGCGCAGAAGACGCTCGAGAATGTGATCGGCGGCCTGTCGATCATTTTCGACAAGGCCGTGCGCGTCGGCGATACGCTCAAGCTGGGCGACACGGTGGGCACCGTCGTCGACATCGGCCTGCGCTCGACCCGCATTCGGACGACCGATCGCACCATGGTCAGCGTGCCCAACAGCCAGATTGCGAACGCGAACATCGAAACGCTGTCGGCGCGCGACAAGTTCTGGCTGCGTCACACGCTCGGACTCGCCCACGAGACGACGGGAGTCCAGCTGCGCAGTATCATCAGCAGCGTGCGCGGCTACCTGGTGGCCCATCCGGCCATCGATCAAACCGAAGCCATCCGGGTTCGATTGATTCGTCTCGGGTCCTCGTCGCGTGACATCGACGTCGTCGCCTACGTACTGGCCGCCGATTGGGAAGCGTTTCTCGAGACGCAGCAGGAGATGCTGCTCGAGATGATCGAGATCGTCGAACGTGCCGGTGCGGCGCTTGCCCTGCCGTCCCAGAGGCTCCATCTCTCCGATGCCGACCGACCATCACCCGCGCTCGCGGCGGCCACCCCTGTCGGACTGCCACGACCTCCGGCGCCGGCGGCGGGTCAGTCACGATGACGCAGCCTGCGCGGTGTGTCGCAGTGGGTCTCTTCTGTGTCGCGCTCGCAGCGCACGCGGCGTCAGCCCAGGACATGGAACCGCGGGCGTACGCCGCGTCGCCGGTCGGCGCCAACTTCCTCGTCGTGAGCTACAGCTGGTCGACCGGCGACGTGGTGTTCGATCCGACGCTGCCAATCAGCGATGTCAACGCGGACGTGCAGGGCATGTTCGTCGCGCTCGGCCACTCGTTCAACGCGTTCGGCAAACTGGGGCTGTTCACCGCCGCGCTGCCGTATGTCGTGGCCGACGTCAGCGGCAAAATCTTCGAGCAGGCCGCCTCGACGTCGCGTTCCGGGCTCGGCGACGCGCGCTTCAAGCTGTCCGTGAACCTGCGCGGCAACGATGCGATGCTCGCACCAGAGTTCGCGAGGACGCCACGAAAGACGGTCATCGGTACCAGCCTGACCGTGACGGCGCCGGCCGGCCAGTACTACGACACCAAACTGATCAACATCGGGACCAACCGATGGTCGTTCAAGCCGGAAGTCGGCGTCGCCGTGCCGAAAGGCCGGTGGGATCTCGACGGGTATGTCGGCGTGTGGCTCTACACGACGAACGACAGCTTCTACCCGGGCGGCGTCGTCAGGTCGCAGGACCCCGTGCTGGCGATCCAGGGACACGCGAGCTACACGCTGAAGCCGCGTCTGTGGGTGGCCGCCGACGGCACGTGGTACCGCGGCGGGTCGTCGCGCGCCGGCGATGGGGCGCCTTCAGAAGCGATGAACAACTCGAGGCTGGGCCTCACGGTGTCGTTTCCGGTCGGCCGGCGGTATTCGGCGAAGGTCGCGTACGGCAATGGCGTCATCGCGCGGACCGGCAGCAATTTTTCGACCGTCGCCGTGGCGTGGCAGGTATTGTGGCTGAGCCCCCGCTGGTCTGGTCGATGAGTGCGTTCTCCGGTATTCGGGAGTGGCTCCAGCCCGATGGAGTCTTTACGCCAGATTCGTCGGAGGTCGTTCGCCCCGCGGCTCGGGCAAAGTGCTGGCATGACGTCACTTCGCGTCGCCTCGTCCTTGCCCGGCATTCCGGCACCCGCCGTGCTTGATCGAGCGGCCCCGGGTGTCGATCGCACGGCGGCATGCTCGACGGAGGGTTGCAGATGAAGCCACGCGCCATCTTCACCGTGGTCTTGGTGTTCGTCGTCGCGTGCGGGGGGTCCAAGGAAACCGGGACCGTCCAGGCGAAGGCGAAGCAGCAGCCGGCCCCCCAAGCGAACAGCATCGATCAACTGCTGGCCCCGATCGCGCTCTATCCTGATCAGCTGCTCGCGCAGATTCTGATGTGCGCCGGCTCGCCGGCGAAGGTGACCGAACTCGATCAGTGGCTGAAAGCCAACGCGAGCCTGAAGGGCACGGCGCTCCAGAACGCCGCCGTCAAGCAGGGATTCGACCCGGAATTCGTCGCGCTTTCGTTATTCCCGCCAGTGGTCGCCCGCATGGCCGACCAGATTGCCTGGACGACACTCGTCGGCCAGGCGTTTGCGGCCAACAAGTCGACGGTATTCGACGCCATCCAGCGGCTCCGCCACCAGGCCCAGATGGTCGGCACATTGAAGGACACGCCGCAGCAGGACGTCGAGACCAAGCAGACATCGAGCGGCCAGGACGTCATCGTGATCGAGCCGGCCAATCCTCAGGTGGTCTACGTGCCGCAGTACAACCCGGAGGTGGTCTACACGCAGGCCCCGGCCACGAACGTCACCAACGTCACCAACGTGACCGTGGTCGAGGACGACAACGGCGCGGAGGCCGCGGCAGCCGGGTTGATCGGGTTCACCGCCGGCATCGCGATCGGTGCGTCGATGAACAACAGCTACTACTACGGGCCGTACGGCTGGCACGGCGGCGCCTATATGTACAACGACGCCTGGAACGACTATTACGACCACCGCGAGGACGCCCGCGAAGACTGGATGGATCATCGCGAGGATATCTCCGAAGAACGAAGCGATCGCCTCGAGAACCGCAGCGAGCAGCGCACCGATCGCGCCGAAAACGCGCAGTCGAATCGCACCGAGCGTGCGGAGAACCGGGCCGAGAACCCGGGACAGGCGCAGCAACGCGCGCAGAACGCCCAGGCTCAGCGCCAGCAGTCGGGCGCCAGCACACAGAGTGCATCCACGCAGCGGAGCACGCAACGGACCGGCAGCGCCGAAGCTCGCGGGTACGGCGGCACGCAATCAACGCAGCAACGCGGCAGCGCGGACGCGTTCTCCGGCTACTCGAGCGGTTCGTCACAGCGCGCGTCGAGCTCACGCGGGCAGGCCAGCAGAAGCAGCTCACGCGGCGGCGGCTCACGCGGCGGCGGCGGCGGACGCCGGCGATAACTGATAGAGGGCGATGTGACCATGCCTCGACTCTTGCGCTCGAAACGACGCGGGACCCTTCGTGCCGCGCTGGCCTGTGCGTGCGCGCTGCTCGCCGTCGCGGCGGTCGCGACGGCCGCCGGGCCTCAACGCACGTTCGACACGCCCGAAGACGCGGTCAAGGCGCTCATCGAGGTCGTCAAGGCCGGCAAGCTGGACGATCTGATCGCGATTCTCGGGCCCGGCAGCCAGGACCTGGCCGCTTCGTCGGATCCGGTGACGGCCCGGCAGAACCGCGAAGTGTTCAGGATCGCGTTCAAAGAACACTGGAGCCTCATCGACGAAGGCAAAGGCAAGACGCTCATCATCGGCAACGAGGACTGGCCATTCCCCGTGCCGATCGTGAAGGACGGCGCCAAGTGGCGGTTCGATACCGCTGCGGGCAAGGAAGAAGTGCTGGCACGCCGGATCGGCCGCAACGAGTTGGAGACGATTGAGACGTGCAGGGCCTACGTCACCGCGCAGAAGCGCTACGCGCAGCAGGGGCACGACGGCAAGCCTGCCGGCGTGTACGCGGCCGTGTTCCGGAGCGACCCTGGTAAGCAGAACGGCTTGTACTGGCCGGCGAAGAGCGGCGAGAAGCGGAGTCCGCTCGGAGACCTCATTGGCGAGGCGGCGGACGGGAAGGGGACACCCGACGGCAAGCCGCAGCCGTTCCACGGGTACTACTTCAAGATCCTCACGGCGCAGGGAGCGGCAGCGCCCGGCGGCGCGTTCTCGTACATCGTGAACGGCGACTTGTCGAAAGGGTTCGCGCTCGTCGCGTGGCCGGCGCAGTACAACGCCACCGGCGTGATGACGTTCATCGTCGGTCAGGACGGGATCGTGCGCGAAAAGGATCTGGGTTCCGGGACCGACGCCGCGGCGCGAGCGATGGCCGCGTACAACCCGGACAAATCCTGGCAGGAGTCTCAGTAGAGAACGACAGCTTCGCTCTGGCGTGAGCAGCCCATGGAGGGCGCGCCCTGATCAGTCGCCGCGATTCAATAGTGGTACGCCAGGAACACCATCCCGTAGGCGAAGTTCTTGGTGCGGTTGAAGGCCTGCTGCGCCGCCGTCTGCGGGTGCGCGAACGCGCCGACGAAGTTCGCGGTGAAGTTTCCGTTGATCTTCCATTCCACGTAGGCATCCGTTTCGAAGGCCAGGTTCCTGTCGGTCACGCCGGGCGCGAATGACGCAGGCTGCTCGAGCCTGAACTTGTAGAAGAGCAGGCCGCCGGTGACGGCGTCGTTGGGCGTCACCTGCGCGCGCACGAGATGCGATGCGAGGTTCGAGTTGGACAGGAAGTATTCGCCGGCAATCTCGCCCTGCCACCACGTGCCCCAGTCGTGGAAGCCGGGCAAGAGCGGATCGAACCCTTCGCGGCGCCTCGTCGCCGGATCGTCGCCCTGGAAGAACGCATAGCGATAGGTGAGCGCCGGCGTCCACGTCGCTGCACTGAACGTGTAGCTGCCCTGAGCCGTCCAGGCGTTCGACGCGAAAAGATCGCCGTTGCGCTCCAAGGCGTACTCGGCGTCCACAGTGAGGTCGGGCATCGCAGACAGCGGCGTCAGGTAGGCGCGCAGATTGACGACGTTGAGGCCGTCGCGTACGGGGTTCTTGTCGCGATGGGCGAAAAACCTGAGATAGCTGACGCCGAGCGTCGAATGCTCACCGGCCGCGAACTCGTAGTTCGTGCCCCACAACGCGGTGCCGGTGTCGTTCTCCGGCAGATCGTCCTTGTCGAGATAGAACGCTTCGATCGTATGGGCACCAGGATGGACGCGGCCGATGACGGCGAACTGGAAGGCCTTCCGCGCGTTCGTCCAGTAGCCGCCGCGGCTGCCGCCCTCCGCCGCGCCGTCATAGAGCAGGAGGCCGTGACCGATCTGGTACGGTGCCCGTCCGACCGTGACGTCGACGACGTTCTCGCCCAGGCTCGGGAACGCGCCTCCCGACCGCCAGCCGATGTAGAGGTCTTCGACCTGGAACGACGATGTATCGCCGCCGGCGACGACGGGGGCCGAACCGTACGTGCGTTCGCCGACGGCGCTCAACTTGCCGTACCACTCGGTCGCGTTGGGCCGTTTGTAGGTGGCTGACAGCGCCGGCTTCATCGATCCCTCGAACCACTGGTCGCTCAGGTTCTCAGGCACACCTTCCTTCGGGTTCTGGAACAGGGAATTGGCGAACCCGAACGTGCCCCACGTCGCGTCGAAATGGAACGTCCAGTCGAGGGCGGAAGGAAGGCCGGTCGAACGTGCGTCGGGTTTGTCGTCAGCCGCGTCCTGCGCGCGCGCGGACGCCGCGAGCCCCAGCGCGATGACGACGATCAGCGTTCGTGTCGCGAGGGTGAAACAGTCCATGGTCAGCGGCAGGCGCATGTTGATGTCGCTGCCGCTGACGCTGCCTGGACTACTTTCCGATGTTCGTGAGCTGCACGACTTCGTCGCTGTGGCCGTCGGTGACGATCGCGCCCTGGTCGTCGAGCTTCACCTTCGTCGCCGGCAGCAGCTCGCCGTGTCCACCCGACGCGGCCACTTCGACGATGACGAGGCCGAGATCGAACCCCTTGGGCGCAGCGGCGCCGCCGCCAGCGGTGATCGGCGATCCGGCGACGGCGGTGATCAACCGCCCGGCGGCCGTCGTTCTGGCAAAGATGTACTTCAGCGGCGTCTGCTGGCTGCCGACCTGGATCGACCCAATCTGACTCCGGGTTGAGAGCAAGGTGCGAACGCCCTCGGTCCCCTTCGACTTGAGCGCCGCGAGCACCGCCTCGCGCTCGGCGTCGGTCGAGAACCGATCGATGGTGATTTTCACCGGGGCCGTGGTCTCCGTGCCGCCGCGGGTCTTGGTTTTGGCGGTTGCCGTGATGGTTTCGGCGGCGAGCGCGCGCGAAAGCGGCGCGACGGCAAACAGTGCGGCCAGGATGATCGCGGACGCGTACTTGTATCTGTGCATGCGCATAGTTTCGCATGGTTCAGCACGCGACGTGCCAGTGCGCTGGTAAGCGAGACCGTGACGCCTGTTTCCACCCCCGCTCCGACAGTTCGGAGCCGCTCCGTTCCCATAGAGCGCCTGCCCCGCCGTGCATCCGGCGACGGGAGTTTTCAGGTGGCACATGGCGTGCTCTAGGCCCCTGCGATGCCAGGACCCAAACGCGTGACGCACGCGCAGCACGTGCGCGATCTCGAGCCGCTGACCGCCCGGTTCGTCGAGGCGCTCGTCGCAGCGCCCGCCGCCGAGGCCGGCCGCGTCGTGGATGATCTGATGAGGCAGCTCGGCGAGACGCTGGGCGTCGACCACGTCGCGTTCGAAACCCTTGCCGACGATGGCGAGGCGCTGGGGGCCGTCCGCGTCTGGGCGCGCACACGCGCCGTCGTCGGGCATGGACCGTCGCTGGCCATCCCGGTCGTCGCGGGGGGACGGGCGGTCGCGACGCTCTCTGTGGGATCGAGAGACGACGATGAGGCCTGGGCGGTCGGGGTGCCGGAACGGCTGAAGCTGCTCGCGACGCTCGCCGCGCTGGCCACTCGGACCGGCGAGCCCGTCAGTGGCGCTGGAGGAATGACCGAGGGCGACGCCGAGGACTTCAGCGACGTCATCGGCGAGAGCCCGGCGCTTCGCCTCGCCCTGAAACGCGTGCTGGAGGTGGCACCGACTGATGCCCCGGTCCTCATCGCCGGTGAAACCGGGACGGGCAAGGCCCTGTTCGCGCGCGCTGTGCACGTCCGCAGCCGGCGTCAGGGGCATCCGTTCGTGCGGGTCAACTGCGCCGCGCTGCCGACGGCCCTCATCGACAGCGAGCTGTTCGGTCACGAACGCGGTGCCTTCAGGGGCGCCGTGGCCATGCACCGCGGCCGCCTCGAACTCGCGCACACCGGCACGTTGTTCCTCGAGGAGATTGGCGGCCTGTCCGCCGACGTGCAGGCCAGGCTGCTGCGCGTGCTGCAGGACGGCGTCTTCGAGCGCCTCGGATCGTCGGAGTCGCGCCGCGTTGACGTCCGGATCGTCGCGGGGACGCACGACGATCTGAATGCGGCCGTCAGGGCTGGCCGCTTCCGCGCGGACCTGTACTATCGCCTCACTGTCTTCCCCATCGAGCTGCCCCCGCTGCGTGAACGGATCGAAGACATTCCGCGACTGGCGTGGTTCTTCATCAGCCAGCGCCAGCGCGCGCTGAACCGTCGCTTCACCACGATTCCGGCGCCCGTGCTCGCGGCGCTGCAGCAGCATGCGTGGCCCGGCAACGTGCGCGAGCTCGAACACGTCATCGAGCGGGCGATGATGCATTCGACGGGGAGCGCGCTCTTCCTCGACGAGGGTCTGGAACCGGTGACGTCGGAGATGACGCACGAGAACGCGACGCTCGCCAGCGTGGAGCGGCGCTACATCGAGAGCGTCCTGCGCCGCTGCCGGTGGCGCATCAACGGCCGCGGCAACGCCGCCGACATCCTCGGGCTGCATCCGAACACCCTGCGGTTCCGCATGAAGAAGCTGGGTGTGCAGCGCCCCGGACAGGGAGTCGTCGTGCCCGTCGGCCGCCTGTCGGCGTAACCGCGGATTCTGGCGAGGCGCGGCCCCAAGTGCTCTGCCGCATCGAGTCCCATCGCGAGAACGGGCGGCTCGTCGTCCATCTGGCCGGCCGCCTCGGCGAGGCGCACGTGCCCGATCTCCTCGAAATCTGCGCGGGAGGCGCCCAGCCCCTTCTCGAACTCGACGATCTCGTGTCGGCCGACGCCGTGGGCGTCGACGCGCTCATGCGGCTCGAGCGGCAGGGCGCGACGCTTCAGGGCCTGCCCGAATACCTGCGCCTCAAGCTTGACACCCTGGCGCGCGAGCGTGACGACCAGTGATGGCGGAGCGGCGTCGTGCCCATCCTCCGTCATTTCGGATGTGACTCCGCTGGCCCCAGCGCCGGCCGGACGTCAGCCCTCAAACTGGCCCGATTCCCGCCGGGATCGCACGGGTGCTGCCACTGACCCGCTGGCATGGCTGGTGCTGGAGTGCCCGGTGCGTTATCCCGCTTAAGGAAGGATCATGAGCATGGCTGCCCTCCGTGGATCGATGCTCGTCGCCGCCTTTATGGCCGCCGCTCTGAGCGCGGCGTGCGAAAAGCCGGCGGCCGTCGCACCGCCCCCTCCCGATGTCTACGTGACCGAGGTCGTCCAGAAGGACGTCCCCGAGTACCTCGAACTCGTGGGCCAGACCCAGGGATTCGAGGATATCGACATCCGCGCGCGTGTCGAAGGTTTCCTCGAAACCGTGAACTTCCGCGAGGGATCGTTCGTGCGCAAGGGCGATCTCCTGTACACGATCGATCGAAAGCCGCTCGAGGCCGCGCTCGCGCAGGCCAGGGCCGACCAGGCGACGGCGCAGGCGAGGCTCGACAAAGCCAGCAACGACGTGTCGCGGTATACGCCGCTCGTCGCAAAGCAGGCGGTCAGCCAGAAAGAGCTCGACGACGCGCGCGCCCAGCAGGATGCCGGACGTTCCGAGGTCGAGGCCGGGAAGGCCGCCGTCGAGAAGGCGGCCCTCGACCTCAGCTACGTGCGGATCACATCGCCGATCAGCGGGTTGATCGGCACATCACTGGTCAAGCCGGGCGCCCTCGTCGGACGCGGCGAGAGCACGCTGCTGACGACGGTCTCCTCGACCGACCCGATCATCTTCAAGGTGGCGTTGACCGAGGCCGACTATCTGCGTGTGATCAAGCGCGACCCGACGCGGGCCGGCGCCGAACCGAAGGCAGGTGGCATCGAGCTGACGCTCGCCGACGGGAGCAAGTATCCGCAGACCGGGCGCATCGGACCGGTCGACCGGCAGGTCAACGCATCGACCGGCACGCTGGGCGTGCAGATCCTGTTTCCGAATCCCGACAACATCCTGCGGCCCGGGCAGTACGGCCGCGGCCGGATACTCATCGACAACAGGAAGGGGGCCCTGCTCGTGCCGCAGCGCGCGGTGCAGGAGCTTCAGAACTTGTACAGCGTCGCGGTCATCGGCGGTGACAACAAGGTCGCGTTCCGCAACGTGAAAGTCGGTCCTCGCGTCGATTCGCTCTGGATCATCCAAGAAGGCCTCAAGCCCGGAGAGAAAGTGGTCGTCGAGGGGTTGCAGCGCATCCGCGACGGTCTGGTCGTCACCCCGAAGCCGGCGCCCGCCGGCGAACCCGCAGCGAAGGCGAACTAGCCATGGCCCGCTTCTTCGTCAACCGTCCCATCGTCGCGATGGTCCTGTCGATCATCCTCGTGCTCCTGGGGGTGGTCGCGATGGCCGGCCTGCCGATCGCGCAGTACCCCGAGATCGTGCCGCCGATGATTCAGGTCACCACGACGTTCATCGGCGCGAGCGCGACCGACGTCGAGGCGTCGGTCGCCACGCCGCTCGAGCAGCAGATCAACGGCGTGGAAAAAGGCATCTACATGAAGTCCACGAACGCCAACGACGGCACCCTCACGCTGAAGGTGTCGTTCGAGGTCGGTTCGAACCAGGACATGGACAACGTGCTCACGCAGAATCGCGTGTCACAGGCCCAGCCGCAGATGCCGCAGTCGGTGAAGAACTACGGCGTGACGGTCAAGAAGGCGCTGGCGTTTCCGCTCCTGGTCATCTCGGTGAAATCGCCGAACGGCAGCTACGACAGCAACTTCCTCTCCAACTACACGACCATCAACATCAACGACGCGCTGGCGCGCATCCCGGGTGTCGGCCAGATCAATCTCTTCGGCGGCAGCGACTACGCGATGCGCGTCTGGCTGCGTCCGGACCGGATCGGCCGGCTTGGCATCACGGTGCCTGACATCGCCAACGCCATCAGTTCGCAGAACCAGCTGACACCTGCCGGACAGATCGGCGGTCCTCCGGCGGCGTCCGGCACGGAATACACGTACACGGTCCGCACGCAGGGCCGGCTGCTCAACGAAGACGATTTCGGCAACATCATCCTGCGCACGAATGCCGACGGCTCGGAAGTGAAGCTGAAGGACGTCGCGCGTCTCGAACTCGGCACGATGCTCTACAACGCCGTCGGCCGGCACGACGCAAAGCCGGCCGCCGTCATCGCGGTCTTCCAGATTCCAGGTACCAACGCCGTCGAGGTTGCCAACAACGTCAAGGCGGAGATGGACAACCTGAAGAAGCGGTTCCCGCGCGACATGGACTACCTGATCTCCCTCGACACGACGCTGCCGGTCACGGAGGGCATCAACGAAATCGTCCATACGCTGTTCGAGGCGGTCGTCCTCGTCATCATCGTGGTGTTCGTGTTCCTCCAGAACTGGCGCGCCACGCTCATCCCGTTGATGACCGTGCCGGTGTCGCTCGTCGGCGCGTTCATTTTCTTCCCGCTCCTCGGCTTCTCGATCAACGTGCTGTCGCTCCTCGGCCTCGTGCTCGCCATCGGCATCGTCGTCGACGACGCGATCGTCGTGGTGGAGGCGGTGATGCACCACATCGAGCACGGCATGCAGCCAAAGGAAGCGACGATCAAGGCGATGGAAGAAGTGTCGGGCCCGGTCGTGGCGATTGGCCTCATTCTGGCCGCCGTGTTCGTGCCGGTCGGCTTCATGGGCGGCATCACCGGGCGGCTGTATCAGCAGTTCGCGATCACGATCGCGCTGTCGGTGGTCCTGTCCGTCGTCAACGCGCTGACGCTCAGCCCGGCGCTGTCGGCGCTGCTCCTGAAGCCGGCCAGCGGCAAGAAGTCGTTCCTGACGCCGTTCTACAACTGGTTCAACCGCGTGTTCGGCAAGGGGACCGACTGGTACGTGAGTTTCTCGGGGATCCTCGTCCGGAAGATGTTCCGAAGCCTGGCGTTCATCGCCGTCCTGATCGTCGCGATCGTCATGCTCGTGCAGCGCATCCCCAGCGGCTTCGTGCCTGAGGAAGACCAGGGCTACATCATGGTCAACGCGCAGCTGCCGGACGCCGCGTCGCTGGAGCGCACGGACGCCGTGATGCGGAAGGCCGAAGCGATTCTCGAAAAGAACGAAGCGATCGAAGGATTCAACACCATCAGCGGCTACTCATTGCTGACGTCGGCGTACTCGTCGAACATGGGGTTCTTCTTCGTGCAGCTCAAGCCGTGGCACGACCGGCACACCGCCGAGTCGCACGCCAACGGCGTGATCGCCGCTCTCAACGCGGGGTTCGCGCAGGGCATCCCCGAGGCGGCGGTCATCGCGTTCGGCCCGCCGGCCATTCCCGGTCTGGGAACAGGCGCCGGGTTCACCTTGCAGCTGCAGGATCGCAGCGGCGGGTCGCCCGATTATCTGGCCGCGCAGACCACGCGCTTCATGGAGGCCGCGCGGAAGAGACCGGAGATCGGGCGCATCAACACGCTGTATCGCGCGTCGGTGCCGCAGGTGTTTGCGGACATCGATCGCGACAAAGTGCTCAAGTCAGGCGTCGTGCTGAACGACGTCAACACGACGCTCGGCGCGCTGCTCGGCAGCTCCTACATCAACGACTTCAACAAGTTCGGCCGAGTGTACAAAGTGTACCTCCAGGCCGAGTCGGAGTTCCGGCGCGACCCGAAGCAGCTCGGGTTGTTCTTTGTCCGCAACAAGGACAACGGCATGGTGCCGCTCGACACGTTGATCTCGACGAAGCCGGCCGCGGGACCTGAGTTCACGAACCGGTTCAACCTGTTCCGGGCCGCGGAGCTCACCGGTGTGCCGGCTCCGGGTTTCTCGTCCACGCAGGCGCTCGATGCGCTCGAAGCCACCGCGCGCGAAGTGCTCCCGCCTGACATGAGCTTCGACTGGGCGGACATGTCCTACCAGGAACGCAAGGCGCCAGGCGTGGCCGTGGTCTTCGCGCTGGCCGTCTTCCTCGTGTTCCTGATTCTGGCGGCGCAGTACGAAAGCTGGGGGCTGCCGTTCAGCGTGCTGCTCGGGACGCCGTTCGCCGCGTTCGGCGCCTACCTGGGTCTGTGGCTGGCGCGACAATTCCTCGGCGAGAGCTACGTGAACAACGTCTTCGCGCAGATCGGGCTCATCATGCTCATCGGGCTCGCGGCGAAGAACGCGATTCTGATCGTCGAGTTCGCGAAGATGGAGCACGATGCCGGCAAGGGGCTCGTCGACTCCGCATTGTCGGCCGCGAGGCTCCGGCTCCGTCCGATTCTGATGACCGCGTTCGCCTTCATTCTGGGCGTCGTGCCGCTGCTCACAGCGACGGGCGCCGGCGCCGAGGCGCGCAAGGTGATGGGCATGGTGGTGTTTGCCGGGATGCTCGTCGCCACCATCCTCGGCGTGCTGCTCATCCCGATGCTCTACGTGGCGGTGGAGCGCGTGATCAATCTGGGCGGCGAAAAGAAGCACGCCCCGGCGGTCGCGCCGGCGGGGAGTGTGCCGGCCACCAGCCACGCACAAGGAACTCACTGACATGTGTCGTCCCGCTCGTTTGTCCTGTGTCGTCGTGCTTGCGGCCGCCCTGCCGCTGGCGATCGGGTGTACCACGCTCGGACCCAACTATTCGCGGCCGACGCTTCCCAGTCCGCCGCAATACCGCTTCGTGGAAGGCACGTCGCAGGCGCAGTCGCTCGCCGATACGCCGTGGTGGCAGGTGTTCGACGATCCGCAGCTCCAGGCGCTCCTGCGCGAAGCGCTGGCCAACAACCTCGATCTTCAGATCGCCATCGCGCGCGTGGAAGAGGCGCGCGCGCGTGCCGGCGTCGCCAAGTCATTTCTGTATCCGCAGGTGGACGGTGTCGCAAGCATCGGCATCCGCCAGGCGTCGAACGCGCCCGAGGCAAACACCACCGACGAAAACACGACCAACGTCAGCGGCGCGTACGGATTCCGGCTGTCGTGGGAACTCGATCTGTTCGGGAAGCTGCGGCGCCAGCACGAAGCGGCCGTCGCGCTGTTGCTGGCCAGCGAGCAGGGGCGTCGGGGCGTCCTCGTGACGCTCGTCGGCGACGTGGCGACCAACTACTTCCTGCTGCGTGAGCTCGATCTCCAGCTCGAGATTGCACGCCAGACGCTGGCGATCAACGACCAGACCGTCGTCTATTTCCGCAACCGGCTCGACGGCGGCGTGTCGAACCGGCTCGAACTCGATCGCATCCAAGCCAACCAGGCGCGGACGGCGTCGTCGATTCCGGACCTCGAATCGCAGATTGGGGTCGTCGAAAACAACCTGTCCCTGCTCCTCGGGCGTCCGCCGACTGCCATCACCCGCCAACGCCTCGGCGATGAGGCGCCGCCGCCGCCGATTCCGCCCGGCCTTCCGGCTTCGCTCATCGAGCGCCGTCCCGACATCATGGAGGCCGAGCAGTTCTTGGTGGCTGCCAACGCCGACATCGGCGCCGCCAAGGCGCTGTTCTTTCCGACGATCAGCCTGACCGGGTTTCTCGGCGGCGTCAGCGGCGACCTGACGCAGTTTCTCGGCGGCGACGGCGCGGTCTGGTCCGTCGGGGGCAGTCTCCTGCAGCCGCTCTTCCAGGCGGGACGCCTCAAGCGCAACCTGGAAGTGGCTCAGGCCCAATTCAACGCCGCGCTGGCCGCGTACCGAAAGGCGGCGTTGAACGGCTACCGCGAAGTCGCCAACTCGCTGGTGACCATCCAGAAGCTTGCCGAAGTGCGCGTGCAGCAGCAGGTTGGCGTCACGGCGCTGACCGACGCGGCGGATCTGGCGCGGGCTCGCTACGACTCGGGCCTCGCCAGCTACATCGAAATTCTCACGGCGGATCAGGATCTCTTCACTCAGCAACTGCTGCTCGCGCAGACGCGCGGCGCCGAACTGCGCGCGCGTGCCGAGCTGTACCGATCGCTTGGAGGCGGCTGGCAGCCGTAGACACATCGATGGCTCACGACAACGACAAGAACGGCGACGAGAAGAAGAAAAAGAAACTGAAGGCCAAGGACTACATGAAGGAACTCGGCAAGCTTCAGGCGAAGCTGTGCGTGCTCCAGGAGTGGGTCAAGGCCAAGGGCGTTCGCGTCATAGTGATCTTCGAGGGACGTGACGCCGCCGGCAAGGGCGGCACCATCAAGGCCATCACCGAACGCGTGAGCCCGCGCGTCTTCCGTGTCGTCGCGCTGCCGGCGCCCTCGGACCGCGAGAAGAGCCAGATGTACATCCAGCGGTACCTGGCGCACTTTCCCGCAGCCGGCGAGGTGATCATCTTCGATCGGAGCTGGTACAACCGCGCCGGCGTCGAACACGTGATGGGATTCTGCTCGGACAAGCAGTACGAGCGATTCCTCGAGCTGACGCCGCGCTTTGAGAACCACATCATCGAGAGCGGCATCATCCTCGTGAAGTTCTGGCTCGAGGTCAGCAACAAGGAGCAGGAGCGGCGGTTCGCGGCGCGCATCGATGATCCGCTGCGCCAGTGGAAGCTGAGCAACATGGACCTGCCGTCGCGTGAGAAGTGGTACGAGTACTCGCGCGCCCGCGACGCCATGCTGAAAGTGACCGACACGAACAAATCCCCGTGGCACATCGTGCGGTCCGACGACAAGAAGCGGGCGCGCCTCAACACCATCGCGCAGCTGCTGTCGCTGATTCCCTACAAGAAAATCGATCGGCCGAGGGTGAAGCTGCCGAAGCGCTCGAAGAAACACGAGTACGACGACATCGCGTCGATCGCCAAGCGCCGCTTCGTCCCGGATATCTACTAGGGCGCCGGACGTCGAGGGGCGGCAACTGCGTGAGGTGAGATCGCCATGGCAACTGTAACCGTGCTCCACTTTCAGACGGCGGCTGGCGCCGAAGACGCTCTGCTCACCATTCAGGATCTGCAGAGGCAGCACCTCATCACGATCCACGACGCGGCGATCGTCTCGTGGCCGCAGGGCGCGAAGGGGCCGAGTACGAAACAGCTGGTCGATCTCGTGCGCACGGGCGCCCTGGGCGGCATGTTCTGGGGCATGCTGTTCGGCCTCATCTTCTTCACGCCGCTGTTCGGGATGGCGGTCGGCGCCGCCGTCGGCGCTCTCGGCGGCGTCTTCAAGGACTACGGCATCGATGATGACTTCATCCGGAGAATTCGCGGCGCGGTGACGATGGGCACGTCGGCGCTGTTCCTGATGACGAGCGACGCCGTCGTCGATCGCGTCGCCGTCGTCATGAAAAAGAAGGACTTCGACATCATTGCGACCAACCTGTCGCAGGATCAGGAGCGGCGCCTGCGTGAGGCGTTTGCGCACAGCTAGCCGCCGACTCGTCTGCTGCGTCGTCCTGGCGCGGGCCGCCGTGCTTGTGGCGCAGGCGCAGCCCGCTGCACAGAATTCCCGCCTGACACCCGAGCAAGTGTCGGTGGCGGCGACAGCCGAACCGTCGTCGCGTCCGGCCCCGCTCGTCTTCTTCAACCGCTCTGTCACGATGCTGCGCGCGCGCGTGCTCGGACGCGAGCCCGCGGAGCGCGCGGACAGCGCGACGCGGGCACTCGATGAGCTCGCGGATAGTCACGTCACGGGACCTGTGGAGTCGCGGCCGTTTCAGGGCGGCGCCTTTATCGTGGTGGCCGGACGCACGGTCTTCGCGCTGACCTCGGCGGACGTCGACCAGCTGTCGGGAGAAACCGTCGATGGCGCGGCGGCCACGGCCGTGGATCACATCAGGCTGGCGCTTGCAGAGACGGTGGAAGCGCGCACGCCACGACTTCTGATCCGCGCGGCGGCCATCGCTGCTGCTGTCTGCATCGCGGGCCTGCTGCTGCTCTGGGTCATCCACCGCGGGCACCGGTACGTCGAGGCGAGGCTGGCCGCCGTCGCCGAACAGACGGTCGCCCGCTCGGGCCTCGCGGACGTCGACGCGGTACGGGCCTCGCGCCTCCTCGACATCCAGCACTGGATCCTCAGGGTCGTGGCGCTCGTCCTCGAGCTCGCCATCGTGTACGCGATGGCCGCGATCGTCCTGCGGCGGTTCCCCTACACCCGGGCGTGGGGCGAATCGATGCGGTCGTTTCTCCTGACCACGCTGGAGACGCTCGGCCTCGGCGCTGCCAACGCGGTTCCGGGCCTCGTCACGGTCGTCATCATCTTCTTCGCGATGCGCTTCGTTGTGCGGCTGGTCGCGCTCTACTTCAATGCGGTGGAGCAGGGCCGCATCACGCCGCGCTGGATCTATCCGGAGACGGCCCAGCCCACGCGGCGCCTGCTGACCGGACTGGTGTGGCTGTTGGCGATCGTGGTGGCGTATCCCTACCTGCCCGGCAGCCAGACAGAGGCGTTCAAGGGCGTCAGTGTGTTCGTGGGCCTCATGTTCACGCTGGGATCGAGCGGGCTCGTCAATCAGATCATGAGCAGTTTCATGATCACCTACTCACGCGCCCTACGGGTCGGCGACTACGTTCGCATCGGCGAGGTGGAAGGCACCGTCACCCAGGTCGGCATGCTCTCGACCAAAGTGCGGACGCCGTGGCGCGAAGAAGTCACGATTCCGAACACCGTCGTCGTCGCGACGCAGACGACGGACTATTCGCGGCTGGGTGACACGGTCGGCACGTTCATCCCGACGTCTGTGACGATTGGCTATGACGCACCGTGGCGCCAGGTGCAGTCGCTGTTGCTGATGGCGGCCGAGCGCACACCCGGCATCCGGCGTGAGCCCGCACCAATGGTCCTGCAGATGGGACTCGAGGACTTCTACGTGAAGTACACGTTATTCGTGTGCCTCGAGCGGCAGGAGATGCGGCCGTACAACCTCCATACGCTGCACGCGAACATCCAGGACCTCTTCAATGAGTACGGCGTGCAGATCATGTCGCCGAACTACGTGTTCGATCCCGCGGGCCCGAAGGTGGTCGCGAAGAAAGACTGGTTCGCCGCGCCGGCGCGCGTCGAGGGCGACGGCGCCCCATCGGTTTGAACGTTCGAATGAGCCTGGAAGCGGATTGCCGGTGGGGGTCACCGCATCGGCACGATCCACTCCGCGGGCTGATCCTCGCCGGCGGCGGCAGGCGCAAGCGACGCCGAATGGGAGATCTCGCGCCAGCGCAGGCGTCCGTGAACGCCGTACGGGCGCAGGACGAGGCGGTTGGCGGAGCGCTCGACGCGCACCTCGATGAAGCTCTGGAAGAAAGGCGCGACGTTGTAATCGAAGGCCGCCGACATCCACTCGGCCGAGAACGGCCAGCCGCCCAGGCTGGTTGTCCACCACCAGGCGGGACGCTTCCACCATGGCGTGCGCGTCTCGATCTTGTTCGCAACCGCGTCGCGGTCCGGATAGAACGCCCAGTCTTTCGTCGGCGGCTTGGCCGGCCAGGCGAGCGCCGTGCCGAAGCTCAGATACGCGCCCCCGCCACCATTCACGAAGTAGTGGATCGCCGGCGCTGCCGCGGCTGGGGGATCCGCGTAGTACTCGAGGTCGTGCGTGTCGCCGGCCATCATCACCGTGACGCCCGCGTCGAGCAGCATCTGCCTGAGGCGCGCGAACGGTTCGTTGTCCGCCGTCTCGTCATAGCCGCCGGCGTAGAAGGGATGGCCGATCACGGCCATCGTCGTCTTCCCGCGCGCGCGCACGAGCGCGGAGGCGAGCCACGCCTCCTGCTCGGCGTCGATCCGCTTGACGATGCCGGTGTCGATGGCGACGAGGGCGAAGCGATCGGTCTGCACCTCGAAGAACGGTCCGCGCTGGAACCCTGTCGGCACGCCGTATTCCGAGCGCAGGCGTGCGGCTCCGGCGATGATGCCCTCGATGCGTGCGGTGCTGCTGCTCGTCAGGCGCAGGTCGGCCTCAGCGCGCGCATGCATGGACGCGCGGGCGGCGTCCGGTTCGAGAAACGTGCCGAGGAAGGCTTCGAGCGCGTCGTACCAATCGTGGTTGCCGGGAATCGCGTAGACAGGCTTGGTCACGCCCTTGAACGGCAGCCAGAACTTCGCTTCGTAATCGATCATCGACCCGTTCGGATAGACGACGTCCGACGAGATCACGACGAACCGGACATCGTCTCGTCCGGCGACCGACAACAGGACGTCGCGAAGCGAGTGCTGTGACGCGTCGCCCTCTCCGGTGTCGCCGATGACGATGAACGAGAAGTCGCCGTCGGCGACGCCGGCGGGCGTCACGGCGAAGATGTCGCCCGAAGCCTTGCCGGCCGTCACGGCGCGCACCATGGCGGCCCGCCAGTCGTCGGTGCGCGACTCGGCCCACGAATTCCAGATCCCCGACGCCCAGTTCTCGGTGTCGAAAAACCAGCTCATGCCCCAGACCGGCACCGTCGCCGCGATGATCGCGGCGACGGGAAGGCCGGTGGCGAGGCTCCGCCGGAACGCAATGGGCAGCGAATAGCGCGCCTCGCGAAGCCGCAGGCCGATGCGGACGCGATAGCGCAACCAGGCAGCAGCGGCACGATAGCGCCAGCCGGACCCGCTCTGGCCGATCGACAAGTACCACCGCCACACGCACCGTTCGATCCACCGGGTGGATCTCCGGAGCGACACGACCATCGGCAGGACGATGGCGAACGTGACGATGACCGCGAGGAGCGTGTCGCCGGCGACGGCAATGGCGGGAGCGAGGAAACCGAGCAGCGATCCGTCCGGCTGCATCCGGGCGATGTGGATGGCAAACAAGGTCACGATGAAGGCGACGACGGCGCGCCGATCGCTCGGCGCCCGGGCGGCTTCTTGAGCGGCGACCTCGTCCTGCAGCGCGAGCGCCTCTGGATGGTCGCCGATGCCGAGGTCGTCGATCACCGTGCGGCCCGCGTCGCCGACGTCGTGGACGGTCGACACCGCCATCGTCCAGGCGATGCCCAGCATCCGCAGCGCCGAGCCGATGGCCACGAGCCAGGTCGGCGAGATCCGGCCGGCGAGCACGAGCACGGCGCCGGCGGCCACGTCGCCCAGCGCCGCGAGCGTCGAGATCGACCGCGCGCGGCGGTCCGTGGCTCGCCACGCATCAGACGCATGGCCGAACGCATCGACGACGAACGAAGCGGCGAGGAACAGGACGAGCGCCGTGCCGGCCAGATAGGGTGCGCTGATGACGAGCAGCGCCATGACGATCGTGATACCGCCGCTGATGACCGCCCGCTGAAGCGCCGACGGTTCCGCGCGGCGCGCCCCGTGGATGATGCCGAGCACACCCGCGAGGGCGAGCAGGGCCCCGACCCGCGACAGCGGTTCCTCGGCTGGACCCAGAGGGGCGAGCAGCGCGAGCACCGCCAAAACAGTGACGGTGATCGGCAGGGGAGCGAGCGCGGGCGGTCGGGTTCCGCGGTCGAAACGCGCGCGAAGCCGCCGGCCCAGGCCGGAGGATCTGTTCGGCGGCTCCTGGAGTGGTACCGTCACATCGACAACCTGCGGCTCACGGACAATCAGTACTCGTCGAACAGTCGCTGGAGCTCGCTGTTGGTCCTCGGCTTCAACAGTGCAAGGCGCAGCAGCACTCGGGCTTTTTGCGGATTGTGCTCCAGAGCGGCCACGAAACCGGCCTTGTCGTCGTCAACTTCGACGTTGCGGCCGACACGCCCGGTCGTCACGCGCGAGGCGCGGACGCAGGCGATCCCGTTCTTGGCATGTTTGGTGAGGGTTGCGATGGCCGATGCCGTCATGTTCCCGTTGCCCACACCGGCGATGACGACGCCCTTGGCGCCCGCGCCGACGGCCGCATCGATGAGGGCGCCGTCCATGTTCTCGTACGCCATGACGATGTCGACGCGCGGGAGCGCCGTCACGCCCTCAATCGAGAGATCCGAATTGACGGTGTTGCGGCCGACCGGCCCGCGATAGAACTCGACCTCTCCGTACGCCACCGTGCCGATTAACCCGGAAAGGGGCGACAGGAACGTCTGCACAGCGGTCGTGCTCGTCTTGGTCAACGACGAGGCGCCGTGGATCCAATCGTTGACGACCACGAGCACGCCCCGCCCGGCGGCGTCCTTGTTCGCCGCGACCGCCACGGCGTTGAAGAAATTGAGCGGACCGTCTGCCGACAGCGCAGTGGACGGGCGCATGGCGGCCGTGAGCACGACGGGTTTCTTCGACTTGACGACGAGATTCAGGAAGTACGCCGTCTCCTCGATCGTATCGGTGCCGTGCGTGATCACGACGCCGGCCACGTCGGACATGGCGGTCAGCTCGTTGACCCGCTTGGCCAGCTTCAGCCACACCTCGTCGTTCATGTCCTGCGATCCGATGTTCGAAATCTGCTCGCCGCGCATGTTGGCGAGCTTCTTGGCCTGAGGCACGGCGGCGAGCAGTTGTTGCACGCCGACTTGGCCCGAGGCGTACGACGCTTGGACGTCGCTCGCGGCGGCGCCGGCGATCGTGCCGCCAGTCGCGAGGACGACGATATTCGGCAGCGGGCCGGAACCGCCGGGCGCCGGCTGGCCCGTGACCCCGGTGCATGCCGCCGCCAGAAGGGAGAGAAGAAGCAGTGACGCGCGCACGTGCGGGCGGCGATGTGTGTGTTTCATGACAGACCTCTATGCGCTCATGACGATTAGCGGACGACGAGGCGCACCCATGTCGACCCGAGCACCAGATACAGCACCATGCAGAACCCTGTCGTCAGCGCGCCCAGACGATACAGGTCGCGCTGCGACAGGAACCCGCTCCCCGCGAACAGGAGGTTTGCGCTCGAACCCTGCGGCGTGATCGCCGCGAAGTAGTTCGTCGCGAACAACAGTTGAAACGCCAGCGGCAGGACCGGAATGCCCAGCCTGGAGCCGACGTCGAGGAACACGCCGAAGAGGGCGAGAAGATGCGCGGTCTGACTCACGAACATGTAATGCAGCAACACGTACGCCACCACCAGGACGAAGGCCGCCGCGATCGCGGGCAGGTTGTGCAGCGAGTCCGCGAGCCGCTGCCCGAGGAATCCCATGAAGCCCAGTTCATTGAGCTGGCCGCTCAGCGTGAAGAGCACCGCGAACCAGATGAAGGTGGCGAGCACGTCGCCTTCCTTGGCGATGTCGTCGAGCGTGAGCACGCCGGTCGTGAGAAGCGCACCGAGCCCCAGAAACGCCACTGCCGTCGAATCCACGCCGAGCGTGGCGGCCGAACCCCAGAGCGCCACCATGCCGACAAAGGCGGCCAGCACGGTCTTCTCAGGCCGCGTCAGAGGGCCGAGCTTTTCCAACTCGCGACGCGCTGCCGCCGGCGCGTCGGGTGTGGCATTGCGTTCGGGCGCAATCAGCCACCGAAGCAGCAGCGGGAGGACGACCATTGCTGCCACCGTCGGCACGAACGCCGCGAGCAGCCATGTGCCGAAACCGATGGAAACGCCGAAAGAACGTGCGATCTCCGTGCCGAGCGGATTGGCGGCCATGGCTGTGAGCCACAGCGCCGACGACAGGCTCAGGCTGGCGATGCCCGAGAACATGAGAAAGCTGCCAATCCGCTGTGATGAGGCGTCGTTCGGCGCGGCGCCGGCCGCCTGCGTCAACGAGAACACGAGAGGGTAGAGGACGCCCGCGCGGGCCGTGTTGCTGGGAAACGCAGGGGCGATGACGCCGTCCACGAGGAAGATGCTGTAAGCCAGCCCCAGCGTGGACCGGCCGAACACGCTCACCACCAGATACCCGATTCGAGCGCCGAGCCCCGACTTGACGACTGCGCGCGCGACGAGAAACGCGAGGACGATCAGAAGAATGGTCCCGTTGGCGAAGCCTGCGTAGGCCTTGGCTGGTGCCAGGAGACCGGACAGCACAGACGCGGCGACGGCGAGAACCGACGCGGTGAGAATGGGGAACGCGCCGACGACGACGGAGAGGATCGCGCTGGCGAAGATGCCGAAAAGCCGCCACGCCGGCGCCGCCAGCCCGTCAGGCGGTGGGATGATCCAGATCGCAAGCGCGAGCGCGACGACCGCCGCGCGCATGGCGACGGTCCGGCGACCGCCGCCGCCCGGTGTCACCGGCCGCCCCCGGTACGGAAGCGCCCGCGCAGATCGGCCGCGCGGCCCTGCACGACGCCATCGTCGGCCGACACGACGTACTGCCACGTGAGCTCGTAATCGCCGACGACACCCGCGTATCGTCCCGTTCCGCCGGTGATCGTGCCGACCACGCGGCGTCCGGTCTGAAGCGGTTCGCCCTTGAATGCGCTGTACACGCGATCGCCGCGCGAGTCGGTCCACGACGCGCGGCCCGCGCTCGCGCTCGATCCGTCCTCGTAGGCGATCGCCTCGCCGTGAAAGCCCGCGCCGAGATTGCTGCCGCTCTTGAGCGACACCACGCCCGACAGTTGCACGACGGCGGCGCTGGCGCCTTCGGTCGGAACGGTTTGGATGCGGCCGACGGCAGACCAGCTGCCTTCAAAGGTGCGCCACGCCTCGGCGGGCTCACCGGCGCGCTGAACGGCGCCGAGCGGGGCGTGTGCGACAGCTGCGAGTACAGCGATGGCGCCGATCCCCGCGACCCGCGCGCGGGGCGTCATGCCGGATCGACCTGCCCCGTCATCGCCATCGGATCAAGGACGGCGGCAATCTGCTGATCCGTCAGGATCTTCTTCTCACGAACGAGCTCGAGGATGCCGCGGCCGGTTTTCGACGCCTCGGCCGCGAGCTCTGTGGCCCGCTCGTACCCGATGACCGGATTGAGCGCCGTGACGGTCCCGATGCTGTAGTCCACGTAGTGTCGCAGGACGTCCGCATTGGCTGTAATGCCGTCCACGCACTCCACTCTCAGCGTGCGGGCCGCGTTGATGAACATGGTCTGTGCTTCGAAGATGCAGGCCGCGATCACCGGCTCGAAGACGTTCAGCTGCAGCTGGCCGGCTTCGGCCGCCATCGTGATCGTCTGATCGCTGCCGATGACGCGGAAGCACACCATGTTCACGACTTCCGGAATGACCGGGTTCACCTTACCCGGCATGATCGACGAGCCGGGCTGCTTGGCCGGAAGGTTGATTTCGCGCAGGCCGCACCGCGGACCGGACGACAGCAGACGGAGGTCGTTGCAGATCTTGGAGAGCTTGATGGCCAGGCTCTTCATGCACGCCGAGTAGAGGACGAACGCCTGTGTGTCCTGCGTGGCTTCGATGAGATCCGTCGCCGAGTAGACGGGCAGCGCGGTGATGGCCATCAGGTGGTCCGTGCACAGCTGCCTGTAGCCTGCGGGTGCGTTCAGGCCGGTCCCGATGGCCGTGGCGCCCATGTTGACTTCGCACAGCACGCGCTGGACGACCTCGAGCGCGCGGACTTCGCCGGCGAGCGTCTCGCCAAACGCCGCGAACTCCTGCCCGAGCGTCATCGGCACCGCGTCCTGGAGCTGCGTGCGGCCCATCTTGAGAATCTGCGCGAACTCGCGGCCCTTCGTCCGGAACGCGGTGATCAGCTCGTTGATCGCGGCCACGAGGCGGATGTTGCCGAGCGCCATCCCGATGTGCAGCGCCGACGGGTAGGCGTCGTTGGTCGACTGCGAGGCGTTCACATGATCGTGCGGGTCGCAGAACGTGTACTCGCCCTTCTTGTGGCCCATCAGCTCGAGCGCGCGGTTGGCGATGACCTCGTTGGCGTTCATGTTCGTGGACGTGCCTGCGCCGCCCTGGAACACGTCGAGCTGAAACTGATCGTGGAGCTTGCCGTCGATGATCTCCTGGCACGCCATCTCGATGCCGTCGAGGATCTCCTTGCTGAACCCGCCGCACTCGAAGTTGGCGCGGGCGGCCGCCTGCTTCACCATCGCCAGCGCCTTGATGAAGTCGGGGTAGAGGTGCAGCTTCACGCCGGAGATGTGGAAGTTCTCGAGGCCCCGCGCGGTCTGAACGCCGTAGTACGCATCGGCGGGAACGGCCTTGTCGCCGAGCAAGTCGTGTTCGAGACGCGTCGCCTGATTGGCCATGACCTCAACTCCCGTCGCTACTTGACCAGGCCCTGCTTCTTCATTTCCTTGAGCGCTTCCTTCGCGAGGTCCTTGACGAATGCCTGCGTCTCCTTCGGGTTGGTCGCCTGGCTGACGCCGGCCCAGAGCAGCTTGTCGAGCGGCAGGCTGTAGACCAGCGTTTCGATGACGACGCGCGTATCGGTCCGCGAGCTGCCGCCGAAGCCGGACACCGTCGTCCAGCCGTAGCCGTAATAACCCCACAACGTCGAGTACGAGCTCGTGACCCAGACGCTCGGCGTGTACACCTTTTCCCGGTCGACGGCCACGGGACGCAGGGCGACGACGCCCGCGACTTTCGCCCGCTCGTACCAGGGGCGCGCGCGCTCGGCTGTCGCGGCTTCTTCTTTCGGCATCATTTTGTACGTCGCGACGCCCTCAGCGCCGCGTGCCCCGATTTCGCGGACCAGCTGCTCTTCGGCCGACACTCTCAGGTTCTCGTCCGTGCTCATGACGAGCGCGGCGACCTTCTTGCCGGCAAAGGTGACGCCCGCGGCTTCGGGCGCTTTCCAGGTGGACGTGAATTTTGGATCGTCGGCAAGCGACAAGGACACAGAGGAGAGGAAGAACGCAAGCAGGCAGAAGGACACAGAAGAGACGAAACGGTTTGTGGTCATGGTGCGTGCGGAGAGGCTCCGCGTCCTTCGCGTCTGTTGTCTGTGTCCTTGTGTGTATGTCTCCGTGTCCTTCAAAATCACGGCTGCACTGTGACGGCGGAACTCAACGTGAACTGCAGGCGCGTCTCCGCGGGCAGCTTCAGGTGCTCGGTTCCCGTACTCGACATGATGGCGCCGGTGGCCGCGCCGGCTGCCGCGCCGATGGCCGCACCCGTGCCGCCGCCGGCGATGCCGCCGACGATGGCACCGAGGCCCGCGCCGCCGCCGACTTTGCGCGCCGTCTTCTTGCCTTCACCCGCGCCCTTCTGCTCGACATATGCGGTGACGATGTCGTAGCTGCGGCCCCCGAAGGAGAGCGTGTTTGCCTTGAGCGTGATCTTGTCGGCGCCCTTCATCTTGCCGGCCTGCTCGACCTTTGCGGCCTGAAGCATGACGACCGCATTGCGCGGAAGCACGGTTTTGCCGCCGATCATCACGGGATCGTCGAGTACCGACTTGAACGTCTGGCCGGCCGCCGCCGCGTCGACGTCGATGTCCTGCGTCAACCGGACGTTGAGCGCCGTTCCCTGTGGAATGCTGACCGGCGGCGGCGCCTTGGCCGGAGCGGGAGTCGTTGCGGCGGCCACCGCCGGCGGCGGCGGCGCCGCTGGCTTCCGCGCCGCAAATTCCACGACGGCGATGTCCTCGACAGGGAATTCGGCGATCTGGCCGTTGGCGAGCAGCAGGCGGACGATCTTCGGGTCCGCGCTCATGAAGGAACCGTCGACGGCCTTTCCAGTCCGCAGCTTGACGCGGTCAGCCGAGAGGGTCGCGCCGGCGACGACGACAATCGCGGCAGCGGTGAGAGACGTGAACAAGCGCGTGCGCATGGCAGTTACCTCGATGCGAGCGGCAGCGACGCCGCGATTTGCAAATCCAGAATCAGCAGGATCTGGTTTTCCACCTGGAGGAACCGCGCGGCCGTCTTCGGCGAGACGGCCGCCTTGAACTTGTCGTAGTAGCTCACCTTGAGCGCGTGGCGCTTGGCCTCGAGCCCGAGCGCCGCGACCGCCATCTTGTCGGCGTCCGCGTCGGTCAGCGCGTCGTACTTCGTCGAGTAGTCGGCGATGAGCGTCAAGCGCTCGTCGTTGATCTTCGCGAGCTCGGCCTCGTATTCGCGGTACACAGGCCAGAACTTCTTGTCCTCGGCATCGGTGAAGCCCATCACCTCGGTGATGACCGCGACCTTTTGCGCCCGCAGGTCCGACCGCAGCAGATCCGTGTAGGCGCGGAGATTCTGATCGACACGGTCGGCGAGTTCGCTGGCGGACGCGGTCTGCGCGCGCGCCGAGTTGGCGGACGCCACGAGCGCGACGACGAGCGCCGCGCCAATCTTCAGAGTGTTCGTTCGAAGCATGTGTTGACTCCCACGCATATCGCTGGCCTACCGTCGCCGACCGCCGCCGCCCCTGGGCATCGATCGAGCGCCACCACCATACCCACCGGAGGACCTCGGCTGATAGCTCGAGCTGCCGGCCCGTGAACTGCCGCTGCTGCTGTAATCGCGCGTGCGCTGCGCACCCTCGGTGCGGGCCGCCGAGTCGCGATTGAGTTGTCCCATCGTCGAGGCGTCGGCGGAGCCGGCTTGTGCGCGCGCGTCGTTCGCACGCTGCTGCGCCTGTTCGCGCTGCTGCGGCGTCGCTTCTGGCACGTTGTTCCAGCCGCCGTTGTCGTACTGCTGCCAGCCGCCGCCTTGCTCTTTCCGGTAGACGTTGCCGTCGCGACCGGCGTACACGTCGCCGCTGCCCGTGCGCGCCACGCCGCTGTTCCCGGTCGGTCCGCGTCGGGTGACCGCTTCGCCGCCGCCGCTGCCCTGTGTCGCGCGCGTCGTCGTCCCGGTTCTGTTGTTGGTGACACGCTGCGTCGTGGCCCAGTCGTCGCCGCGACGGACGCCGGTCGAGCCCCAGCTGTTGTAGATGTTGGAGCCCTGACGTGTGGCGCCCACGGCACCGGTGCGCGGGTTATACGCACTCGCGTATCCGCGCGCGCCACCCGGACCCCACGCCGCCGCGCCGCGCGCGTAGGTCCCGGTGCGCGGGTTGTACCGCGCACCGACGCCGGCGCCGCCGTACGGGCCGTACGCGGTGACGCCACGACTGTAGGTGCCCGTCCACGGGTTGTACGACGCGTGATATCCGTAGGTGGGGTAGTAGGGGTAGTAGAACCCGCCGTAGACGTACGGCGGATAGTAATAGCCAGTGCCCCACACGGCGCAGCCCCACCCGATCATCAGGCCCGTGGCGGCCATCGTCGTGGCGAACACCACTTCGTCACTGTTATCCTCGACGACGGTGACGTTGGTGACGGTGTTGGCGGGCGAGCTGACCGGAATCTCGTAGATCTGCCCCGGGACCGATCCGGTGACTTCCGAGGGTCCGCTCGGACTGCGGCCCATGAACCAGACGCCCTGGAAACACATGTAGTAGAGGTCGCCGACCTTGATGATGTCCTTGTCCGTATTGACGGCCCGCGCCACAGTGGTCTGTTCGATTGGCTGAAATTGCGGATCGCCGACGTACTGCACCTCAGGCGCTTTGACTTCCTTCTTGGAGACACGCGCCGTCTGAGGGATCTGCGCGAGCAGCACAGCTTCGGCGGCTTCGTCGGTGCCCGGCACCGAGGCGAGCACACGCGAACGATCGTGGCTCCGCGGAATCTTCTTGAAATCTTCCGGCAGCGTCGGCGTCACGAACGTCCAGGGGCCCGCGAGATCGGACGCGCTGAACCAGCGGCCCGAGATGAGGAAATAGAACGGTCCGTCTTTGCCCAGCCTGAAGACGTCGCTTTCCGTGTTGGACACCCAGAGCAGGCGTGTGTTGCTGACGGCGAGGTAGTTCGGCGCGCCACGCAGCAGAATGAGCTCCGCGGGCTTCGTGCTGACGAACACCTTCGGCACCGCGGCCCCTGATCGTCCCGGAAGCGCAGCTTTCACGTCCTTCCAGTTGTCGTCGGCGGGCAGCTTCGAGAACGAGTCGGGCAGCTTGCCCGCGGCCTTCCAGGGCCCGTTGATAGTCGTCGCCGTCAGCCAGTTGTCGTTGTTCCGAAGGTAGAAGGTCTTGGTTCCTTCATGCTGAAAGAGATCCCAGTTCGTGTTCACGGCGAACGTGAGATCGTTGTTCATGATCGGGCTCCAGATAGGATCGCCGTCGAGATTGATGAGGACGGCGGGCGTCGTACTGGAGAAGATGACGGGCGGGTCGGCTTTGAGCGAGGCCACGTTCTTCGGGATGATCTGGCTCTTGTCGAGCCGTGCGAGCACGCGATCGAGCCCGATCATCAGGGAGCCTGTGGGAACCGTCTGCTGGATCGTGGCGACGATCTCCTTGACCTCATCGTTCGGCAACTCAGCGAACTTCGCCTCGCTGATCTGGACCTTGCTGAAGTTCACGAGCCGCTCGGTGACGGCGACGACGGTGTCGGCCTCGAGCTTGAGCGTGCCCATTGCGGGCTTGGTGGCGCTCTTGGCGGCATACGAAACGGCCGCGTAGGCGACCATGTGACTCTGGCCGTCCCAATTCGCCACCTGCGGCTGGAAGATGCGGATGGCGCCTCCGCTTGGCGTCATCGAGTCGCGCGGCCATCCGCCGTCGACATCCGCCGCGGGAGCAGGTGCCTTGGGTGCCGTCGTAGGGGCCTTGGCTGCCGCCGCAGGAGGCTTGGGCGGTGGGCTTGCCTGGGCGAGCACGAGCTCGATTGGGGTGGATTCGACAAGCGCGCAGCACGCGGTCGCGACGACCACGGCGCGCCAGGTGCGGGACCGGCCTCTCATCGAGAGTCTCCGGAAAAGGGGACGGCGCCGGGGCCTCATGGGGCCGCCGCTCGAACTTCCTCCACGAAATCAAGGCCCCGCGTTTCGTGCGCCAGGGTGAACTCAATGCGCGGCGGCTGGGTCGCGTCCTCAATCAGGTTCACGACCTGGGAGAAAGTGTCCGACCGGACCCGCTCGCGCAGGTCATCCTCGGTCAGCCATTCCTCCGTGTACCGCACCGTCCCGCGATTCTTGATGTCGGTCATCACGGAGCAGCCGACGCACCCCCTGGTGCTCCTCGTGTCGGCCGCCAGCGAATGGAGGGCCATCGTGATCGGACGCGTCTGACCGAGCGGCACGAACCATTCGATCGTCATCCGCACACACGTCGAAAACATATGACACCCGGAACCGAGAGCCCCGACCCTCCGGACTGGAACGCGAGATGCTCGATCCGTTCCCACGATTGAGCACCCCGCATGCCATCCGCTGACCCCCGGGCGCGCCCTGAATCTGCTGCGCCTTTACGCGCACCTGACGGCCCGGAGGGCCCGAAAACCCCGAGCCGGCGTAGGGGGCATTCTCCGGCCCACAGGAGTCGCTCCGAAATCTCGGAACCCCTCTGTATCGCCTGCCTGCTGTGCGTCTGCCTCCTGTTCGGCCGCCCCGCCCGGGCCGGCGACAAGAACGACGTGGTTCAACTGAAGAATGGCGACACCCTGACCTGCGAGATCAAGAAGCTGGATCTCGGAGTCATGACCATCGACGCGGATGCGACGGGGAAAATCTCGGTACATTGGGGCGAAGTGCTCGGGGTCACGAGCCCTCGGCAGTTTGAGGTGCAGGTGGCCTCCGGCGACCACTATCTGGGGTCGTTCCTGCCATCGGCCGCGGGCCGGGCCACCTTGAGCCTCGTTGGCGGCGGGTCGGCCGCGCTGAACATGGAGGACGTGATCCGCGTGACGCCCATTGGCGGGAGTACGTGGAGCCGGATGGATGGCAGTGTCGACGCCGGGTTCAGCTTCACCCAGGCCGAACTCGAGACGCACTGGACGGTGAATGGATCGGCGAACTACCGGAGTCCTCGGTACCAGTTGAGCGGCACGCTGTCGTCTCAAAAAACGACGCGCGAGGACGCCGATCCGATCTCCCGGAACAACGTGGCCCTGAGCGCTATCCGGTTGCGCGACAACCGCTGGTACACGGTGGCGTGGACCCAGTTCCAGCAGAACCAGGAACTCTCGCTCGACCTTCGCGTGCTGGTCGGCGGCGGCCTGGGCCGCGACCTCGTACACACCAACCACCGTCTGTGGTCGGTCTCCTCCGGCGTGGTGTACACGCACGAACGCTTTGCGGACGAGGAGCCGAATCAGTCGGCGGAACTGGCGGTCGGCGGGGAGCTCGACTTCTTCACGTCGGGCACGGAGGACTTCAAGATCACCAACGGCGTGGTGTCCTACTTCAACGTCAGCGGCCGGAAGCGAGTCCGTGTCGAATTTCAGAACGCCTGGCGGCATGAGTTTCTGAAGGACTTCTACTGGAGCCTGAACGGCTACGACAGCTTCGACGGGGATCCCCCGGACAACCAGAAAAGCAACGACTTCGGCGTCAGTTTCACCCTCGGATGGAAGTTCTGACGCGGACGCGTACGCTCTTGGCGAACTGCCCGAGATCGTCCAAGATGTGGCCCTGGTTTGGGAGGTATCCCCGGGTGACCCGCACAACAGGGGCGCTCATCGCCTGGCTCTTCGCCTGCCCCGCGGCAGCCCTCGGACAGGGCGTCATCGCCGGAACGGTCAAAGACGTCTCCGGCGGCGCGCTGGCGGGCGCGTCCGTCGAAGCCCGCAGCCCCGCGCTCATCGAGAAAGTCAGGACCACCGTTACGGACAACGACGGCCAGTACCGCATCGAGGACCTGCGGCCCGGTCTCTACACGGTGACGTTCAGCCTCTCGGGGTGGAACCCGTACGTGCGCGAGGGCGTGGAACTGACCGGGTCCTTCACGGCCACCGTCGACGCACAGTTCACAGCCGCGGCTGTCGCCGAAACCGTCGTCGTCACGCAGGAAATTCCCATCATCGACGCCCGCAGCTCGCAGCATGAGCTCACGCTCGCGAGCGACGTCGTGAAGTCTGTGCCGACGGTTCGGAGCTACAACGCCCTGCTCGCGCTCATTCCCGGCGTCGTCACCACGGCAAACGACACCGTGACAGGGACCGCGACGACCGCGTTCCCGGTTCATGGCGGCCGGTCGACGGAGGGCCGGCTGTTCGTCAACGGCTTGAACGTCGGGAGTCCACCTTCCGGGAATTCAGCGACCAGCTACGTCGTCGACGTGGGCAATGCCGAGGAGGTGGCGTTCTCGGCGCCCGGCGGGCTGGGTGAGTCGGAAACCGCGGGACTCGTCATGAACATCGTGCCGAAGACGGGCGGCAACCGGACCAAGGGCTCGATGTTTGCGAGCGGCACCGGCGGAAGCTTGCAGGACGACAACCTGACGAACATCTTGAGGGAGCAGGGCGTGATGTCGCCGCCGCCGCTCACGAAGGTCTACGACGTCTCGGGGACGGTGGGCGGGCCAATCGTGCGGGATCGCGTGTGGTATTTCGTCGAGGGTCACACGGGCGGCAGCACGCGGTACATGCCGAACGTGTATTACAACCTGAACGCCG
>Ga0066903_100000022_pt1 | contig 58867 bp, 54 predicted proteins | sample PanSoiMetaGPlot1_FD_67491 | JGI IMG/M metagenome (GOLD analysis project Ga0066903, IMG submission 67491) | Tropical forest soil microbial communities from Panama analyzed to predict greenhouse gas emissions - Panama Soil - Plot 1 (version 2) | ecosystem: Environmental > Terrestrial > Soil >... | reverse complement strand
CGGCGCGACGATGCCGGTCGCCGTGGTCGGGCCGGCGACTGCCAGGTGAACGCGCAACCGTCTGACCATCTTGCGGCCGATCCCCTTGATGCGGACCAGCTCATCCACGGTGCGGAACGGGTGTCGCTTCCGATAGCCGACGATCTGGGCCGCCTTGGCGGGACCGATCCCCGGCAGCAGGCCCAGCACGCCGACGTCGGCCGTGTTGAGGTTGACGACGCCGTCCACCGCCTTCGCGGCGCGCGCCGGCCCCGCCGCCGTCAGCATGACGAGGCACGAGGCGAGAAGGCCGAGAGAGCGGCGCATGCCCGGTTGTCGGCCGGCGCCCGCGCCGGTTGCGCGTCAGCCGGTCGACAGCGGCGCGCAGAAATGAACGATCGCGTCCGGATTCGACGTCAGCGCCATGCTGCCGCGCGTGCCCGACAGCCGGCACTCGTACCCGTCGCGGCAGTCACCGTCGGTGGTGCAGCTCCGCACGCAGTATCGAAGCTCGGTCGACAGAGGCGCGCACAGGCCCGCGTTCAAGCAGATCTCGTCGGCGTTGCAGACGGGGACTCCGGCGTCAGCGGCCTGCGCGATTCCGCCGTCCGGGTGCGGATCACAGGCCTTGGTCAGGAACTGCGCCGGAAAGAAACGCATGCAGACCGCCTCGGAAGGACACGACGTCTCGTCGCAGCCCTGGATCGTGCAATAGCCGCCCGGCTGCGTCTGATCGCACGAGCGCGACCCGTTCGGGTTGCAGTCGGCCGCGGTGGTGCAGTCGTCGCCGATCTCCTTCTTGCACCCAGCGACCGCCACGGCGGCGAGCATCAGCGCGAAGGTCATCTGGATCACCGACGGGAACCGAAACATGGCGGGGCCAGGTTGTACCGTGAACGCCGGCGGGTGGCAAAGCGGCCGGTCTCCGACGGCGGCGCGCGGCTGGGCTTGGAGCGGTTTGGTCGAGGGCACGGATCTTGTACGGCGGGCGGGTGGATTCGATCGCTTCGATGCTGACCGACGAGAAGACCGTTCCGGTTGCCCGGCCCAACCCTTCGAAACGCATGGCTTCACAGACTGCCGACCTGACGCCCATTTGGAGTGGCATCCTGGACGAGTTTCGAAACCATTTGGCGCTGCTGGCGGCCGCGACCACGGAAGTCAGGGCCATGACGCCCTCATCCGTCGTTCCGGAAATATCGCAGGCGCTGATGAAGACCGACTGGAACATGCAGCGGATGAAGGCGCTGGTCACCTTCGTCGACGCCGCCGTGCGCGGCGGGGCCCCGGCGGTGGTGGACCTCGACAAGGTGATCGAACGGGCGCTGCGGCTGGCGGCGCCGGCCCTGGGACGGGTCGCCGTGTCGTTCGACAAGCCGCACCGAATCGACGTGCGCAACCGCGGGATGGCGCTCGAATCGTTGATCGCCGGCCTCGTCATCGAGCTCGCCCAGGTGGGAACGAAGTCCGCCGACACGCGCCTTCGCCAGCAGATCGACGTCCACGCCCACGCGGGTGCCGGGCGCGGGGCGACGACGCTGGAGATCGACAGCAGCGGTCTCGGTCCCGACCCTGCCTCGTGGCGCGTCGCGCTGGCGCACGATCTCGCGTCGCAGATCGGCGCCACCGTGACGGCGCCCGACGCTTTTGCCGGGTTCGTCATCCGGCTGGATTCCAGTTCCTAGCCGGGCCAACTCCCGCCCCTCCCCCTGGGGCTGGGTGAGTTGGCCCGGCACTTTCGCTCGAACCTCCCACGCCACGGCCAAACCCCCGAAAAACGCGCGCGAATCCGGGTCGTGATATTCTTCCGGCCATGTTTCCGCGCGTGGGTCTAGGTCCTGCCGCGCCTTTTCGCATCCGCCTGCCATGAGGGTCCGCTTCTGGGGCGTTCGCGGGTCGCTTCCCGTGCCGGGCGCCAAGACCGAGCGCTACGGCGGCAACACCTCGTGCGTCGAGGTGCGCTCGGCGGCGGGGACGCGCGTCGTCGTCGACGCCGGCACCGGGATCCGCAAGCTGGGCAAGGAGCTGGCCGGCGAAGGGGAGGCCGGGCGCGCGCGCGTCCACCTGCTGATCAGCCACACCCACTGGGACCACATCCAGGGGCTGCCGTACTTCGCGCCGCTCTACCAGCGCGGCAACAAGATGACCGTTTACGCGCGCAAGCGCGACGACCTGCACCTGCAGGCCGTCTTCGCGTCGCAGACGCATGATCCGTACTTTCCGGTGCCGTTCGCGGAGGCGGACGCCGCCATCGAGTTCACCGAGCTGACCGACGCGGCCAAGTTTTCGATCGACGACGTGAAGGTGGCCTGCGCGCGGCTCAATCACCCCTACATCGCGACCGCGTACCGACTGACCGTCGACGGCGCGTCGGTCGTCTACGTCTCCGACACCGCGCCGTTCTCCGATATCCTGTTCGAGGACGAGTTCGTGGCGCGGCCGCCGTCGCCGGGCGCGGAGCTGCCCGCGAAGGACCGGCAGAAGCTCGCGCGCATGCGCGAGGGCGTGGTACGGCTGTGCGAGGGAGCGGACCTGGTCATCTACGACACGATGTTCACACCCGAGGACTACCAGCGCATCCCGCACTACGGCCATTCGCGGCCGATGGACGCGGTCGACATTTGCGGGGAGGCGGGCGCGACGCGGCTGGCGCTGTTCCACCACGCGCCCGAGCGCACCGACGCCGAGGTCGACGCGATCCTGGCCGAGACGCGCGCCACGGCCGCCAGGTCGTCGCGCAAGCTGGACGTCGTCGCGGCGTACGAGGGGCTCGAGGTGGAGCTGGGGAAGGGCTGATGACGCGTCGAACGCAGGGCGGCTTCGCCGCCCGGAGTTCATCGTGGGGGGGTTTGGGGACCCTCCGGGGGTCCCCATCATGAAGATCGGCTTCTGGGGCGTGCGCGGATCGATCCCGGCGCCGGGGCCGGCGACGGTCCGCTACGGCGGCAACACCGCCTGCGTGTCGCTGCGGCCGGACGCCGCCGGCAAGGACGGGCGCCTCATCATCCTCGACTGCGGCACCGGCGCCCGCAACCTGGGCATCGGTTTGATGGAGGGGGCGTTCGGCAAGGGTGGCGGCGAGGCGAGCATCCTTCTTTCCCACGCCCACTGGGATCACATTCAGGGCTTCCCGTTCTTCGTGCCGCTGTACCAGCCGGGAAACAAGTTCCACATCTTCGGCGGCGCCAAGAGCTCGGCGATGCTGGAAGGGATCCTGGAGGGGCAGATGGCGCCCCAGTACTTTCCCGTGCAGACGCTGAAGAACATGGGCGCGACCATCGACATCGTCGCGATCGCCGAGGGGAAGACGTTCGAGGTCGAGCGCTGCCAGGTGCGCGCGCGCATGAACCCGCACGGCCGCGCGGGGGCGCTGGCCTTCCGCATCGAGGAAGGGGGCCGCACCGTCGTCTACGCCAGCGACGCGGGCTACGCGGCGGGCGGTCCGCCCGCCGACTCGATCGAGCTCTATCGCGGCGCGGACGTCCTGATTCACGACAGCACCTACACGCCCGAGGACAAAAAACGCTACGCCGACCGCGGTTACTCGTCGGTCGAGGACGCGGTCGCCGCCGCCATCGCCGCCCAGGTCAAACGCCTGGTCCTGTTCCACTACGATCAGGATTACGCCGACGCCGACGTCGACGCGCTGTGCGCGCGCGGCCGCCGGCTGCTCGACGAGCGGGGCGGGCGCGACATCGAATTGATCGGCGCGGTCGAGGGCTCGACCCTCGACGTCTGAGCTGATTTCGTCGCCAGTGTGTCGATCCGCCGGCGCGCGGACGGGAATCTGGGGGCATGCGCCCCCGCACGCCGATGGCCGTTCTGTGCGCCGCGCTGGCCGCCGGGTGCGCCGGCAAGACCGGGAATCAGGGCCCGTCCGGCACGGCCGGCACCAGCGCTGCCGGAACGGCGGGCACTGCCGGCGCCGCGGGAACCACGGGCACGGCGGCCGCCGGCGGAGCAGGCGCGACGGGCGCCGGCGGAACCGCGGGCGCGGCCGGGAGCGCCGGCACGGGCGGCACCGTCGGGTCCGCCGGATCGGGCGGAACCGCGGGCGCCGCCGGCTCGGCGAGCAGCGCGGGCGCGGGCGGCAGCAGCGGCGGGGCCGGGATGGGCGGCGCGGCCGGGACCGGCGACGTCATCATCACCATCAAGAACGGCGGCTTCTGGAACGACACCAGCGGCAAGCGAATCGAAGCGCACGGCGCAGGCCTCATCCTGGTCGGCGACACCTGGTACTGGATCGGCGAGGACAAGTCCGGCAACTCCACCGGCTTCAAGGCCGTGAACGCCTACGCGTCGAAGGATCTCGGCAACTGGCAGTTCAGAAACGCGATCATCACCAAGAGCACGTCGGCCGAGCTCGCGGCCAGCGGCCGGATCATCGAACGCCCGAAGGTCGTCCACAACGACACGACAAACCAGTACGTGATGTGGCTGCACTGGGACGGGAACAATTACGCCACGGCCGAAGCGGGCGTGTTCACGTCGCCAACCGTCGACGGCAACTACACGCTCGTCTCCCACTTCCAGCCGAACGGCAACATGTCTCGCGACGACACGCTGTTCAAGGACGACGACGGCAAGGCCTACTTCGTCTCCGCGGCCAACGAGAACGCCGACCTGATGCTGTACGAGCTGTCGGACGACTACCTGACGATCAAGCGGCAGGTGTCGCGCCTGTCGACCGCGAAGCGCGAGGCGCCCGCGATGTTCAAGCAGGGCGGCCGCTACTACATCATCACCTCCGCGGCGACGGGCTGGGATCCGAACCAGGCCCAGTACTTCTCGGCGGCGTCGATCGACGGCCCGTGGACGGCGCTGACCAACATCGGCGACAGCACGACGTACGACACGCAGTCGGCCACCGTCATCCCCGTCCAGGGAACCCAGACGACGACCTACATCTATGCGGGCGATCGCTGGCAGGACCCGGACCTGGTCAGCTCGAAGTACATCTGGCTGCCCCTCAAGATCTCCGGGACGTCGCTGGCGATGGACTATTACGACGAGTGGCAGCTGGACGTGACGACGGGGCGCTGGTCGGTCAACAACGGTTACCTGCCGCAGTCGGGCTGGACGCTGCTCTACGCCGACAGCGAGGAGACGCAGGCCGAAAACGGCCGCGCCACCAACGCCTTCGACGGCTCGTCGTCGACGATCTGGCACACGCAATACACCGGGACGGCGCCGGCGCACCCGCACGAGATCCAGATCGACCTCGCTGCCAGCTACGCGCTGACGGGCTTCGCCTACCTCCCGCGCCAGGACAAGGACGACCACGGCATGGTCGCCCAGTACCAGTTCTACGCCAGCACGGACTCCACCAACTGGGGAACGGCCGTCACCAGCGGGACGTTCAACAGCGATCGCAGCGAGAAGCGCGTGATGTTCGCGAGCAAGGTCGCCCGCTACGTCCGCTTCGTCGCCCTCTCCGAGATCAACGCCCAGCCCTGGACCAGCGTGGCCGAGCTGAACCTGATTGGCACCGCGCCGTGACGCGGCAGGTACGGTCAGAACGTTCCCATCAGTAGGACGCCGCCGCCAGACGGCGTCACCGATCCGGCGACGGCGATCCGCTTGTGCCAGGGCCGGGCGGCCTCTGGCTTGGTCGGATCCTCGACGATCGGCGGCAGGCCGAGGCGGGCGCGGAGCCGATCGTTGTAGGTGCGCGCCAGCTTGTACGCCTCCGCCTCGGTCGTCGGCTGGAACGTCATCCCCTTCGCCGCGAACACGAATACCAGGCCGAGGCCGAATCCGACCAGGCCGATCGCCGGAGGGCCGTGTTCGAAGTGCGTGGCGGTGTAGTAGCCGCCCACCCCCATCAGGGCGAGGCCGCCGATCAGGAACGACGCCGCGATGATCGCGTGCGTCGTCCCCTTCTTGTGCAGGTCGGGGCGCGCGACGGCGTCGTAGAACTCGAGCACGCCGAGCTTGAGCTTGTACTTGCCGCGGAAACCTTCCCAGCGCTCCGTCTTCGACACGTACAGACCGTTGGCGCCCTGGTAGCCGCCGAACTCGAAATGCTGGATGCCGACGTAGTTGAGCTGGTACGTCTCCTCGGCGTTCTCGCCTGGCGTCAGCATCGGCCCGCCCGGAATCCCCGGGATCGGCGCGGGCGCCGCGGCCGACGCCGATACGGCCGCTGCGGCCTCCCCGCGCGCCGCGCCGCTGGCCAAAGATGCAATGAGCGCGGCCGCCATCGCCACCGCGCGCACACCCCGCTTGCGTTCCGTCATCGTCCCGTTCATCGAAAACCTCCTCCTCCTCAGAAATTCAGCGTCACACCCAGGCTGCCGGCGCCCGGCGCCAGCCCTGCGGCGAGTCGCCATCGGACGGGCGTCGGCTCGGCGGGCCGCATCGGCTCGTCGCTTGTCAAACCGAGCCGGCGCTTGAGCGCCTTGTTGTGCGCGTCGGCGAGCTGGCGCGCCTCCGATTCGCCGACCGGATCGGGATCGATCAAGAATCCGACGAAGACCGCGAGCGCGCCGCCGAGGAACAACCCACCCCCCAGCGTGTGATCGCCCTGGATCCGCGTCATCCCGTAGAGCGACGCGCCGATGCCGCCGACGACCATTCCGATCTGGAGCGCGCGCCAGCGCGTGTAGCGCGACTCGAGATCAGGCCGCCCGACCGACTTGTAGAAGGCACCGCCGGCGAGCGGCTGGTGGTACTTGCCGCGGTACGGGACCCAGCTGCGGCCGAGCATTCCGACCGTGACGCTGTCGTAGAACCATACGAAGTCCTGTTGGTATGCGTCGACGGCCGCGTTGTTCGCAGGCGGGGCGGCGGCGGCGGGATGCGCCACCGGCTTCGGCGGCGGTGGGCGCAGGTGATCCAGGGCGGCGAGCAGCTCCAGCGCCGCCAGGCCGACCGCGCGCGCGGCGGCATCGCCGCGAAACTGATCCAGCGGCAGCGTGCGCTCCGCGTAGCGCGGCGTCGCGGGATCGCCCGCCTCGATGCGCGCGACCTGGCCGTTGCAGCCGATCAGCACGCGATCGACGTCCGCGGGCGCAGCAGCGCCAGTAGCGATGAGACGCGCACCCAGCTCGACGGCGACGACACGGCGGACAGCGGCGTCGGTCAGCCGCGGACAGCTGCTCACGAACAGCGCGACCGCCCGCGGCGCCGCCGGCGCCGGCGCCGCCGGCGCAACCGGGGCCGGAGCGGCGGCGGGCGGGGCGGCCGCGCGTCCGGGCGCGACGGCATCGGGCAGGCCGTCGGGATCGCTTCCTGACGACGCGTGCGGCGCGTAGACCTTGCTCACCTGGCCGGTGCGCGGATCGCCGGGGACCAGCGCCGGCGCACCCAGCGCCCACTGCACGCCGAAGAACGCCGAGAAGTAGGTCACCGCGAACGCCACCACGAACGCCCACCCCAGCGAGACCTTCATGGAATGCCCCCGAAGCTGCGCACGGCGTCCTTGCGATTGCCATCCGGATAAAGACGCAGGTACTCCTCCGCCCGGGCCCGCGCCTCCTCACGCCGGCCGGCGCGCGACCACGCCTCCACCTCGCGGGCCAGCGCGTCCGCCGCGAACGGACCGTCCGGCGCGCGCGCGCGCAGGTCGGCAAACATCTGCGCAGCCTGCAGCGGCCGGCCCAGGTCCATCAGCAAGACGCGCCCCAGCGTGAACCGCGCGAGCGGCGCGCGAGGATCGCCGGCGTGCTCGTCCAGAACCCGGCGCAACAACGCCGCTCCCTCGTCGGCGTGACCGGCGGCGCGAGCGGCGTCGGCCGCCGCGAGGAGACGGCCGACGACGTCGCCGCCGCCGCGCGCGTCCGCAGGCGGGGGCGGGGCCGGCCGCCGCTCGGATCCTGGCGACGGCGACGATGAGGGCGGTGACCCCGCCCCCGCCCGCTGCGCGTCTGCGTCCGATGCGTCGAGCGGGAACCACGCATCCTCCCCGGCGCGCAACGTGTGCTCGCCGTTCGTCCAGCCGACCTTGACGGTCCCGCGTTCCACCGTCACACCGACCCGATCGGCCTGGCGATCGACGACAAACACCGTTCCGACGACGGTGACGGTCACCGCCCCGATCGACACCGAGAACATCCGCGGCCGGTGGGGCGTCACCTCGAAGCGAGCCCCCCCGCGCTTCAGCTCGACGCGCGTTCGCTGCGGCGAGTCCTCGGCGATCACCAGCAGGCTGCCCGGATCGACCGGTGTCGCGACCGACCCGTCGTTGAATCTGAGCCCACCGGGGACCTGCGGTCCCGGCCCGCGCCGCGCCACCACGAGCGCGATCATCGCCGCCGCCAGCACGCCGATTGACAGCCCGGCCCGCGCCGCCGTCCGTCGCCGGCCGCGCTGGCGCGCCGCAACCATCAGACGCTCCAGATCGCCGTCGGACAGCCGAGGCTCGATGCGGGCGCCCGCCTGTTCGATTCGCTGGGCGAGATCTTTCACGTCACCCATCGGTCATCCTCTTTTGCAACGCCTGGAGCGTGCGCGCGATCCGGCGGTTCGCCGTCGCCAGCGAGCAGCCGCACAGCTCGGCCACCGACTCCAGGCTTTCACCCTGCACATGGCGCAGGCTGAACGCGATGCGATCCGCGACCGGCATGTCGTCGAGGAACCGGAACACGGTGGCGATGAGCGTCTTCTCGTGAGGCGACGCCCCCGGGTCGAGCAGGGCCTCGTAAGAGCTGTCAGCGCCGCCCGCGTCCAGGCCGAAAAAGCGGCGCGCGCGCCGCACCCGCAACCGGCGGCGCACCGTGCGCACCGCGATCGTCGCCAGCCATCCCTTGGCAGCGGCTCCATCCCGCAACGACCCGATGCCGCGCGCGGCCTCGAGGAACACCTCCTGGACCAGGTCCTCGAGCTCCGCGGTCCGCCCGTCCAGTCGCAGAATCACCGCCGCCACGTAGCGACCGTAGCGACGGTAGATCGCGTCGAGCGACGAGCCGCCGGCCGGCGGTTCGACCAGGCGCAGATCGGTATCGCGGGGTACGGGTCTCACGGTTCTGCCCTCTGGGTGACCCGGGCCAGGAAAACGTCTCACGAAATCGCCCGCCCGGCGCGGCGCATCCAGAGCCCCTGCGAAGAACGACCGGCGACCGCCGTCGAGGCTGAGCTTGGCGCCCGGGGTCCGATCCCGCGGTACCGCCAACAACGTACTAAGATAGTCAGCGTCGATGACCCGCAGCCCCCTCATCGCCGCCGCATTCGTCTGCCTGGCGGCGGGCCGCGCGCCGAAGCCGGATCGCGTTGTCATCCCCGCCGGTGTGTTTACGCAGGGGAGCACGCACGGCGACGAGGATGAGCGGCCGGCGCGCAAGGTGACGATGAAGGCCTTCACGATCGATCGCACCGAGGTGACGCGCGGCGATTACGCCGCGTGCGTGGAGGCGAAGCGGTGCAAGGCGCCGCCCCACGACGAACCGGCGTCGGATCCGAAGCTGCCGATGACGAACGTCGACTGGAACGACGCGCAGACCTACTGCCGCTTCGCGGGGGCGCGGCTGCCGACGGAGGCGGAGTGGGAGAAGGCGGCGCGCGGCGAGGACGGACGCGAGTACCCGTGGGGCAACGACGCAGACTGCGCGCGCGGCAACTGGGGAACGTTCGAGGGCGAAGGGCCGTGCGCCGGAAAGAATCCGGGGCACCCCGTGCCGGTCGGCCAGTACCCGTCGGGCGCCAGCCCGTACGGCGTGCTCGATCTCGCCGGCAACGTCTGGGAGTGGGTGGCGGACAAGTACGACGAGGATCCCAAGCGGCGCGTCGTGCGCGGCGGGTCGTGCTGCAGCTACTTCGTCGGGCCGCGCGCCCCGAACCGGAATGCGTGGGCGCCGCAACATCGCGACGGCGACCTCGGATTCAGGTGCGCGCGATGAAGGCCGGCCGGCATTTGATTGGCGGCGTGGCGTTGCTGGCGCTTTCGTCGCCCGGCGTCGCGTCCACGTCGCGCGGGTCGTCGAAGGACGCGGCCGCGTCCGATCACCATCACCACCACGCGCCGGTCGACAACGCGCCCGAGCCGGCGCCCGACGATCGCGACCGCGATCGCATCGTCCGGATGCAGGCGGCGTTGCGCGACATCGTCCGCAACGGAATCCTCGGCCGCATGCGGGTCGGCGTGAAGGTCGTCGAGGCGCGCACCGGCCGGCTGTTCTACTCGCAGCGCGACGGGACGCTGATGGACCCCGCCTCGAACCAGAAGGTGCTGGCGACCACCACCGCGCTGATGCGCCTGGGCGCCGACTGGCGGTTTCGCACCGAGCTGACCGGCCCGGCGCCGACCACCGACGGCACCATCGTCGGCGACGTCTACCTGCGCGGCAACGGCGATCCCACCTTCCGCAGCGGCGATCTGGATGCGATGGCGGCGGCGCTCGCCCGCCGCGGCGTGCGAACCATCGCGGGCGCGGTGGTGGCCGACCCGCGCCGCATCGGCGCCGACGAGCCGATCGTCGACGGCGAATCGGCCGAGGACGACGGCAAGCCGCCCATCGACGCGACGGAGAACACGCCGCCCGGCGAGCTGTCGCCGCGCGTCCCGCTGGTCGTCAACCACGGGCTGATGCTGATCCGCGTCCGGCCGGGCGTGGAGCCGGGCGCGCCCGCGGAGGTGACGACGACGCCGGCCGACCCGTCGTTCGTGATCCACAACGGCGCGGTCACCAAGGCGAAGCGCCGCTCGCACGTGACGGTGCGCCTGTCGATCAACGGCTCGCGAATTCAGATCGACGTCGAGGGGCGCGTGTCGGCGGAGCGCGGCGGTATCGTCTTCCGGCGGCGCGTCCCCCACCAGGCGCTGTACGCGGCGGCACTGATGCGGGCGTCGCTGCAGGCGGCCGGGGTCACGGTGCGCGACGACGCGCGCGTCGCGCCGACGCCGCCGCAGCGGTCGGGGCACGTGGCGCCGCTGCTGGCGGTGCACGAATCGGCGCCGCTCGGCATCTTGCTGCGCAAGATCAACAAGGACTCCGACAACGATTACGCGGAACGCGTGCTGGAGGCGGCGGGCGCCGAGGTCTACGGCGGCTCACCGACGGGCGAGAAGGGGGTGCGCCTGCTGCGCGAGGTGATCGGCGAGCTCGGTCTGCCGCCCGGCAGCTACGTGCCGAAGAACGGATCGGGGCTGGGGCACGCCAACCGCATCACCGCCGACGCGATGTCGGCCCTGCTGCGCACCCTCTACCTCGACCCGCGCGTCGGTCCGGAGATCCTGCAGTCGCTGTCGGTCGGCGGCGTCGACGGCACCACCCGCAACCGCTTCAAGGGGACGATCGCGGCCGAGCGCGTGCGCGCCAAGACCGGCACGCTGCGCGGCAAGTCGTGCCTGTCGGGCCTGGTCGGCGACGGCTCCGACGTGCTCGCGTTCTCGATCCTGGTCGAAGGGATCCGCGGGCGCCGTCTGGCGGAGGTGCGCGGCGCCCAGGTCGGCTGCGTGAACGCGATGATGCGCTACGTGGTCGAGGCCGCCGACGGCGCGCGCCCGGTCGACATCGCGCGCGCCGGTTCGACGACCGACCTCGAGACCGGCGGCGCCAGCGAGGGCGAGGAAGAGGTGGCGACGACGCAGCCGCCGCCGGGGACCGCGGCGCAGTCGCACGAGGATCCGATCGACGCGTTCCTGCGCAAGCAGCGCGACGCCACCGCCGCGCCCGCCGCGCCGCCCGCCGCGCCCACACCCCCCGCGCTCAGGATCCCGCCACGCGGCGTCTGGTGAGGGAGCGCGCAGCTAGGGTACTTGCGCGTAGGTGTACGTCTCGACGCCCTCGTTGTTGATGACGAGCATGCGGGGGCTGTCGCTGAAGATGGGCGGGGCCGCGATGATGGTCAGATTCAGATCGCTGACGAAGTTCACCTGGTCGATCGCGTCGCCGGTCGCGAGGTACTCGACCGATCCCTCGTTGTCGAGCCCGTGCTGCGCCTCCAGGTGATCGACGGACCAGAGCAGGTAGGACCAGCGGTCGTCGGGGCCGATCGTGATGCCGGCCTGCGCGTGGCGGAACAGACCGATGGGCGAGCAGAGCACCCACGAATGGCGGAGCGCGTCCTGCATGGCCGCCACCGTGGGGACGGCCAGCCTTTCGCCCAGGGGCGGGTCGCACAGCGCCGCAAGGGCCGCCGGCGTGGCGTCGGCCGAAGCATCGGTCGTCTGGCCACCGGTGCCGCCACCTCCCACGCCGCCACCTCCCGCGCCGCCCCCGCCGCCGAGCGAACCACCCCCACAGCCCATCGCGAGCATGACCGTCATCAGCACAGCGCGCCTGACCATGGCTGCAGTGTCTAGCAAGGCGAGGACCAGCGCAAAAGCCCCGAGAAGACGGCCCCCGAATGATGCGGCCAGGACACGAATGTCGCGGCGAGCCGTGTTTCCGCCGCGAGACCTTACGCGGCGAGCACGCTCGTGATCGTTCCGGGCGGCGGCGGCAGCTTTCCGTCCCATCCGATCGACCGGATCGCGAACGGATCGGGCTGCAGCGGATTCCAGATCTTGTCGCGCGCGTAGCTGTCGTCGAGCGCGGCGTTGAGCAGCGTGCTGATCGCGGTGTACTTCGCCGGCGCGTCGAGCAGCGCCAGCGTCGCGCCCGCCAGCAGGTGCGCGTCGTCGCCGGCGCCGACCGCGGACTGGCCCGCCCCCATCAGCTGGGCGGCGTGGCGCGCCGTCGCGTCGTCGGCGTCGTCCCAGGTCTCGATGTCCTGGATGCTGTGGCCGGCCAGCCGCTTGAACGTCGCGCTGACCATCAGCGAGCCCGCCGCCTCGGCCGCCGCCTGCATCGGCGCGATCGGCACCTTCACCTGCACGGGCACCGCGTGCGTGTTGTCCGTGTAGACGTAGCCGACCAGCGTGATCTGGGTGGCGCCGCCCGAGCACAGGGTGATCAGCTGCCGCAGATCGTTGACGTACGCCGTTCGCGTCGCCTGCGACAGGCCCTTCAGCGACTGCGTCGCGCCGATCGCCAGGCTGAGCCGGAGGATGTCGGTCGGGTGGACGTCGAGCGCGCGCGACGGATCGTTCGGGTCGAATCCCGAGACGGTCGCGAGCAGCGGCGGATCGTTCGGCTTGAGCCCACCCTTCGGCGCGCGAAAGCCCGCGAAGAAGAACGCCAGGTTCAGGGCGAACGCCGGCCCGATGTTGAGGAGGCCGTAGATATCCGACGCCGCCTCGTCGACCCACCACGGCCAGATCAGGCTCAGCAGCTGTGCGGGCGTGATGTGCCCACCCGGCTGGATCGGCCCGCCGCCGAAGTGCTGCTGAAGCTTGCCGGCCATCTCCTCGAGCAGGCCGTCATCGGCGTGCAGCACGTCGTGGCCGCCGACCTCGTGCGCCAGCGACGCCCACAGGATCGGATGCGCGCGCATGGCCGACGGCAGCGACACGACGCCGACGTCGATGCCGAACTCACCCTCCATGCCGTCGACGGGATTGGTGAACGGTCCTTGCTGGCCGTTGCTCTGGAAGACCGCGAGCGGCGGCATCGTCTCGACCTTGGGCAGGCTGATCTTCGCGCGCTTGGTCTCGTCGAGGAACGATCGATAGAGATTCGAGATCACCGCCAGGAACCGGTTGAGCGGCTGCGCCACCGGCATGTTCGCCGCGTGCTGGTAGACCGCGCCCGTGACGGTCTCGAGGCTGTCGCCCGCGAGCCGGCCCTGCGGGTTCGACATCGCCGTCGGCAACATGGCCTTGAGCTTGTCGGCGTATCGCGTCCGATAAACCAGCGGCAGCGCCGGCTCGCCCGCGTTGATCGCCTTCACGACCGCCGCGACGGTCGGCTTCTTGCCGTAGGGCGGTTTGGGCGGGCCCGACGCGAACAGGTTGACGTGGCTGAGCGCGCGCGCCACGGCGCTGAACTTCGTCAGATCGATGGCCATCAGGTGCTCCTGGTATGGGGGGGATTGAACGTCGGGCGCACAAACTAACGCGAACCGGCCCTCGAAGTTCCCCCTCGGTTCCCGCGCGCGCGATCTTTGACGAACGTCGCCGTCAGTGGTCGTGGCGCCGGCGCCGCCGCCACGCAGAAATTCCGAGAATGAGCGCCGCGAACGCGAGCGCGGATCCTTCGCGCGGCCCGCCGAACGCGCAGCCGCAGCCGCCGCCGCTCTTCGGCGCCATCACGCACAGATTCGACAGGCAGCTGAGGCCCGCGTTGCACGTGCCGTTGCCGTAGCAGGCGCCGCCCTCGGTGCCGGCGGGCTTGCCGCCCGCGCCGCCCGCGCCGGTCGATCCGCTCGCGCCGCCGCTGCTGCCGCCCGCACCGCCCGTCGCTCCCCCGGTCGCGCCGCCCGCACCGCCGGTCGCTCCGCCCGTCGCGCCGCCGGCGCCTCCGCCGGAGCCACCCGTCGCGGACCCGCCCCCGCCGGTCGTGCCCGCAACACCGCCGGTTCCTCCGCCGGTGCCACCGGTGCCGCTCGCGCCACCGGTGCCGGCCGTCCCCGCCGTGCCGCCCGCACCGCCGGTGCCTGTCGCCACACACTCGCCGTAGCTCGAGTCGCGCGCCGTCGTGTCACAGCGGGGCGTCGCGCCCGAGCACCCGACCTGCCCAGATGCGCCCTGGCCGTTGTCGGCGCACGCGCAGGACCGGCATCCCGTCGGCGTGCCGGAGCCCGTGCAGATCGCGGGCAGCGGACTGCGGCTGACGACGCAGCTCGCGAGGGCGTTGCTCCATTGTTTCTGCACCGTCCAGGTCGCGCCTCCGACCGTGATCGTCCCCTGCTGCGCGTTGCAGATGCCGGCAATTTCACCGCAGGTGGCGCTGTCAGCGTACCAGCCGAGAGGACGCGCGACCGACGACGTGGTCGTGCTTATGGAAGGGTCCGTTATCGCGCTGAACAGCGCCGCGCTCGCGACTGACGTCTGATTGTTGAACGGCGTCGTGTCGTTGCCGCAGCCTCCGACGCAACCGCCCATCGTCACGTCCGGGTTGACCGTGTAGACGATCGTCTTGCCGTTGATGGTGCCGCTGCCGTGGTAGTAGCAGAACTGCACGCAGCTGGAGTTGCCGCTGTAAGTGATCGTCACGTTGCTCGCGAAGTGGAGCGCGTAGATCGTGTCGTTCTGCCCGTCGCAGCCCGTCGTCGGCCCCGGCAGGGTGCCGGCTGCGATCTGGGCCCCTATCTCGGCCTGGATCTGGGCGTCCGTCAGCGTGCAATTCGCCGTTCCGCCGCACTGGACCGGCGCGATCGTGTACGTACCGACCACGCTGCCGCGCGAGATGCCCTGATTGCTGCCGGCCGATCCGTCCTGGCCGTTCAAGCCGACGGTGTTGTACTCGGAGAGCCAGTCGATGTACGGGCTGTTCACGATCGCCGTGTAGAAGCCGCCGATGTTCGTCCTCGTCTGCGCCGCCAGGCTGCCGCCCCAGAACACCACGACCACCTTCGGATTCGAGATGACGGGGCCACCGTAGTACTTGAGCGTGCAGGCCGCCCCGCGCGCCTCCCGCGCTGCGGACGAGACGAGACATGCCGCGAGCAACAGGGTGCAGATCGACTTCATGACAGGGACCTCCGTCCCGAGAGTATCATTTCTGGATCGACGTGACCGGCGGACCGCGGAAGACGCGGCGGACGCCGATCCACCAGGCGGCGAGCAGGAGCGCGGTGGTCGCGGCGACGACGGTCAGCGCCTTCTCGTTCGGCGGCTGCACGCCGATCCAGACGAGCAGCACGGCGCCCGCGACCGAGATCACCGCCAGCGTCCGGTACAGCGGACCGCCCAGGTTGAAAGGGCCGAACGTCGTCCAGGTGCGGCCGAACGCGCGCAGCCCGACCAGCGTCGGCATCACGTAAGACAGATAAAGGAAAATCACCGTCGCGGTCGTCAGCGTGTTGTACGCGGGCGAGTACAGCGTCGACGCCAGCGCCAGCGCCGCCGTCGTCCAGATCGCGGGGACCGGCGTGCTCCAGCGCGGCGACACCAGCTTCAGGAATCGCGACAACGGCAGCCCGCCGTCGCGCGCGAACGCGTACATCATCCGCGACGTCGAGGTCATGCACGCAAGCCCACACAGATAGTTCCCGAGCACGATCCCGATCCAGAGCGCCCGCCCGCCCGCGCCCGGCAGCACGTGATCCATCAGCCACGCGAACACGTTGTCGCCCTGGCGCGCGGCGGCGGCCACGTCGGGCATCGCCAGCACGAACGACGCCACCATCACCCATCCGACGAGGCCGGACAGGTAAACGGAGCGGAGCATCCCCTTCGGAACGTTGTGGGACGCCCGCACGGTCTCTTCCGACGTGTGCGCCGACGCGTCGAATCCCGTGATCGTGTAGATCGGCCAGATCAGCGCCAGCAGCGTCATCGTCGCGAGTCCGCGCGGCGCCGGCCAGACGCCGCCTCCCGCCGCGCCGCCGTAGTCGGAGAAAGCGAACAGGCGGGTGAAGTCGAAGCGGGGCGCGCCGTGCATCATGGCGACGGTCAGCACCAGCGCGACCGCGAAGATCAGCCAGCCGGAAAAATCGGTCAGCCGCGTGGTCAGGCGAATCCCGAAGTGGTTCAGCAGCGCGTGAGACAGCGAGATCAGCGCGACGCCGGCGATCTGGTGACCTGCATCCAGCCAGCGCGCCGGATCGATCCCGAACAGCGGCCCGACGAAGGGGACGAACACCTTGTAGCAGCCGACGTTGACGGCGGCGGTAACGAACACCAGGCCCGCCAGGTTGAACCACGCGGTCGCCCAGCCCCACCCCTTGCCGCCCAGGATCGCGCTCCAGTGGTAAAGGCCGCCCGCCGTCGGAAAAGCGGACGCGATCTGCGCCATGCAGAGCGCGACGATCAGCGAGAACGCCACGCCGACGGGCCAGACGATCCCGGCCGCCGCGCCCCCCACGGCGCTGACCCCGTATTGCAGCGACGTGATGCCGCCCGCGAGGATGCAGATCGTCGAAAACGAGATCGCGAAGTTCGAGAACCCGCTCATCCGACGGCGCAGCTCCTGCGCATAGCCGAGCCGGCGCAGCTGTTCGGCGTCGTCGGCGGTCTGTCGATCGGCGTTCGGATCCATCGCCGTCATCCGTCAGCCCGCGAGCGCCGCGCCGACGGCCGCGATGGCGCGATCGATCCCGTCCGCGTCGACGTCCAGGTGCGTGACCGCGCGCAGCCGGGTCGGCGCGATGGCGTGCAGGCGGACGCCCGCGGCCTCCGTCAGGCGCGCCAGCTCGGCCGACGGCAGGCCCACCACCTCGAAGATCACGATGTTGGTCTCGACCGTGGCGGGGTCGAGGCGCACGCCCGCGATGCCTGCCAGGCCGGCGGCGAGGCGCCGCGCGTTCGCGTGATCATCCGCGAGCCGGGCGCGGTGGTGCTCGAGCGCATAGAGCGCGGCCGCGCACAGGATGCCGACCTGTCGCATCCCGCCGCCGAGCATCTTGCGGAAGCGCCGCGCGCGCACGAGGTCGTCGAACCGGCCGGCGATCACCGAGCCGACCGGCGCGCCCAGACCCTTCGAGAAACAGGCAGAGACGGTGTCGAACGGCGCGGCCAGCTCGCGTTCGGCGATCCCCGACGCGACCGCGGCGTTCCAGATGCGCGCGCCGTCCAGGTGCAGGGCGAGACCGCGCGCCCGCGCGCGCGCCGCCACCGCGTCGACCTGGGCGCGCGGCCAGACGCGGCCGCCGCCGCGGTTGTGCGTGTTCTCGACGGCGCAGAGCCGCGTCCGCGGCAGGTTGCGATCGTCGGGCAGCGCCGCCGCGTCGACGTCGTCGCCGGTGAACGTGCCGTCCGCCCCGCCCACCTCGGCGAACTGCACGCCCGCCCAGGCGGCGCCCGCGCCCGATTCGTAGAGCCGCGTGTGCGCGCCGCGGCCGACGATCACCTCGTCGCCGGGACGGCAGTGCAGGAGCAGCGCGATCTGGTTCGCCATCGTGCCGCTCGGGACGAACAGCGCCGCCTCCTTGCCCAGGACCTCGGCCGCCTTTTCCTCCAGCGCGCGCGCCGTCGGATCGTCGCCCCAGACGTCGTCGCCGACCTCGGCGCCCGCCATCGCGGCGCGCATCGCCGGCGTCGGCTTGGTGAACGTGTCGGACCGGAGATCGACGATCACCGCAACCCCATCCAGCCAACCGCGACCAGCCCGAGGCCGAGCACCACGTGCACGACGTGGTCGGCGGGCTTGTAGCGGAACTGGCGCGCCGGAAACCAACCGGCCACGCCCGCGATCGCCTGATAGAGGTCGGCGGCGCCGAAGCCGAGGTTGAAGGCCGCGATCCCGGTCGCGCTCTTGGACAGCACCAGCGCCGTGCCGAGCACGCCGAAGACGATGTGGAACAGGTTGTAGGCGGGCGCGCCGCTCATCAGCGCGAGGCGCGGCGGGGTCAGAAAGCCCGCGATGCCGGTCAGGATCAGGACCGGACCGAACACGGCCAGCACACGGCCGTTGACGAGCGTCCAGTTCGCGGCGGCGAGGGCGCTCACGCGGTCCTTCCGCTCACGCCGTCTTTTCCAGCCCGATGGTGAGCATCAGGATCTCCGCGTCATGGCCCCTCGTTACCGCGATCGCGGGCCTCATGCAAACGACAGCTTGGTCGCCCGGCAATTTTTTGCAGGTGTCGCGGCCGTCACCTCTTCTTCACGCCTGGTCGTTGTATCAAGGTCGCATGCGCATGAAGGTGTTGATCGGGTTGGGGATGAGCGCAGCCGTCGCGGCCTCGTCCTGCGGAGGCGGCGGCGGTGGCCCCTCCGCGCCGCCATTCGAGAGCGCGTCGCTATGCGCGGCGGTCTGGGAGCCTGTGACGCCGGCCGCGCCGTTCGACGTCACTTCCTCCCTCGGTTATCGCGATGGTGTCATCTACTACACCACCTTCTCGCCGAGCTCGGTGATGGCGCTTCCGACGGCGGGCGGCCCGGCGACGCCGATCGCCTCCCTGCCGACGTACGGATCCGAGCTGTGGGTCGACGGCGACCAGCTGATCGTGAGCAGCGGCAATTACGGCACGCAGTTCTTCAGCATCCCCTTCGCCGGCGGCACGCCCAGCCTCATCGTCGACGGCGCCAGCGGCCGGAGCGACCCGGGCTCCGCGCTCGTGTACGCGCTCACGCCCACCGACTTCCACTGGCTCGAATTCCCCTCCACCGTCGGCGGCCCGACGACCGCCTGGCGCGTCTCGCGGACCGGCGGATCGCCCACGCTGGTCGGCAGTGCGTCCGCCACCTTGCCGAATGGCCCTGTGACGGCGTTCGATCGCATGGCGGTGTCGGCCGACGCGGTCGTGATGGCGGCGGTGCTGGGCGTCGCGGCGGCACTCCCGCTCGACGGATCGCCTGCGCGCGTGCTCGCGACGAGCGATGACCTCACCAGAGGAAGCGGCAACTACGCCGGGATCGACGCCGCCGGTGTCTACTGGACGGCCCCGCGCGCCGGTGTCCCTTTGATCGAAGACAAATCGTCGGTGATGCTCGCGCCGGCAGATGGTGGTCCGCTGCGCGTATTCTGGGACGGCCTTCCCGCGCACGCCGGCGTCTGGAGCATGTGGCCCGACGGAAACGGGGGTTGGGTCATCGTCTCCCTCGAGGTGTTCGACGACCTCAAGCAGAGGATGGTGATCTGGTTGATGGACGCCAGCGGCCAGGCGAAGCGACTCGGCTGTTCGCCGCCGGCCGAGACATCGCTGCCGTACATCTCCGTCAGGCCGGCGGTGGCGCCGGACGCGATCTATCTCGAGGACAGCGGCAGCAAATTCCAGATCGTCCGCGTCGCCCGCTGAGGGGACTACCTCTTCGGAACCAGCTGGATGTCGATCTTGGTGTCGGCTTCCTTGAGATAGATGCTCTTGTTCCAGGTCTGGTAGCCCTTCAGCGCCGCCTTGATCGTGACCTTCTCGTAGCGCGTGGCATCGACGTTCTTCGGCGCTGACCCGACGAACACGTGGTTGATGCTGATCTGGGCGCCGCCGGGCGACGAGTTGACGATCAGCTTGCCGTGCGGGCGGTGCAACCTCTGGCGCACCACCGCCGCGTCGCCCGCCTGTAGGTTCACGTCGACCGTGACCGGCTGCCACCGCTCCCGCTCGATCATCACCTGGGCGGCGCCGCAGGGGACCTGCTGGCCGTCGATCGGGCTGCGGCCGATCTCCTTGCCGTCCCAGATCACCTTCGCGTCCTTCGGCTCGGTGATGACGCGCGCCGTGCAGACGCCCGGCGTGCCGGCCGAGACGACCGGCCGGGCAGCTTTCTCGACGGGCGCGGCCGGTTCGGGCCGCTCGGCGGGCTCTTCGGATCGAGCGGCGGGCGCTGGCTCCTCCGCCTTCTCCGCGGCCGCGATCTTCTTCGCCGTGGGCGCCGCCTCGACCGCTGGCTCCTCGCGCTTCACCTGCGGCTTGGCCTCGGGCGGGGCAGCGGCCACCACCGCCTTCGGGGCCGCCGCGGGCGCGGCAGCCGCCGGGGCCGCGGGCGCGGGCGCGGGTGCCGCCGCCGCGGGCGCAGCAGCCGCGGGTGCGGGTGCCGCCGGAGGCGCCACCGCAGATGCAGGCGCGGGCGGCGGCGACGGCGATCGGTGCATCAGGTAGCCGACGACCAGGAAGACGATCGGCACGCCGATGTACGCGGCCAAGCGCAGCTTGCTCCGCACGTCGGTCGGCACCTTCGCGGCGAGCTGCTGCATCCGGACGTAGGCCGTCGTTCGGCGCACGGCCGCCGCGGCCGCCACCATCGGCGCGTCGGCGCTGGTCGGTCCGTCGGGAACGTCGACCGCCGGCGCCTCGTCCACCTCGAGCAACGTGCACTCGATGAACGAATCGACCTCCTCGGGGTTGAACTCCGACAGTGGGTTCGCCGGCAGCGTCTCCGGCGCGCGCGGTGCCCGCGTCTCGACCCGGGGCGCCGTCGGAAGGGTCGCGATCATCGTCGCGGCGGTCGCCAGGTTGTGCATCGCGGGTGCCGCGGGCGCCGCGGGCGCGGCTGGCGCCGCGGCCTGAACTGGTGGCGTCGGCGCGGGCGCGGGCGCCTGCACGGGTGGCGTCGGCGCGGGCGGACCCGAGGCCGCCGGGGGCACGGCGGCCCGCGCGGGCTGCGCCAGGATCGCCTTGCCATCCGGCCCGACGCCGATACCGATCATCGTCCGGTTCAGCGCCGGGGAGCGGAGAGGCGGCGGCGTCTTCGCGGGCGGAACAGAAGCGGGCGCCGCGGCGACGGGCGCCGGCGGCGCAGCCGCGGGCGGCGGCGCGGGCGCGGGCGGCGGCCTCGCCGGTACGGGCGCAGGCGCGGGCCTCTGGGGCGCCGCGATCGGAGCACGCACGGCCGTGATCGGCGCAGGCGCCGTCGTCACCGGCGCGGGCGCCGCCGCGACGGGCGCCGGGGCCGCCGCGCCGGGAGCGGTTCCGCCACGCGCCGGCTCGATCTGCGTCGTCTCCGATGGCTCGGGCGGGATCGGCAGCGGCACGGGGGCGCTGCGGAGCGCGACCAACCGGCGGTGCACCGCGCGGCTCGCGTCGTCCATCTCCAGCAGCGCGACGCGCATCATCACCCGCTTGACGGCCGGGTTGCGCGAGCTCTCCGGCATCGGCTTGGCCTCGGTGACGCGGCAGCGCCCGCGCATCGCCACCGATTGATCGCGCAGCAGAATGACGAAGCGCCCCTGCGTGCCGACGGGCAGCGCGGTCGCCGCCGGCAGCACCAGCGAGCTCTCCCACGCGAAGGCCGCGAACCGTTCGACGAACTCGTCGATCGTCGCGCAGCGGGTGGAGACCTGGATGACCTGCCCTCGCCCCGCCGCATCTCCGCCCGCCGCGGACTCCGAGCGCCCGCGCGACGGGTCGAGATTCGGATTCAGGCGCGCCACCTTGTCCTTATCGTCACTTGGCATGGCCCACTGGAGTCGAAACGTTGACGCGACTGAACAGTCTACCAGCGACCGTGCCCATGATTGCTGACCGGAAATCCAGCGCTGCCCGGCACAATTTGGCGCGGCAGGGCGTCACACGCCCGGGCCCGACCTAGAATCGCTGTCATGGACACACCGACACTGGTCAGCATCAGCCTGGCAACGGCACTGGGCGTCGTCATCGCGAACGTGCTGCAGCGGAAGCGCAATCAGAAGCTGGCCCCGGCGATCGAGGCGGCGCTCCGCGCGCAAGGTCCGCTCACGCTGCCGGTGCTGAGCGAAACGGTCGGATTCCACGGCTTCATGGCGCGCGGCAAGGTGGCGCTGGCGCTCAACGACATGGTGGCGCAGGGAAAGGTGCGCATGATCGCCGCGCCCAACGGAACGCCCCAGCTTCAGAAGGTCAACCACACCAAGTACGAGCTGACCGGGTGAGCAGACCGTGCGTCGAATGAACCGCCTGATCGGGATCGCCGGCGCGCTGGCGGCGATCGGTCTCGCCGCCTGCGGAGGCTCGCTCGCGCGGCCGGACGCCGCGGGCGGAACGGGCGGCAGCACAGGGGGAAACGGCGGCTCCCGGTGGGACGCCGGCAGCGATCTGATCGACGCGATCTCTACGGTCGACGCCTACTACTGCAACCTCGGCCTGGTCCTCCCGGCACCGCCGGTCCCAGGCGCGTCGTGCCAGTACATGATCCCGATACCGAGCTGCCTGGGCGCTGATCCGAGCCGCATCGGCGTGGTCGTCGACGGGATGGAGATCCCGAAGGACACGAGTCACGCGAACGGCTGGGACTACGTGGATAACGAGATGACGGTCCAGATTTACGGCCCGACCTGCGACGCCCTCCAGAGCGGATCTGCGACGTCGGTCGTGATCGCCTTCAAGTTCCCGCTACCCTGACGGGCCGGCCGCGCCGGCCTCGAGCGCGCTACGCTTCGACGGCGCCGCGCTCGCCGCGGCGCTTGGTCTTGCCGCCGCTCGTCGCCGGCTTGCTGCCGCCGTTGCTGCGGCCGTTGCCGTTCGCCGTGCCCGCCGCTTGCGGCTTGCGAAGCGCCGCCTTCAGCGCATCGGCCTTGTCGGTGCGCTCCCAGTAGAAGTCGGCGTCCGCGCGCCCGAAGTGACCGTAGTTGGAGGTCTTCTGGTAGATCGGACGGAGCAGGTTCAGCTCTTTGATCAGCGCGCCCGGCCGGCAGTCGAACGTCGCGCGCACCGCCTGCGCCAGCGCGTCCTCGTCAGCCGTGCCGGTCCCGAACGTGTGCACCAGCAGCGACACCGGCTCCGCGACGCCGATCGCGTACGCGACCTGCACCTCACAGCGGCGCGCCAGACCGGCCGCGACGATGTTCTTCGCGATGTAGCGCGCGTAGTAGCAGGCCGAGCGATCGACCTTGGACGGATCCTTGCCGGAGAACGCGCCGCCGCCGTGGCGCCCCATGCCGCCGTACGTGTCGACGATGATCTTGCGCCCGGTCAGACCCGAGTCGCCCATCGGGCCGCCGACGACGAAGCGCCCGGTCGGGTTGATGAAGAACTTCGTCTTGTTCGAAACCAGCTTGGACGGAAGGATCGGCTTGACGACCTCGTCCATCACCGCTTCCTTCAGCGTCTTGTACGCGACGTCCTCGCTGTGCTGGGTCGAGACGACGACCGCGTCGATCCCCAGCGGGCGGTCATCGGAGCCGTAGCGCACCGACACCTGCGTCTTGCCGTCCGGGCGCAGGAACGTCAGCGTCCCCTTCTTGCGAACCTCGGCCAGCCGCTTCGACAGCTTGTGCGCCGTCATGATCGGCATCGGCATCAGCTCGCTGGTCTCGTCGCAGGCGTAGCCGAACATCATCCCCTGGTCGCCGGCACCCTGCTCCTCGCGCGTGTAAACGCCCTTACCATCCACGCCCTGAGCGATGTCCGGCGACTGCTGCTCGAGCGCGACCATGACGCCGCAGGTCTTCCAGTCGAAGCCCATGTCGGAGTGGCTGTAGCCGATGTCCTTCACGACCCCACGCACCAGCTTGGGGATGTCGATGCGCGACGTCGACGTGACCTCGCCCGCCACCATGACGAAACCCGTCTTCGTCAGCGTCTCGCAGGCGACCCGCGATCCCTTGTCCTCCTTGATGAGGGCATCGAGGATCGCATCCGACACTTGATCACACAGCTTGTCGGGGTGGCCTTCGGTGACGCTCTCGGACGTGAACAGATACTCGGACATCGACGAACCCTCCAAATAAAGCCGCGGAAGTCTCCCAGTGGTTACGCCGGGAGTCAATGGTAGAGCGAACCGCTTATCTCAATTTTTCGAATATTTCCGCCGATGGTGCGGGATGTCGTGGCGGCGATCGTCCCAGAGGCTCGTCCGGAGCGTTTCGGCAGGTACGTGCTCCTCGACCGCATCGGGTCGGGCGGCATGGCCGAGGTGTTCAAGGCGGTGATGCCCGGGGCGCAGGGCTTCCGGCAGACGTTCGTCGTCAAGCGGATCCTGGCCGAACGATCGCGCGCCGCAGACTTCGTCGACATGTTCGTGCAGGAGGCGCGCATCGGGTCGATGCTCTCGCACCCGAACATCGTGCAGGTGTTCGACTTCGGCAACGTCGGCGGCGACTACTTCCTCGCGATGGAGTACCTGCGCGGGCGCGACGTGCAGGCGCTGATGCGCAAGCTTCGCCACGAGAACCTGCTGATGCCCGTGCCGGTCGGGGCGTTCATCGCGCACGAGGTGGCGGCGTGCCTCGGATACGCGCACGACCTGGTCGGGCCCGACGGCAAGCGGTTGAACATCGTCCACCGCGACGTCAGCCCGTCCAACATCATGTGCCTGCGCACCGGCGGCGTGAAGCTGCTGGACTTCGGCATCGCCAAGGCGGCCGGCGACAACAGCGAGAACACCGAGCAAGGGCTGTTCAAGGGAAAGCTCGCGTACGTCGCGCCCGAGCGGATCAAGAACGAACCGCTCGACGGCCGGGTGGATCTTTTCGGGCTGGGCGTCGTGCTGTGGGAGATGCTGGCCGGGCGCCGCCTGTTCCGCGGCAAGAGCGAGCTCGAGACGCTGAACAACGTGCTGGAGATGAAGGTGCGGCCGCCGTCGGCGCTGCGGCCCGACATCCCGGCCTCGCTGGACGCGGTCGTGATGCGGGCGCTCGAGCGCGATCGGTCGAAGCGCTACCCGAACGGCCAGGCGATGGCCGACGATCTGGAGGCGGTCCTGCGTGAGACCGGCTTCCATTCGCGGATGCTGCCCGACCTGCTGCGGGAGGCGTTCGGGTCCGATCTATCGAAGAGCCAGGGGTCGCTGTCGATGGTGACGCCCGAGCTGCTCGCGTCGATGGCCGATGGGGCGACGGGCAGCGGCACGGAGAGCATGTCCTCCGAGGGCAAGGCAGCGGGCCAGGCGCGCTGGAAGAAGATCGCGGCCGTGATCGGCGCCGGGGCCGCGACGCTGGCGCTGGGCGGCCTGCTGCTCGCGCGCGGCGGCGGCGGGCGTTCGCAGGCGCGCGAGAAGATCGAGGCGTCGCGCGCGGCGGCGACCGTGCCGCCCGTCATCCAGCCGGTGATCGCGCCGACGGCGCCGGCGGAGGCGGCCCCCGCCAAGAATCCGACCGACGAAGCCGCCGCGGACGACGACGACCAGAAACCGAAGAGCACCCATCACCATCACGGATCCCATAAACAGCGGGCGCAGGCCGATCGCGTCGCGCGCGGGCTTTCGATCGATCCGTTCAAGCCATGACGTCGACCAAAACGCGGATCGCCGCCATCGTCACGGCGGGGCTGCTGGCGTCGCTGGTGTCGGCGCGCGCGGCGGCGGCGCCGTCGGAGAAGGAACGCGAAGCGCGCGCCCACTTCCAGGCCGGCGAGGCGCGCTTCAAGGCAGGCGCGTTCGACGATGCGCTGGCCGAATATCAGGCCGGATACGACGCCAAACCGCTGCCCGGCTTCCTGGTCAACATCGCGCAGTGCCAGCGGCGCCTCGGCGATCTCAAGGCGGCCCGCGTCACCTATCAGAAGTTCATCCTCGTCGCGCCCGACTCGCCGCTGGTGCCGCAGGTTCGATCGATGATCGCCGAGATCGACGGCCTGCTCGCGAACGGCGAGGGCAAGAAGCCCGCTGACGAGGCGACGAAGGAGGAAGAGACGTCGTCGGAGCCGGCGGCGCCGCCCGCCCCCAAGGTGGAGGTCGAGGCCCCCGCGCCCGTCCTGGTCGCGACGGGCCCCACCCCCGGGACCGAGCCCGAGCCGAAGCGGTCGTCGCACCGGTGGTGGCTGTGGGGCGCGCTCGGCGTCGTCGTGGTCGGCGGCGCGGTCACGGCGTACGCCCTTTCGACCGGCGGCACCACGACCATTCACGACGGCTCGCTCGCGACGCTTCGCCGCTGATACCCGATCCGATCCCCCCATGCGCACAACTCAATCTCGTTGCTTGAAGATCCTGTTGCCGTTCTCCGCCCTGATCGCGGGCGCGGGCGGCGGCTGCCACAAGGGAACGGAGCTGGAGGCGGGCGCGGTGCTGCTGGATCTTTCGGTGACGAGCGGCGTGACGACGCCCGACGAGCTGCGCGTCTTCGTCTATGACGACACGGGCACGCTCTGGGACACGCGCGTGCCGCAATCGGGCGCGCTGATGCCGCAGAGCCCGACCCACCTCGGGACGGTGCTGCTGCAGCCGGGCGCGACGCAGGGCGGGATGCGCATCCACGTTCAGGGCCTGGCGGCATCGGTGCGCGTCGCCGACGGAACGATGACGATCCCGCCGCCGCCGCGCGGGCAGTTCGCGCTGGTGCTGGACGGCGCCGTGCCCGCCGACGGCGACGGTGACGGCGTGCCGGACGCGATCGACGACTGCCCGGCCGTGGCCAACCCGAACCAGGGCGGCTGCCCCGGAACGAACGACGGCGGCGCCGACACGGCCCCCGACGACGGCGGCAGTGACACCGCGCCCGACGACGGGGGCCAGGACGCGCTCGGTTGCGACGCATCGGGCGCGTGCGATCGCGCCATCGGCGCGCAATGCACCGACGGTGCGCAGTGCCATTCCACCTTCTGCGTCGACGGCGTCTGCTGCGCGAACGCCTGCGTCGGGCCCTGCCGATCGTGCAACCAGCCGAACAACGACGGCATGTGCCTTCCTTATCCGCAAGGGATGGACCCGGCCGCCGAGTGCACAGGCGGCATGACGTGCAACGGCGTCGGCTCGTGTGGTCCCGCCCCGGGTGGCCCGAAGGTCAACGGCGAGCTCTGCTCCGCCGGCTCGGAGTGCTCGTCGACCTTCTGCAAGGACGGCGTCTGCTGCAACAGCGCCTGCGACACGCCTTGCCATTCGTGCGCGACCGGCACGTGCAACGCCGTCACCCGCATGCCGGACCCACCCGAGTGCTACGGCACCAAGACGTGCAACGCGGCCGGCAAGTGCGGGTGAGCGAGGGCGCGCCTACGGAAGCGGGCTGAGGTCCGGTTCGACCCAGCCGCGGCGCGCGGCGGTGGAGAACAGCAAGGGACGTGAATAGTGGCGCGTCAGCACGTCGCGCGCGGCGAGCGGCCCGGCCAGCAGCGCGGCGACGGCGTCATCGAGCGGCTCGTCCGCCGAACGGCCGCGCAGGAATCCGCCGAGCAGCCGAACGTACGCGCCGGTGATCGTCTCGTGGTAGCCGCGCGTGTCGGAGTTGACGGTGCCGTGCGCGGCGTTGAGGGCGCGGATCCCGGCGCGCAGGCGCTCGAGCGCGGCGGCGGCACCGAATCGGGCGACGTGCCAGAGACCCACGATCAGGTGCGTCTCGTGCGTCCATTCCGTGGCGGGGATCGCAGCCGCCTGGAAGCGGGCGGCGAGATCGTCGATGTGACCGCGGGTACGCTGGGACAAGGGTTACCCGTGATAGCATCCCGGGCATGCGGCGTCTTTGGCTTGTAGCTGGTTGCTTCGTGTTGGCGGCGGCGTGCGGGGGCGGTAACGGCGGGGGCGGCGGCAAGTGCACCCCGGGACAGTCGACAGCCTGTGTCGGACCGGGGGCCTGCCAGGGCTACCAGGTCTGCGCGGCGAACGGAACCTTCGGCACCTGCATGTGCGGCGGCGGGACCGCGGGCACCACCGGGGGCGGCGGCACCACCGGAGCCGGCGGCAGCGCCGGCGCGAGCGGCACCGGCGGCAGCGTCGTCGGCACCGGCGGCAGCGGCGGCGCCGCGGGCACGACGGGCAGCGGCGGAGCCGGCGGCAGCGCCGGTGGAAGCACAGGCACCGGCGGCGGCGCCGCGGGTCGCGGCGGCTCGGGCGGTGGGACCGGCGGCACCAGCGGGACCGGCGGCGCCAGCGCTGGCACCGGCGGCAGCGCCGGCCGGGGCGGCGGCGGCGGCAGCGCCGGAGGCGGCGGCGGCAGCGCCGGAACCGGCGGCGCGGGAACCGGCGGCAGCGCCGGCAGCGGCGGAACCGGCGGCACCAGCGTCAACTGTGATCCGGTGGCGCAGACCGGCTGCACGACCGGCCAGCGCTGCACCTGGGTCTACACGACGACCACCACCGGGCACCCCGCCTGCCTGGCCGACGGAACCGTGAACGTCGGCGGCGCGTGCACGTACGGCGCCGCGGGCGAAGCGACCGGCTTCGACAACTGCAAGAAGGGCTCGTCGTGCGTCAACAACGTCTGCGAGACGGACTGCACCGCCTCGCCCGACAGCTGCGCGACCAACTACGCCTGCGTCGTCTACATGGGCGCGCCATTCAATCTGGACGGCATGCAGAACTACGGCTTCTGCGAGCCGACCTGCGACCCGCTGACCCAGAAGCGCAGCACCGACAACGCGGCGGCGTGCGGCAGCCCCAACCCGGCCGCGCCGACCCGGGGTTGCTTCGGCCAGCCCGACTCGAAATTCACCTGCATGGATATCGTGTCGACGACCAACACCAACGGCGTCGTCGTCGCACCGCCGCTCCAGCTGAACACCTGCGCGCCCGGATACGAGCCGCTGCTGCTGCAGAGCACGGGCAGCAACAACATCATCTGCGTCGCGCTTTGCAAACCGGCCGACACCTCGTCGGCCAGCCCGGGCATGGCCGCGGGTCAGACCGGCAGCGGCTACACCTGCCCGGACAAGGGCGCGGGTCCGCCTTCCGAATGCCGGTACTGGTGGTCGCTGGAGTACTTCACGACGGCCCCGGACTCGTATGGCAACACGCTCGGGTACTGCATGAACTACCCGAACTACAAGTACGACAGCAACAACGACACCGTGCCGGACACCGTCTACCCGAGCTGCACGACGCTGTCGCCCACCGCGCACAATTTCGACACCACGTTGAGCGACGCCCAGATCTTCGGCTGCATGGCCTATCCGTAACCGCCGCGCGATGGCGTCCGATCCCAGCGCGCAGCCGCCTCGCTTCGACGTCGCCGGCAAGATCGCGCTGGTGACGGGCGCCGCGCGCGGCCTCGGGCGTGCGTGCGCGATCGCGCTCGCGCAGGCGGGGGCGGACGTCGCGCTCGGTTATCGCGACGCGCGCGCGGACGGTGGCACGACGGAGGCGATTCGCGCGCTCGGGCGCCGGGCGCTGCCGCTGCAGATGGACATCACGCGCGGACCGGAGATCGAAGCCGCGGTCGCTGAGGCGGTGCGGGCGTTCGGCCGCATCGACATCCTCGTCAACAACGCCGGCATCGGACCGCCGAACCCGGCCGAATCCGTCACCGAGACCGACTTCGATCGCACGCTGGCCGTCAACCTGAAGGGGACGTTCTTCGTCAGCCAGGCCGTCGGGCGCGTGATGATCCAGAACGGCGGCGGCCGGATCGTCAATCTCGGGTCGCAGGCGGGCGCGGTCGCGCTGCCGACCGAGTCCGTCTACTGCATGACCAAGGCGGCGATCGCCCACCTGACGAAGTGCCTGGCGGTCGAGTGGGCGCGCCACGGCATCAACGTCAATGCCGTGGCGCCGACGTTCATCCGGACGCCGGGGACCGTGAAGTGGCTGCAGGACGACGCCTTCCGGACCGATCTGCTGGCGCGCATCCCGCTCGGACGGGTGGGCGAGCCGACCGACGTGTCGGCCGCCGTCGTGTTCCTCGCCTCGCCCGCGGCCGCGTTGATCACGGGCGCGACGATTCTGATCGACGGCGGCTTCACCGCGCGCTGAATTACAGCGCGCCCTCCGACGCCTTGTCCGGCTTTCCGTTCGAGCCCGCCAGCGGACCGAAGAAGTTTCCGAACGGATTCAGGAACGGCGCGAAGTACCCCGGCAGCCCGTCCTTGCCGACGGGCAGCACCATCACCTTGCCGCCGCCGCCCCCGAGCGCGTGCGACAGCGCCTCCAGCGCCTGCACGCGCACGTAGTTGGGCGTCAGGTTCTGCGCCGCCGCCTGGATGCGCACGCGGTCGGCCTCGGCGCGGACGCGGATTGCGTGGGCGTCGGCGTCGGAGCGGATCTTGACCGCCTCCGCCTCCGCCTCCGCCCGCGCCAGCTCCGCCTTCCGCTTCTCCTCCTCGATCTGGATCTGCGCCGTCGTCTCGGCCAGCTGCTGCTCGGCGCGCAGCTTCCGCTCCATGCCTTCCGTCTCCAGCACGGCACGCTTCTTCTCGGTGACGATGCGCGCGTCCCGCTCTGCCAGCGTCAGCTCGACCTCCTTCGCGCTGACCAGCTGCCGCTCGCTCGCCTTGCGGTTCGCGGCCGCCTCGACGTCGGGCGGCAGATCGAAGTGCTGGATGGCGACCTCGGACAGCTCGACGTGCTTGCCTTTGAGGTGCTCGACCAGCGCCGCGTGGATCGCCTTCTCCACCGTGTGCGTGTCCGTCGCGATCTGCATGTGGTCGAACTGCCCGGACGCGTCGCGCACCGCCGCGAACAGCGCCGTCTTGACGACGCCGTCGTAGTAGTGAGGACCGACCTCGGTGTCGAGGGCGTAGATGTCGCGCGCGTCGGGGCGCACGACGACCGCCACGGCGATGTCCATGTGCAGGCCGTCCTTCGTGTGGATGTGGATCTCCTCCTTGTGCGAGGTCCAGCGCATGTCGTACGTGATGTAGTCGTTCCAGGGCATGTGCCAGTAGAGACCGCTGCCGACGGGCTCCTTGCTGAGCCCGTGGCTGGTCGAGAAGAACAGCGCGCGTTCGTGCCCCTCGACCGTGGTGGCGCAGCCGGAGGCAGCGGACGCGGTCAGAACGACCGCAGAGATCGGAAACAGATGCAGACGAATCGTGGATCGGGTCATGACGAGACTCCTTGCTTCGAGAGAAATCGCGAAAAAGTCGCAGGTGTGCGGATCGCGGCCGGCGCGCGCGGACGGACCGCGGGCCTGGCGCCGCTTGCGGATTGTGAGAACCAGGAAAGACGCGAGACCGATGGGGTCTCTGCGAATCGCGACTTATGCGGGTGGCGAGTTCTTCGGCGCGAGGCGGTAGATCGGGAAGCCCGCGATCGCGAGCGGCGTCGCCGCGGCGACGGGCGCGGGCGCGGCCCGGGTGGTGGGGACGAACGGCGCGTCGGGGGCGCGGGGCGGCAGCTGATCGATGTCGTCGTCGAGCAGGCACTGCGCGTGCTCGTGGCGATCGGTCTCGACGGCGGCGGACTGCGCGCGGGCGTTGCGCGCGACGACCGGGCGGACCGCCTGCGCGTCGAGGTGGATCAGCTCGCCGTCGGCGGGACAGGTGACGTGCGCGACCAGCAGCTCGTCGGAGATCGCCGCGACCTGGCTGGCGAGCGCGGCGAACACCAGCGTTCGCGCGACGATCAGCCGGAGCCGTGAGCGGCGGGGGCGGGCCAGCACGACCTCAAGCGTAACGCCTGGCACACGCGCAGGCCAGGCCGAACCCGATCGGGCGACATACCGCGGCGCGCGGTCAGAAATCGATCATGGCCCTCCGGAGCTGGATGGACACCATCCAGGCGACTGCCGCAACGACGCCGACGATCGCGAGAACGACCCGCCAGGCCGCAACGGCCTCGTGGTCGACGCGATGGCCGTCCTGGGCGTCCCAGTAGGTGGCGCCCTGCCCGCGGAGTCGGGCGAAGGCGACCCACCCGGTCGCGAGACCGATGGTCTGGTAGGCGCCGAGGCCGAACGTCCAGACGGCCGCGGCCCGGCGCACCGCCTGGCCGAAGCGGAGCTTGGTCCCGTCGGCGGCGCGCACCCTGACGCACAAGAGCGCCTTGCCGGGTGTCGTCCCCCACGACGCCAGCAGCGCCGCCTCCAGCGGAATCGTCAGCAACACGAACGACGGGCCGATGATGTCGGGCAGAGCGGGATTGATGGCGACCGCGATCAAAGCCAGCCCCAAAAAGAACACCGCAACGTCGACGGTCCGCGCGGCCAGTCGGCGCCACGGCCGCCCGGGCCCGGGCGCGACCGGGTCGGCCCCAGCGGGCGCCCGGCGCGCCCGCCGAAAGGGAAACAGGAACAGCGCCAGCAACAAGAAGCTCTCCAGGCTGACGGTCACGAGGAGCGCCGTCACGTTCACCACCATCGTCGCCCGCGACGGCTGCGCCGTGCGACCGATCGCGCGCGTGAGCCCGATCGGCCCGGTCAGGGTGGCGTGCACTCTCGGCCCGGCCGCCGCCACCCGCGCGGCGATCAGATCGATCGGCCGGCGAAGCCCGGCCTGGATGGCGACGGCGACCGTCGGTTCATCGGGCCGCTGGCTCACACCGATCTTGCCCGCCATCGGCGAGCCGGCCGGACCGGGTGTCACCACCAGTCGTAGATTTCGGCCGTCGCGCTCGACGAGCAGGTCGATGGCCTCGCCCGCGTGCGGCGCCAGCAGGCGCCTGAGATCCGCGAATTCATCGACCGGCACGCCGGCAAGGGCGACGATGCGATCGCCGTCGCGCATTCCTGCCTCGGCGGCCGGTCCGCCGGGCGCGACGTCGACATGCATGCTGCGCCCGTCGATCACGCCCATGCTGTGGATCGCGACCGCCGACAGGACCGTGACCAGAAGATAGATGGCCAGCGGCCCCGCCAGGGTCAGCGTGAGCCGCAATGAGAACGATTGGCGCGCCAGATCCGTAGGGGGCGCCTCGCCGAACGGCGGCAATCGTCCAGGCACGCGTCCCAGCGCCGCGACCGCGGCGCGCGCGGCGATGAAAAGAAAGTACGGAAGGACGCCGGCCAGCAGGTAGACGCCCATCGTCGCCGAGAGGACCCACACGCCCGCATCATACGTCCACTTCTATTTCGGGGCCGGACCGCAGCCGACGTCGACGACCGTCGCGCCGGCGGGCGGCGCCAGCGTGAACGCCCCCGCGGGCTGCGCGCCGTTGATCGTCCGATCCTTGAAATCGATCTCGACGCCGTCGTCGAAGCTGCCCTTCCCTTCGGCGAAGCGGATCGTCTTCGGCAACCGCACGCCCGCGACGGTCTCGTGGTCTTCGTAGACGGTCCGCCAGAGCGGCGCGCCGTCGGCGCCGATGCGATCGACGGCGACCAGCGTCCGCGCCGCCCCGTCGCCGTGAAACGCAAACTGCAGCGTCCCCCCTTCGCGGGCGGGTACGACCAGAAGGTCGTTGCCGCCGTGCGCGTTCCAGCCGACCGAAGCCGTCGCCGGATCGATCGGCCCCGGTGGGCGCGCGTCGCCAAGCAGCACCGCGGCGACGTCCGCGGGCGCGAGCGGGATCCGGATCAGCGACGCCACGTTCGCGGGGCAGGCCGGGCCGCGCGAAAATTCGTTCTTGTGCACGTCGTACAGCGCGAACGTGGCGCCGTCGGTCGCCAGCGTCGCGACGGTCCCCTGCAGGGTCACCTCGGCCTCGAAGCGCAGGCGGCCGTCGCGCTCGACCAGCATGTTCACGGTCGCGCGCACGCGATCGCCGCCCAGCCAGCTGGTCGCCCGCACGCGCGCGTTCATCCCGCGCACGGCCGCCTGCTGCGCGGACAGCGCCGCGATCAGCGCTTCGGCCACGGGCGCCGGGTACGGCCGCGCCACCGGCTGCGCGTGCGCGCAGCACGCCGCCAGCGCCAGCAACGCCGCCGCCCCGGACCGCTTCATCGGCCGGCTGCGCTCTTTGCTTCCAGCGTCCGGATCCGATCGCCCAGCTCGCGCGCGACGCGTTCGTTCGGCTTGAAGCCGAGCGCGCGCCGGTAGGTCGCGAGCGCGCGATCGCGTTCCTGGCGTTTCGCGTACAGATCGCCGAGGTGCTCCGTCACCTCGGCGTCGCCCGGTTCCAGCCGCCCCGCCTGTTCCAGGTAGACGTCGGCGCGCGCCAGATCGCCGGCGTGAAAGTACGCCCACCCGAGGCTGTCGATGATCGCGCCCGACCCGGGCGACAGCACGACCGCCGCCTGCAGGCGCGGGATCGCGCGCGCCAGCTCGTGAGCGTGATCGGCGGCGACGAAGCCGACGAAGTTCAGCGCCTCGACGTTCCCCGGCTTGCGTCGCAACAGCCGCTCGCTGCGCGCGATGGCCAGCTGCCAGTCGCCGCGCCGATCGTCGATCGCGGCGCGCGCGAGGAGGAGGCGCGGATCGCCCTTCGCGTCGCCGTCCTTGCCGAGCGCCTCGTCCAGCCGGCGCGCCGCGCGCGCGGCGTCGCCCCGCTTCTCGTCGATCTGGCTGAGCGAGATGGCGAGATCCATGCGGCGGTCTTCCACCTGCGCGGGCGTGTCGCCCTGAGACGCCGCCGCCTGCGCGTCGGCGAGCGCGCGCTCGGCGTCGTCGGGCTTGCCCTGCTCGCGCAGGATCTCGGCGGCGCGCAGGCGCGCCTCGAAGCAGCTCGGATCGCGCTTGTCGACCGCCAGGTACGCGGCCACCGCGCCCGCCTTGTCCTCCTTCGCCAGCGCGGCCGCGCCCAGCAAGAGGCCGCGGCGCCCGGCGGCGAGCCCCAGCTTCGTCGCGCGCTCGACCAGCGCGACCGCGCGATCGGGCCGCTTGACCGTCCGTTCGAACGCGCTCGCCACCGCGAGCGTATCGGCGTCGCCCGCGTCGGCCACCAGCCGATCGGCCAGCTCCTGCGCCTCGCCGACCTCGCCGCGCAGCACCAGCCAGCCCGCGAAGGCGTCGGCGACCTGCATCGGCTGCTCGGCCCGGTCGATCGCGCCGTGAAACGCCGCCTTGCCCGCCGCGATCTTGTTGGTCGCGACCTCGAGCTCGGCGAGCAGGATCCGCGCCTCGACGTCGTTGGGCTCGATCTCGATCGCGCCGGCCAGCGCCGCGGCCGCCTGATCCAGCGCGCCTGTCGCCCATCCGACCACCGCCAGCTGCACGCGGCCGCGCAGCGTCTCGGGCACGGCGTCGATCAGCCGGCGCGCCGTCTCCATCGCGGCCGGCAGATCCAGGGCGATGACCTGCGCCTCGGACAGCTCGAGGTGCGTGCGCTCGATCGACTCGGGATCGTCGTCGTCCACCGCCAGCCGGGCCGCCTCGCGCAGCGCCGGAATCGCCTGCGCGTGGTGCGCCTCGTCGTCGTACGCCTGGGCGAGGTGCGCCTTGGCGAGGTACCCCTCCACGGTCTCGGCGATCTCGAGCGACCGCGCGATCTGCTCGGCGGCGTCGTCCAGCCGGTCGATGCGAATGAACAGCTCGGCCAGGTGCGCGCGCGGCTCGGCCGCCTCCTGATCGAAAGGCAACGCGCGCTGCAGCTCGTCGGCCGCGTCCTTCCAGCGCTCCTCCTCCTCATACAGCATCGATCGCGCCACGTGCTCGTAGGCGTCCGGGCTGACCGCGCGGGAGACGACGACCTTGCCGTTCACGATCTTCGTTACGGGTTGCTGCGCCGTCGCGCAACCGACGGCGGCCAGGCAGACCGAAAGGAGGACCTTCTTCACAGCGGAATGTTCCCGTGCTTCTTGGGCGGATTCGAGTCGCGCTTGTTCGCGAGCGCGGTCAGCGCGCGGCAGAGCCGGGCGCGCGTGTCGCGCGGGCGGATCACCTCGTCGACGTAGCCGAGCGAGGCGGCCGCGTACGGGTTCGCGAACTTGGCGCGGTAGTCGGCGAGGTAGCGCGCGCGCGCCGCCGCCGGATCCTCCGCCTTGGCCAGCTCGTCGCGGAACACGATGTTGACCGCCGCCTCCGGGCCCATCACCGCGATCTCCGCTGACGGAAACGCCAGGCTGATGTCGCCCCGGATGTGCTTGGACGACATGACGTCGTAGGCGCCGCCGTAGGCCTTGCGCGTGATGACGGTCAGCTTCGGCACCGTCGCCTCCGCGAACGCATACAGAAGCTTCGCGCCGTGGCGGATGATGCCGCCCCACTCCTGCGCCGTGCCGGGCAAGAAGCCGGGGACGTCGACGAAAGTCACCAGCGGAAGATTGAAGCAGTCGCAGAAACGGACGAAGCGCGCCGCCTTCACCGACGCGTCGATGTCCAGGCAGCCGGCCAGGTGCGCCGGCTGATTTGCGACCAGCCCGACCGGCCGCCCGTCGAGGCGCGCGAACGCGACGATGATGTTGCGCGCGTGATCGGGCTGGATCTCGAACAGCACGCCGTCGTCGACCACGCGCGCCAACAACGCCCGCATGTCGTACGGCTTCGACGAGTCGGCCGGCACCAGATCGTCCAGCGCCTCGTCGGCGCGATCGGCGCGATCCTTGGTCGGCAGCCGGGGCGGATCCTCCTTGTTGTTCTGGGGCAGGAAGGAAAGCAGCGTGCGCAGCCCCTCCAGCGCCGCCGGCTCGTCGGGGAACGCCCGGTGCGCGACGCCCGAACGCATCGTCGCGGCCGCGCCCCCCAGATCCTCTTTCGTCACCTGCTCGTGCGTGACCGCACGGATGACGTCGGGCCCCGTGATGAACATGTGACTCGACGATTCGACCATGAACACGAAGTCGGTGATGGCCGGCGAATAGACCGCGCCGCCCGCGCACGGGCCCAGCACCGCCGACAGCTGGGGCACGACGCCCGAGGCCAGCGTGTTGCGCAGGAAGATGTCGGCGTAACCGGCCAGCGACACGACGCCCTCCTGGATGCGCGCGCCGCCCGAATCGTTGAGGCCGACGATCGGCGCGCCCGCCTTCATCGCCAGGTCCATCACCTTGCAGATCTTCTTGGCGTGCGCCTCGGCCAGCGAGCCGCCGAACACTGTGAAGTCCTGCGCGAACAGAAACACCGTGCGGCCGTGGACGGTGCCGTAGCCGGTGACGACGCCGTCGCCGAGCACCTTGTTGTCGGCCATGCCGAAGTCGGTGCAGCGGTGCGTGACCAGCCGGTCCATCTCGACGAAGCTGCCGGGATCGCACAGCAGATCGACGCGCTCGCGCGCCGTCAGCTTGCCGGCCCGGTGCTGGCGCGCGACGCGTTCGGCGCCGCCCGCGGCCGCCGCCTGCTGCTCGAGGGCCGCCAGCGTCGCGAAGCGGCCGGTCCCGCGATCGTCGCGGGCCGTCATGCCGGCAACCCCGGCAAGCCCAGCCGCTGCTGCACGTAGCGACGGATCGCCGCGCGTGCATCGGCCGGCGGATCGACGAAGCCGAGCTCGTCGTCCGGCCCCTCGCCCTCGCCGACGATCGCGGGCAGCGCCATCGGCCCGCCGTCGGGCAGCGCGAAGCGCAGGTCGACCGGACGCCCGGCCTCGAACGACGTGCCCAGCGCCAGCCGGATGCCGTCCTCGCCGACGGCGGCCGCCAGCCGGAAGACGCGGCGCGCCGGCGCGCGAATCTCGACGGGCACGGCGATCGGGGCGCGCAGGCTCACGGAAGGGCAATCATAACCCGCCTGCGGTACCATTCCTGCTGGTTCGACGCGGGAGGTGAATGGATGCGCGAACGCGGAACGGGACTCGGGTGGATCGCGTCGGCGCTCGTCGTCTGCATGACCGCGCCGAGCGCCGCCGTGGCCGAGCCAGATCCGACCCCCGCGGCTGCACCTGCTGCTCCAGCCCGGCTCCTCCGCAAGGATGGTTCCCCGACACCATCCAATTACGTGCGCGGGCCCGACGAGACGGAACCGCCGCAGGAGCGACGCAAGCGGCGATTTCTCGCCCTGCCGTTTCTCGGCCTGCACTCGTATCAGAACGGCGGCGCGTCGGCCTATCACCCCGGCCTCCGCATCGGCGCGTTGCTCGGCGGCCGCGTCGGGGACTTCGTGTCGCTGAATGGCGAGCTGTCGATCGACGTCAGCAACGTCCCTGACGCCCCCGATTACCAGGAGCGGGATTTCGACTTCGCGTTCAGCCCGCTGTTCGAGCTCGCCGCCGGGCCGCTCGAGGTGGCGCTGGGCCCGAAGGTCGGCCTATTCGGCATCGAGACCCAGCTGCCTGCGCCCGCACTCATGACCAGCGAGAACGTGATCGGCTATCTGGCGGGCATCAACGCCGGTCTCTTCTGGCCGATCACGCCGCGCAACGCGCTCGGCCTGCTGGCCTCTTTCGACCTCAAGTGGATAGCCGACCCGAAGTGCTTGACGTTGGCCGGCCAGACTCAGTGTACGACGGTCGCCGGTTCGGCCCGTCCGAAAGTGTTCAGTCTGACCGCCGCCGCGCTGTTCTGATCGCGGCGCTGAAGAGCTACGCGCTCTGGAAGAAGCGGTTCAGCGCCCAGACGTCGCGGGCGCGCAAGCCCTGGAAGCGGATGCCGATGCCGGACTGATCGCCGGCGCCCTTCTTGACGACCCAGCGCACGTCGCCCGCGACCTCGACCGGTTCGGGCTGCGTCGGAAGCTGGAAGCGGAGCTGCACCGTCGTGCCGATCGGAAGCGGCGTGGGCGATTCGAGGTAAAGGCCACCGAGCGAGATGTTCCGGGTCTGCGAGATCTGCTTCTTCCCCTCGAACAGCACCTCAATCTCCAGCTGGCGATCGTACCGGGGATCGATTCTCCGAAAGTGCTCGGCCAAGGTCGTCGTCCTTCTTCCGCCCTGCTGCGGACGCTACGGGGAACGACATGGTACGACAGTCACCCACCTTTGGTCCAGCGTCCCGTCTTGGCCGCTAAAGTGTCGGAATATCAGGACAAAGCGTCGCGTCTCCGGTCGTGACCGGGGCGGGCGGCGTGGCCCACGGCTTGTTGTCGTAGACCGACATGAACGAATCGTCCCAGCACTCGTTCCAGGTGAGGCTGACGCCGTTCGTCGGGTCGGTGTACGTCGCGTCTGCCCGGCCCCGGCCGGTCGGCAGCCAGCGGCTGTCCACCGAGAGGCTCTTGCCGCTGGCGGAGTCGGTCGCGTCGAAATGCAGCCCCCCCTGCCCGCTCTGCAGCGCTTCGTAGGTGCAGTCGAGCGACCCGGTGTTCGTGAAATCGCCCGTCACCGCGTTCGGGTAGAGCACGAGGTTCATCACGACGCTGATCGGATAGTCGGCGGTCGAATAGGCGATGTGGAGCGACTTCAGCTCCGACTTTCCGTCGTCGCCGAGCTCGAACTGAAAGCCGGCCATCCGCGCGGCGTCGGTCTGGAGCGTGAAGTCGCCCATACCGCGGCGCACGCCGCCGCCCGTGGCGATGAACCAGCCGTCCAGCAGCGTGTACCACGTGTCGCCGCCGCCGATTTGCTGCTCGTCGAAGCTGTAATTGAACTTGTCCGCCGTCACGGCGTCCTTCGTCATGACGAAGCGCCACTGCCAGCCGGGGTGGTTGTTGTCGGGGAAGGGACCCCAAATGCGGCCATCGGGGATTCGACTGGTCGGCTGGTACGTACGGATCAGGTCGGCGACTTTCAGGAAGTCGAGCGCGCCGTTGAAGGCGGCGACCACGTTGTGCGTGTCCTTGGCCAGCTCCGCCTCGTTGGCGGTCACGAGCGGCCCGCTCTTGATGCTCGCGACCAGATCCTGCCGCGCGGGCACGGCGTTCATGAACTCGAGATCCTCGTTCGAGTAGTTCCCGCACGCGGCGATGGTCGCGAACAACAGCGACGTCCAGATGATGCGGCTAGAGGTCATACGACACCATTGCGGCAAGCTCCCAGTATCCGAGGGAGCGGTTCTCATCGATATTGTAGAGGAGATAGTGCAGCCGGCCGCGCGCGATCAGGCTGGTGTTCTGCATGATGCGGAACGCCGCGCCGCCCACCAGCCCCGGCGACAGCGTCGAGAAGAACTGGGCCGGGTAGAGATCGTTGTCGAAGCGGCGGCCCATGATCAACATGGCGAGGCGGCCGCCGACGTAGGGCGTCACGTACCGGTGCGGCCACTCGACCGTCAGCGACGATGCCAGCGACACCTCGCTGAACCGGAACGGCGCGTCGACGCTGGCGACCACGCCGTTGGTCGAGCCGGCGGCCAGGTCGAGGCTCCAGACCCAGTCGCGCCGCAAGAAGTTTCGCAGCGACAAGTCGACGGCCAGCATGCCGGTCGGTGGGAACAGGCTGGCGCCGCTCGGCGCTGCGAAGACGGATTGGTACGTGGCGCCCGCGCCGAGCGACCATCGCGACGTCAGGTCGACGCGCCCCGCGCCCTTGACCGGGTCGTCGGAGAACGGCGCGTCGCGCAGCCGCCCCTCGGCGAGCGCGACCATCTGGCCGCGCGGCACGTCGACGTCGCCGACGCGCAGCCGATCGGGCAGCCGGCGCTTGACGCGGTAGTGGCCGGGCGCCAGCGCGACGCGGCGGTCGACGCCGTCGGCCTTGTTGATCTCCGCGGCGACGAAGCCCTTGCCGTCCACCAGGAAATAGACCCCGCTGGGCGCCTCGCGTGGAAGGTAGACGCCCTCGTGCCGCACGGCGACGTCGGTCAGCACCAGGTCTCCGTTGCCGGCCAGGTCGTAGCTGAAGGTCGGGTGCTGCGCGCCGGCGGCGCTCTCGGCGGTGTCGGCAACGGTGCGGTCGTACGCGTAGGCGTAGGCCTCGAACAGCGTCACGCGCCCGTCGCCCGATTTGTCCGCCCCGCCGAGGAGGCCGCTGGCCAGGTGGTGCGAGAAGTAGCTGCCGCCGATCGTGTCCGATTCCTGCGAATCCTCGTCCGAGGTGCTGGACGTCAGGATCACCATTCCCTTCGCGTCGCGCGGGCTGTCCGCCTGGATCTCGAAGGCGGGTGCCCGCCGTGCGCCCTTGGTGCGCGTCATCGCGCCGGACTTGCACGAATCGAGGATCGCGATCCGGACATCCACTGGCGAAGACGCGATGCGCGCCTTGAGACCTTCGACAGGGATGCGCGTCTCGCCCAGGCGCAATGATCCGTCCTTGGCGTGCCCCGAATAATAGAAGAAGAGGGCCGTCTGCTCGCCGTGCCGCTTCGCCTCGGCGGCCTGCATCTCGACCGCGACGACCGCGGAGAGCAGCTGCGACGCGCTGGCGCCGATCAGCAGCGTCGCGTCCTCGGTGCGCACACCGCCGAGGCGAGTCAGGATGTCGTAGACCTTGCGCGCGTCGGCGCTCGCGTACAAAAGCGGGCGCGTCTCGCCGCCACCGCTGTCGTTGCCGGCCACGATCGCGAACCGGCGCAGCCCCTGCGCGCGCGCGGCCGGCGCCGCCGCCGTCACGGCGAGCAGCGCAACCGACGCGAGCTTGAGACCGATGCGCACCTTCCGCTCCTCCCCTTACGGCTTGGCGAACGTCCGCACGAACTGTTCGCCCGGCAGATCCAGGCTGGGCATGCGGGCCAGGTTGCCGCCCGCCCGGTCGTACGCGGCGCGCGCGGCGCGTACGGCGCTCTCGACGTCGATCGCCTGATCCGACAGCACGACGATGATCCGTTCGACGCCCGCGCCGTCCAGCTCCCAGCTGTCGGGCAGGTAGCGGGTCGCGCTGGCCGTGCCGTCCGGTAGCGCCAGGCTGTGGCCTCTCTCGGGCGACAGCGCCTGCACGACGCCGTGGTCGTCGATGGTCAGGGCGAGCAGGTACCGGTGCGCCCCCGGCTGATAACCGATCCGGAGCCGCTCGCCGCGCGCCAGCGGCTCCGCCGAATCGACGCGCGCGTTGCGCTGGCCGTCGACGCCCGCGACGCGCACGGTGATGCCGGCGCCGCCGCCCTTGGTCCGCGTCGTCGGCTGGTGGATGTCGGGCCGGGGGACGAACGTCACCATCACGACCAGCGACGCGGCCATCGCCAGCATCGGCGCGACCCACACGCTGATCGGCGTGGACCGGCGTTTCGTCCAACTGGACTTGGCCTTGGTCGCGCCGCGCGCCGCCCGCTCGACGCCGGCCGCGAAGCGATCGAAGGAGATCTCCTGCTCGAACCGGCGCTGCTCGTCGTCGAGGGCGCGGATGCGGGCGCGGCAGTCGGCGCACGACGCCGCGTGCGCGTCGATCGCCGCCGCATCCGGCCCCAGCGCCTCGCCCGCGCGCCGCCGCCGCAGCGTCAGGTCGCCGATGTGTTGTTGATTCTGGTTGGCAAGATTCATGCGTCACCTTCAGTTGCTCGGTCGTTCTCGCGCAGCGCCACCACGCTGCTCAGGCGCTTGCGCACGGTCGGGACCGATCGCCCGATCGCGGCCGCGACCTCTTCCAGAGTCATCTCGTCGACGTAGTAGTGAATGACCGCCTGCTGCGTCTCCAGATCCAGCTTGGCCAGGAGCTTCTGCGCCGCCTCGCGATCCTCGAACAGCTGCGGACCGCCGTGCCCCTCGCCGCGCGCGCGTGTCTCGCGTTCGAAGCGCTTGTGCCAGGGCGCGCGCTCGGCGCGCAGCACGTTCAGGCAGTGGTGGGTCGCGATCCGCACCAGCCAGGTCAGCGGCGATGCGTCGTTGCGGAACTCGTGCCAGTGACCGAGCGCCTTGGCGAAGACGTCCTGCATGGCGTCTTCCGCCTTGGTGCGATCGCCGAGCAGGTACTGACATCGGCCGTACACGGTTCCTCCGTACTGGGTGTAGAGCTCTCGCAGCGCCGCCCGCGAATCGGCCGGCTGCCCTCCGTCGATGACCTGAAGTCGAGGTTGTGATGTGCTCATTCGGGCATTCGCCCCGGGGCCGCGTCCGACCCCGAGGCGACTTCATTGTCGGACTAAAGCGAAGGCGTCAGGAACGAAGCATCCGGGAACGAGCAGGTCGCCGGGTCGCCCCAGTCCAGCGTCGGATCGTACGACACATTCCGGTACGTAGACAGGAACGACGTGTCCCAGCATTCAGAGACCGTGACCGGGGCGATACCGGCCGCCGCGACGTCGCCGCCCGTCAGCTGGTAATCGGTGCGGCCGGTGCCGGTCTCCTGCCAGCGGCTGTGGATCGTGAGGTCCTCCAGAGCCGAACCCGACGGATGAGGATCGGGATAGTAGTCACGCTTCGCGCCGTACTTCAGCTCGCCGCCTGCGCCCGGCGTCGCGGTGTACTGGTAGATCGCATTGTAGAGCTCGGTCGAGGGCGGATCGTCCTTGATCCCCTGGAAGTTGACGTCGATGGTCGTGATCGAGCCGGGCGCGGTGCGCGAATAGGTGAACGTCGCGACGCCGACCGCGTTGCCGTGATCGGGCAGCGTCTGAGCTGCATCGAAATCGGCCATGAACGACCCGCTGCCGTAGTTCTCGATGTTGCGACCCTGCGCATCGACGGCGCGCGTGTGCGTGCCGGACAGCACCGTGACGAAGGCGGTGTCGTCGGCGGCCTTCGGCTTGCCGTCGAGGGCCCAGTTGAAGACGTGCGGCTCGACGCGCGTGACGGTCAGCCGCCAGGCGTTCTTCTCGAGCGGCTGGCTGCCCGGTCCCCAGACCGCGGTGTCGCCGTGGACGCTGGTGGGCGGATAGCTGACGATGGTCTTGACGAGCAAGAGCACCGCGCCCGTCGCGCCGTTGACCAGGTCGGTCACCGCGCGCGTCAGCGTGTAGCTGTCGGCCTGCTGGCCGAGCAGCGCGCTGCGCGTGGTGCCGTCGCTGGACGTGAGCGCGCTTTGCGTGGTGCTGGCCGGGACGGCGAGCGCGACGTTGTCCGCGGTCGGCGTGCTGCCCGCGAACTCACCGTCATCCGCCAGCCTGCACCCCGCAAGCGCGAGCATTGCCGTGACACTGGATAGGACCAACGACCGTTTCATGGCTTCTCCTTGAAGGACTGTTCCCGACCGAACTGCCCAAACCGACACGGCTGGCGGCAAAAGCTGAAACGCGGCGACGCGTCAGCGAATTGACGCGAAAAACCCGGCCCGGAAAGCGCCCTTCGTGCGATCTTCGGCCATCGCCCCTTCGAAAGGATCGACCCGGGTCGCCATCGCGCTCGCCGTCCTGGCCGCAGCGTGCGGGGGCGGCTCGGGCTCGGGGAGCGCGGGCCACGGCGGCGGCGCCGGACGGACTGATGGTTCGGCAGGACAGGCGGGTGGTCAGAGCGGCGCCGCGGGCCAGGCCAGCGCGGGCCGAGGCGGCAGCGCCGGGCAAGGTGGCAACGCCGGAAAGGGCGGCAACGCCGGGACCGCGGGCACGGGCGGCACCTGCGGCTGCGTTGAATGCTGCCGATCGGATTCGACCTGCGGAATTCGCGTGGGGAGTCTGCTCGGGCCGTGCGTTATGATCGTGACCGGGACGCCGGACGACAACTGTCCGGGGTGGGTCGGCGGCGAGATCAACCTCGGCGGCTGCTGTCTATCGAACGGGCTGTGCGGCATCTCGATCGGCGGTACGGAATGCTTCGCGGGGTCCGAGATCGGAATGCCGCCGCAACCCTGCCCGTAGCCACGCGGCCCGCGCGGCGCCGGCGCAACGATCGCTGCTACGGGTTTTCCTGGGCGGGCGGCTCGGACGGCGGAGGTGGCGGCGCGGGCTTCGGCGCGGGCGCGGGTTCGGGCGGAAGCTGCGAGGGATCGGGCGCCATCATGCTCTTCAAGTCGATCGTATGGACGCGATCTTTTTCCTTCACGACGTGCTCGGCGGGGGCGGCGTGGTTCCGGCGCGGCGCCGGCTCGTGCGCCGTGGCCTCGTGCTTCTCGGTCTTGCCTTCCTCCTTGGCCTCTTCCCTGCGATCTTCTTTCTTGGCGGGCGCGGCGGCGGTCCCCTGCCCTGCCGCGTTTGCGCCGGGCTCTGCGGTCGCAGGCGTCGGATTGGGCGCCGGCGCCGGTTTCGCCGCGGCCGGCTTCGGCGCCTCGGCGGCCGGCTTCGCCTCGCCGCCCGCGTTCGCCTCGTCGCCGCCAACCCAGCTGCGGTAGTGCGTGCCGACGTAGTACGCGCCGGCCACGAGGATCGCGCCCACGATCAAAAGCCTGAAGAAACCGCCGCCGCTGCGCTTCCGCCTGCGATCCGGCGGCTCCTCGGTCTCGGGAATGGGCAGCGCGGCCAGCTCCTGGCTGGCGCGCCCTTCCAGATCCGCCTCCGCGTCGCGCGGTACCGGCAGCGACAGCGGCGTCGCCGTGTTGGAGGCGCGCTGGCGCGACATGCGGACGCGGCCGCCGCCGCCCGCCTCGACCACCGCCAGCGACGTCGCCGCCTCGCCGTCGATGTCGTCCTCCAGCAGCTCCTGCGAATCCGACAGCACGACGTCCTTGCCGTCGAGCTCGCCGGTGCCGGTTCCGGTCCGGCTCGCCGTCGGGCGCGAGGTCGCCTTCAGGATCGACGGCGTGCCGTCGTACGCGGACAGCTCCGCGAGCCAGCGCTTGAGCTCGGTCTGACCGACGGGCCGATAGACGTTGCGCAGGACGTGCTCGATGTCAGCCAGCATCTCGTCCGCGCTCTGGTAACGCTCGTTGGCGTCCAGCTTCATCGCGCGGTTGATGATCGCGGCGACCTCCGGCTCGAGATCGGGGGCGACGGCCTCGGGGGGCGCGAAGTCGCCCTTCTGAACGCGCAGCAGGGTCTCGAGGTCGGTCGGCCCCTCGAAGGGTCGCGACCGCACCATCAGTAGATAAAGGACCGTCCCGAGCGAGAACAGATCGGACCGCTGGTCGATCGCCTTTCCCATCGCCTGCTCGGGCGACATGAAGGCGACCTTGCCCTTGACCACGCCGGTGCCGGTCTGCTCGCGCTTGTTCATCGCCTTGGCGATGCCGAAGTCGGTCAGCTTGATCTCGCCCTGCTCGGACAAAAGGACGTTGTGCGGGCTGACGTCGCGGTGGACGATGCCGAGCGGGCGCGTGCCGTCGGTCTTGCTGTGCGCGTAGGCGAGCGCCCGGCAGACGTCGGCCGTGATGTGAAGGCCGAGCTCGCGCGGCAGAGGCTTGCCGGCGGCCCCGGCCCGCTGGAGCACCCGGCCCAGGTCCCAGCCGTCGACCAGCTCCAGCACCAGGAAGTACCGGCCCTGCGCGACGCCCAGGTCCAGCACCTGGGCGATGTTGCTGTGGGCGAGGCTCATCGAGATGTGGGCCTCGTCGATGAACATGTTCCGGAACTGGGGGTCGGCGTAGATGGTGCTGTGGATCCGCTTGAGGATCACCGGCTTCTGGAAACCCTCCCGCCCCACCTGGGTCGCTAGGAAGATCTCGGCCATGCCGCCGTCCGCGACCCGCCGAACGATGTTGTAGCGGCCGTGCTTCGCCATCTCCGGGGAGGGAACTTTACCACTCTTCACGACCCATTGTCCGTGGCCGGACAATGGTTTCACGGCTCATATCCGGGGTTCCGTGCCTTGTTCGGCGCGCAGATTCTTCGATGAAACGTAGAGATCGCGCGGGCAAAAAATTGGACGGGGGTGTTGTCCAGGGTGACCCTGTTGTCCGATATGAACAACAACGCCCCCAGCGACAACATCGTTCTCCGGCAGGCGGTGGAGCAAATTCAGCGCTCCCTTCCGTCTCACTGGACGACGAACGTCGCCCTGAAGACCAACGACGTCGCGGACGCGCGGCTGACCATCAAGACCCCGGCCGGCGCGACCGCCGCGCTGGCGATCGGCGCCCGGCGCCAGCTGGATCCGCGCCTGGTGAGCGAGACCGCCGGCACCCTGCGCACCGCCGCCGCCGACGCCTTCGTCGTCATCGCGCCGTTCCTCGGCCCGCGCACGCGCGAGCGGCTGGCGGAGGAGGGGATCGGGTACGTCGACCTCTGCGGCAACATGCGCCTCGTGCTGGATCGGCCGACCGTCTTCATCTCGACACGGGGCGACGAGTCGAGCCCGTGGGCCGTGCCGCGCTCGACCCGGTCGCTGCACGCGCCGAAGGCCTGCCGCATCGTGCGCGCGCTGGCCGACGGCGACCCACCTTTCGGGGTCCGCCAGCTGGCGGCGAGCGCGGGGACGGACCCGGGGTACGTGTCGCGCCTTCTGGATCTCTTTCATCGCGAGGAGCTGATCGAACGCGAGCCGCGCGGCCCGATCGTGGCCGTCCACCTGGCGCGCCTGCTCCGGCGCTGGGCGGAGGACTACGCCTTCGGCGAGGCCCATCGGTTCGTTGCGCTCGCGCACCCGCACGGCGTCCCGGGCGCGCTGGCGCGGCTGCGCGACGCGCAGGTGCCGCACGCGGTGACCGCGCGGGCGGGGGCGGCGGCGCTGTCGGGGACGGCGTTGCCGGGCGTCGTCGCGGCGTACGTCGACAATCCGGAGCGAGTGGCTGCGATCCTTGGCGCCGAGCCGGTGGACGCCGGCGCGAACCTGCTGCTCATCGACCCATTCGATCCGTTCGTGTTCGAAGGGACGTGGGAGACGTCAGGCCTGCGCTACGCCGCGCGCGCGCAGATCATCGCCGACCTGCTCGGCTGCCCGCCGCCCGGCCCCGCGCAGGCGGCCAGCCTGCTGGAGCTGGCGGCCGTACCCGTCGCGAACGCCGCCGCGCTCTGAACGCGAATCAACGCGGCGTCAGCGACAGCTCGTTGCGCAGCTCCTCGGCGTTCTTCGAGCGCGCGTCCGGATTCGACTTCAGGTAGCTGTCGAGTAGCTTCGCCAGCTGCTTGACCTGCGCGGCCGGCATCTTGGGCCCCGACGGCGCGGCCTTGCCCGGCTTGCCGTTGTCGCCGTTGCTCTCCCGCGCGCTGGCCGTCTTCATCTCGCCGCCGCTGGCCGCCTTGTGCTTGCGGTCGGCCTCCGCCGCCTTCTTGGTCTCGGCCTCGACTTCCTTCTTCATCTGCGCGGCGCGCTTCTCCTCGCACCCCTTCGGCTCGCACTCGCCGGGGCAGCCGCACTTCGCGCCCTTCGAGCACGAGCAGGTGTTGTTCGATTCGTTGAGCGTGCAGCCGCATTTGTTCTTCGCGGCGACCGCGGTTCCCCCGCCCAGCAGCAGTCCGAGCGCCAGCACCGGCGGCGCCAACCCGAACAACCCCCTCCAGGTGGAGGATCGAGGCATCCCCATGCCGTCAATCAGACGCCTCCCGCACATTTTTTTCAAGGGAGGAGGCCGCGGGCGGCAAGCTCGGCCGTGAGCGCGCCGCCGACGGAGCGGGCGAGCTCGGCGTTCGCGAATCCGACCCAGGCGACGTCGCTGGTGACGTCGAGCGGGGCGGCCAGCCGCGCGCCGCGCGGATCGGTGACGATGACGCCCGCCTCGCGCGCGATCAGCTCGCAGGAAAGGTCGTACGGGTGCGCGCAGAAGATCGGGGCGCGGCCGGCGGCGCGGCGGGCCGGCAGAAGGAGAGGGCGGAGGTCCGCCATCCAGCGATCGTGGCCGACAGCCAGCTCGTAGAGCTGCCCGGCGGACGTCAGGTATTCGTCGTCGAAGACCAGCGGATCGCCGTCGTCGCCGCGCCCGCCCAGCACCCGGGCCACGACCGCGTCGTCGATCGCCGCCAGCTCGGCGCGCGTGCCCGAGAAGAACTTCGCGAGCCCACCGAACCCGTGCGCGATGGTGGTGGCCTGCGACGGCTGCAGCGGCAGCGGCGCGCGCGCGCCGGTGACGAGGTCGATCCGCTCGGCGCGCGCCCCTTCGCCCGCCACCGCCCACAGCGTGTCCGCCAGGTTCTGTTTGACGAGCGGGATCTCCGTCTGCACGGCGAGGCTGATGTCCGCCAGCGTCTCGCGCCCGCCGCGGTAGAGCGCGATGCCGGTCAGGATCCAGGCCGGCCGCTTCTGGTACATGAGGCCGCGCGTGCCGTCGATCGGATCGCAGAGCGCGACGATCTCGGCGGCGCTCTCGGGCGTGCCGTCGGGCAGCATGCGGCGTCCGCTCACGCCCAGGCCCTCGGCGATCAGCAGGCACGGCCATTTCCGCGCGAGCGCGGCGAAGCGTTCGACCAGCACGCGCTCCGTCACCCGATCGACGCCATAGATGACGTCGCCCGCCTGCTTGCCCGTCACCGCCGCCATCTGGTCGAACGACGCGCGTCTGCACGCCGCCATGACCTCGGCGCGGATCGCCTCGTGGATCGTCTTGACGGCCTGGATCAGCGCGGGCTCGTCACGCAGGCGCGGTGGCACCCCCGCGACGTTATCATCGGAAACCCTGGAAGGGTTCCCGAACCCTCCCGCGATGATACGCAACGAGCAGAGCTCGCCGGCTCCTCACGCGATCCACTGAATCAGCCGGGGAATTCCTTCGTGTCGACGGCGCGGTGGCCGCCCGTGAAGACCGTGTCGCGCACCTTCACGTCGTCCGATTCGCGCGGCAGGTTCTTGATCGACGGGTCGTCCTTCAGCAGCTTGTCGGCGCGCGTGGCGCCGCCCCGCGGCCCGAGCGCCTCGCGCCACAGCACGGCGCGCGCGGTCTTCAGGGTCTCGCGTCCCGGCGCCTGCTCGATCAGGTCGGCCAGGCTCAGGACGCCGGCCAGCTTTCCCTCCGCGTCGGTGATCACCAGGCGCGCCTTGCGCTCCTCGACCATCAGCTGCTCCGCCTCGTGCACGTTCGCGGTCTCGAGGATCGTGATGGCCGGTGACGACATGACCAGCGCCGCCGTCGTCTCCGGCGCCAGCTTCTTCGCCATCGCGCGCGTCGCCAGATCACGATCGGTGACGACGCCGATGACCTTCTTCCACTTGTCGCAGATGGGGAGGAAGCCGATGCCCGCGTCCGCCATGAGTGCGGCAGCCTGCTGCACGGTGTCCTTCTCGTTCAGCCACTCCAGGTTCTTGCTCATGATGTCTGCGCATTTCATGACGACACTCTCCTTGGCCCAGCGAAGAAGCAGCGGTCGTGCCAAGGCGGCAGCGCGCGCCGAGTCGCCGGTCTGGCGGTCCCCGCGCGCGGTGCCCGGCGCAACTCTTGCGGATCGGATCCGCGCACGGCGCAGCCGCTGCGCGAACGGGCCGTCGACCCGCCGAAAATGCGCGGGCACCCGCGGTGGCACGGCCTTTGAGTGGATCGGCCTCTGAAAAGAGGTAACCGATGCTCCAAATCAAGGACATCATGACGACGAAGGTCCACACGGTGGAGGCCGACGCGCCGGCCGAAGAGGCCGCGTGGGGATTCACGTTTCGCCACATCAGCGGCGCGCCGGCGCGCGACGCGGAGGGGAATCTGGTCGGCGTGCTTTCGAGCTCCGACCTGGTGAATCCCGAGCCGAAACAGTGGATCAAGGGCGAGGCCACCGTCGCCGATCTGATGAACCCGGACGTCGTCTCGCTTTACGCGGAGGATCCGGCAATGTCCGCGGTGAAAGAGATGGCGACCCGGCATATCCACCGGATCGTCGTGCTGGACAGCGACAGCAAGCTGGCCGGAATCGTCACGCCGATGGATGTGGTGTTGGCGCTCGCCCGCGGCGTCAGCTTCGACGCCGCCGACTGAGCGAACGCGACCCGCGCGGATCGGCTCACTTCATTTCGGGTTTCGCGCCCACGTGCGCGATCGCGGTCCACCGATCGCGATCAAAATGATGATGACTCTCCGCCTCTGGCGACACAAACGGACCGACCCAGAGCGGAGGTCCGGCCCATGACGAACGCAAAGAGCCCGTTGACCGTTGTTTGGCGACTTGGATTGGCAACGTTGTTGGTCGGCTTCGCAGCCTGCGGCGGCGGATCGTCGAGCACCGGCAAAGGCGGCAGCTCCGGCGGCGGCACGGGCGGAAGCTCGGCGCCGAAGGGCGGCGCGGGCGGCAGTTCGGCCGGCGGCACCGGCGGCAGTTCGGCCGGCGGAACCGGCGGCAGCGCGGCCGGCGGAATCGGCGGCACCTCCGCGGGCGGCACTGGCGGTAGTTCGGCCGGCGGCGCGGGCGGCACTTCGGCCGGCGGCTCCGGCGGCGGCGCGGCCGGACGCGGCGGCGCGGGCGGCACTTCGGCCGGCGGCTCCGGCGGCGGCGCGGCCGGACGCGGCGGCGCGGGCGGCACTTCGGCCGGCGGCTCCGGCGGCGGCGCGGCTGGGCGCGGCGGCGCGGGCGGCACGGCCGGCGGCACCGGCGGCACCTCCGCGGGCGGCACCGGCGGCGGGACGACCTGCGGCGGGCCCGGCCAGGCGTGCTGCGCGGCAAACACGTGCAACAGCGGCGGCTGCTGCGTCGGTGGCAACTGCATCGGCGCCGGCTCGACGTGCACCGGCAACGGCACGGCGGGGATGTGCATGAACGGGTCGTGCGGCACCTGCGGCGCCCTCAACCAAACCTGCTGCGGCGGCGGGGGCGTTGGGATGACCTGCACGGCGTCGGGCGCGATCTGCGTCAACCCGGGCGGCGGCGGCACGTCGATGTGCGAGGCGTGCGGCATGACGGGCCAGCGCTGCTGCGGCGGCGGCGCCGCGAACACCTGCGTCGCCGGCCATACGTGTCAGATGGGCGACGGCGGCATGACCTGCGAGCCTTGTGGCGGCGACGGCCAGCAGTGCTGCACCGGCAACGTTTGCAACAGCGGCCTCGGCTGCGCGAATCCGCCGGGCAACAACCCCAACATCTGCATGGCGTGCGGCGCCGTCGGCGCGGCCTGCTGCGAGGGCAACGTCTGTCAGCCCGGCGGCGCGTGCGTGGCGGGGGCGGGCGACGCCGGCTCGACCTGCCAGACCTGCGGCGGTCCGAATCAGCCGTGCTGTCCGGGCACCGGTGGTGGCGGCGCCACCTGCAACTCCGGCTCTGTCTGCGTGGGCGCTGGCGCCGGTGCGACCGGGATGTGCGAGGCGTGCGGCATGATGGGGCAGCGCTGCTGCGGCGGCGCGAACACCTGCGCCTCCGCGAGCCTCTCCTGCCAGATGGGCGACGGCGGGATGACCTGCGAGGCGTGCGGCGGCAACAACCAGGACTGCTGCGCGGGCAACACCTGCAACACCGGTCTCGGCTGCGCGAATCCCCCCGGCAACAACCCCAACATCTGCATGAACTGCGGCGCTGTCGGCTCCGCCTGCTGCGAGGGCAACACCTGTCAGCCCGGGGGCGCGTGCATGGTGGGCGTCGGCGACGCCGGCTCGATGTGCGTCGCCTGCGGCGCCTCGGGTCAGCGCTGCTGCGGCGGCGGTGCGGGCGGCGGCGGCACGTGCAACACCGGCTTCGCCTGCACCGGCGCGGGCGCGGGGATGTGCTCGGCCTGCGGCGCGCTCGGGCAGCCTTGCTGCGGCTCGGGCACGGTCGCCACCGGCACGTGCAACACCAACCTGTCCTGCGCGAACGTCGCGGGGATGGGCATCATCTGCGTCGCGACGATGTAGCAGGCCGGCTTCGGCCCCGGCCGCGCCCCGTCCTCAGGTTCGAGGACGGGGCGATCCGCCGAGCCGCGCTCAGGGCGCGGTCACGAACGAGACGTCGCTGACGGTGAAGCTCGCGACGCACCCGTCGCTGGGCACCGTCAGGTTCCAGCCGATGTCGTTCAGCGCCGTCGCATCCAGCGTCGCCAGCGGCACGCCGCCCGTCAGGTCCGTGAACTTGACGACGTTGACGCCGGTGGTGAGCGGACCGGAGAACGGCCCGAAGCAGCCGCCTTGAGTCGTGCAGACGCCTACCGACCCATTGCTGACCGAGTTGTTCTCGCTCGGCGTCAGCGACACCTGGATCCCGCAGGTGCCGAGATCGCCTGTGATCGTGAACTGGACCGCGTTGTAGGCGCTCGCATCGGTGCAGGGCGGGTTGCCGAAGCCGACGCCGAAGCCGAAGAACGTATTGTTCGTGTCCATCGGCACGCCGGGATTGGCGTCGACATGGATGGCCGAGAACACGAACGTGCTCGGGTCCATGACCGGCGTCGCCACCGGTGCCATCAGCCCCTGCGCCGCGTACGTGAACAGGCCGAACTGGTTGGCGATCCCGAACGAGGGCCCGAAGATCTGCGGCGAGAACGGCATGACGCCGTCACACGAGATCGGACCGGTGCCGACCACGTAGCTCGCCTGCGCGAAGCCCGGCGCCGACGCGATCCCCTCCGCGGCCACCTCGACCTGGACCGGGTAGCTGCCGGGCTGGCTCTGCTTCGAGCTCTTGATGCTGACGGGCGCGTGCCCGGTCTCTCCAGGTGCCAGCACCACCGTACCGAAGAAGTTGTTCGTCGAGAGCGGGAAGAACGCGTTCGTGAAGTACTGGAACGTCGACGGCGCGCAGTTGGGACCGTCGGCATTGGTGACGCCGAGATCGAAAGCGACCGTGGCGCCGGCGACCTGCGGGTCGCTCATCGCCGGTGTCAGCGCGACGACGGGCGGCTGATGGAAGCAGGTCAGATCCTTGATGACGCTCGCGGGCGCGGCCAGCGTGTTCAGCCAGACCTGATCCACGATCCCCTTCATTTCGCGGCCGTTGGCGTCGTTGCCGATGAAGATCGGACCGGCGCCGGGCGCGATCTTTCCGACCGCGTGCGCCCGCGCCGCCGCCACACCGCCGACGTAGAGGATGGCGTCGTTGCCGTCGTAGGTGGCGGCCACGTGCGTGAACGTCCCGGCGGTGAGGCCGCCGGCGGACAGGACGACGGTCCGGCCGTTCGTCAGCTTGAACCCGAACACCAGCTTCCGCCCGTCGATCGCCAGCACGAACGAGCTGGAGCCGTCGAAGCGCTTGCGGACGATGCTCTGGGTGCCCGTGATGCGGTCCGGGTTGATCCAGGCGGCCACGGTCAGCCCCTGGTCGAACACGTAGTCCGGCTGATCGGGCGAGTAGACGATGTCCTCGTCGGCGGCCAGCTTCACGGCGGCGCCCGAGATGCCCGGCACGCAGGCAACGGCGACCGCGCGATAGGCGGGGTGGCTGATCTGCGACGTGAAGGCGGTGTCGGCCAGCTCCGTCGAGCCGGTCTGGCCGCAGTCGTCGAACGTCCATTGCGCCAGCGGCGAGCCGCTGCAGTCGCCGTTCGGACAGAAGCGACCATTCGGTGGCGGCGGCATCGGTCCGGGGCGCATCGAGCCCGGCGCGATCGTGCTCGGATCGCCGTCGGACATCAGCGCCGCCCACTGCGTCTGCCCGTCACTGGCCGGACTGTCGTCGCCCGTGCAGCCGGGCGCGCAGAGGCCTCCGTAGGAAAGTCCCAACACCAGCATTGCTGCCTTCGACCGTTTCATCATGGCTCGCTCCTGTCGTGTGAAATGAGATCCGCTTGCGCGCAGCGGCGCATGAGCAACGCGCGGGCCAACGGCGCACGCGCAATAACGCGCGCGCAGATTGGTGATTCCCTGACACTCAAAGTGTCGGCGGCGGCGATTCGACACCACGCGTGTTGTTCGAGACGTCGGTCAGATTGCGCAGCGGTTGGTCAGATCGTCCGACGGTGTTTACGGAAGACCACGAACCGAGCTGCGACCGGAATTTTTCGCGAGCGGCAGGACAACGGAACGGAGTCGTGACCGCGCGCCTGGGGCGACCCCTCTAGCATGCCGGCCCAGGGGAGGTGACCCATGACCCGTGGAACCCGGAATCGTCAGCTGTCTGCTCTGCTCGCCGTCGTCGTCGCCGGATCGTTCGTCGCATCGTGCGGCCCCGTCGAGGACGGTGAGGAAAACGTGGAGACCGTCCAGTCAGCCGCGACGTCGTCCGTGATCAAGTTCGTCTTCGTGATCGCGATGGAGAACCACGACGCCAGCCAGATCTACGGCAACACGACGGACGCGCCTTACATCAACAACACGCTGATGGCGAAGTACGCGCGCGCGACGAACTTCAACGACGAGCTGCCCAGCCTGGCCAGCGAACCGCACTACCTCTGGATGGAGGCGGGCACCAACGCCTTCTCCGACCATACATTCACCACGGATAACGACCCGTCGGCGTCGAACAGCACCAGCAGCACGGCCCACCTGGTCACGCAGATCAAGAACGCCACTAACGGCGTCACCTGGATGTCGTATCAGGAGGGGATCAACAGCACGACCGGCGCCTGTCCGATCGCCACGAACGGCTTCTATCACGCGAAGCACAACCCGTTCGTCTTCTACCAGGACGTCTCCGGCAATCCGCCGTCGAAGACCAACGCCTACTGCGACGCGCACCACAAGGACTACTCGGCGCTGGCCGCCGACCTGACCAACGTGGCGGTGAAATCCTACAACTTCATCACGCCGAACCAGTGCCACGACATGCACGGCCAGTCGGGCTGCCCGAACAGCAACACCATCAAATCGGGCGACGACTGGCTCAAGGCCAACATGCCGCCGCTGATCTCGTTCGCGGCCGCCCACGCCGGCGTCATCTTCATCACCTGGGACGAGGGCTCGAGCACGCAGAAGATGCCGTTCCTCGCGGTCGGCCCGGGCGTCAAGGTCGGCTTCGCGGGCAGCGTCAGCTACAACCACGGATCGATCATCAAGTCCGCCGAGAAGATCCTGAACCTGTCCGTCCTGTCGAAGGTCTCCGGCAACAACGAGCTGACCGACCTGTTCAAGGCGGGCCAGTACCCGTAGCGGCACTGCTTTTCTGGCGTAGCGTCACCTCGAACGATATACGTCGATCGAGGTTGGCGTGATGAGTGTCCCCATCGTTTCGTTCCTGGCATCCGTGTTGTGCGCTTTCCCGCCGGCGGCCGATCAGGCGTCGACGCCACCGCCTGCCGAGAGCCCGGTTGCATCGCCCGTGACTACGGCAGGGCGTTCGCCGTCGCCCGCAGCCGCCGCTCCGGCGGCGCCGCCCGTGAGCGCGCCGCAGCCGCGCACGGCCGGGTTCGCGTTCGAGTTGGGGACGGGGGGACTCTCTGGAACGGTCGGCGGCGCGCTCGGATTGGGCTACGGTTCACGAAAGCTCTCGGGCGGCCTCGCCATCGATCTCGCGCACGCGAGCCTGGACGAGAACCAATACGGCAACACCGACCACCTGAGCACCACCGCGCTTTCGGTGGGTCCTTGGTTGCGGTTCGAGATGGGCCGGACGCTGGACGGACGGGTGGACTTCATGGGCGCGATCGACTTTCAGTACAGCCGCCAATCCACCAGCTTGGGGCTCGACACGAACCCCAACACGATGGAGGGCACAGCGACGGGGATCATATTCCGGATCGGCCCGGGCATTCGCTTCTGGGCGACGGACTGGCTGGCGCTCTCCTACACGACGCAGGTCTTATACACCTCCCTCTCCGGCCCGCTCCTCGCGTTCTCGCCGTCGTCGACGCTCGGGCCGCTCAATTACAACTTCGACAATACCCAGTTCGCGCTCGTCGGGCGGATCGCCGCCCTCGCGATCTTCTGATCGCGTCTCAGAGCGCGATGCCGGGGTAGGGCTTCTTCTGCGCGGCCGGCAGCGTCGGATCGCCGAAGCCGGTGAAGCTGGTGATGCCCAGCGCGTCGCAGACGTTCAGCAGCACGCGCTCGTGCCGGTCGCCCGAGCCGGCGGGGACGGGCATGGTCTTCGTCCCCACGCCTTTGATGTAGCGGCCCATCGCGCTGGTCTCGAGGTACTTGTTGGCGCCCCCCGCCAGCACGAACTTCATCGAGTACTGCCAGTGCTGGTCGGCCTCGCCGAAGTCGCGACACCAGATCACCAGCGTGTTGTCGAGCAGCTTGCCGGAGCCGTCGGCCTCGTCGCGCGTCTTGAGCTGCTGGACGACGTACGCGAACTCTCCCGCCAGCCACGCTTCGAACTTGGCGAGCCGCGCGTAGTTTTCGCCGGCGCCGGTGTGGATGAAGTCGCCGTGCTCGTTGCCCGCCAGCGGGACGCTGGGCAGGTCGACCTTCAGCGACTGATCGTTGCCGTAGTGGATGCCGGCGACGCGGGTGATGTCGCAGGCGAACGCGTTGACGATCAGGTCGAGGTGCATGCGGTTGTTGGTCAGCGAGTTGGTGGCGTCGGTCGGCATCGCGGGGACGGTGCAGCTGCCCATCGGCGTCGGCGGCGCCTGCATCAGCCGCGTCTCGATCTGCTTGATCGAATCGTAGTGCCGCTGCAGCCGGTTTCGCTCGCGCGGGCCGAGGCGGGTCTGCAACGTGGCGATGTCGTCCTCGATCAGAGTGCAGGTCGCGAGACGGCGCTTGTTCAGCGTGTCGACCCCCGTGCCGTTCATCGGCACGAAGTTTCCGAACACGGTGTTGAACGCGGTGAGGGGCGACGCCAGCGGGTAAAGCTGCGTCCCGGCGCGCCGGAACATGACCTTGCCGGTCGCGGCCTCGCCGGTGACGTCGCCGAGCAGCAGGGCGGGAATCGGCGCGTTGACACCCATGGTCTTGAGCTGGTCGGAGATGAACTGATCCACCGACGTCACCATGCTCTCGTACTGGAAGCCGAGACCGCACAGCGCCTGCGGGCAGCCGTGGCCTTCGGTGGGGCTGCCGCTGGATAGGCCCTCGACGAGGACGATGTTCTCGCGAATCGCGTCCAGCGGCTGGGTGCCGGGCCCGAAGGTCGTGATGTCCTCGCCGGAGACGGCGGTGGGCGACCAGACCTCGGGCTGCGTCCCCATCGTGCAGAAGAACAAGACGCGCTTGACCCGGCCGGTCGCGCGCGCCGGTTTGCCGTCGAGCAGCGACAGGAACGGCGCCGCGATCAGACCAGCGCCCGCGGTCTTGAGGAGGCCTCTGCGTGTCAGCCTGGGCATCGTCATCTCCTCATGGCAGCGGTTGGTCGCCGGCCCGGCGGGTGAAGTGGGGCGCGTGGACGACGCCCGTCAGCACACTCTTCAGCGCGAAGCCGTTCTGGGCGGCTTCGTTCTGGACGGCGGTGTACGTGCAGGCGTCCTGATCCCAGGACGCGTTGCCGTAGGCGTAGTACGACCAGTACCGCACCAGGCAGTGATTCACGTCGGCGTCACCGCCGAGATAGGTTGCGAGCGCGCCGATGCCGTCGAACGACTTGTCACCGCCGCTGGGAGGCGAGACGACCACGCCGCTCGAGTCGACGGTGACGCCGTTGTCCATCGTGCGGTACTTGCCGATGCCGTCGTAGTGCTCGAAACCGAAGCCGATCTTGTCCATGAAGGTGTGGCAGCTGGGGCAGTTGCGGGTGGTGTCCGAATAGTCGACGTGGGCTTCGTACAGCGCGCGCGTCGACTGGTTGACGGCCGGCGGCGGCAGGTTCGTGTTCACGCCGGGCGGCGGCGGCGGGATCGGCTGGCAGAGAAACCGGCCGCGCACCAGCTTGCCGCGCTGGGTGGGCGACGACGTCCGCGCCGTCGCTAGGCCGGTCAGGAGGGCGCCCTGCCCGAGGATCCCGGGGTCGCGCGTCGCGCCGCCGGTGAACGTGACCTTGCTGTAGGTCGTCCCGAGCCCGGTCGTCGGGAAGCCGTAGTACTGCGCCATGGTGCTCGTCAGGAACGTGTAGTTCGCGGTCAGCAGCGTCGACAGCGTGCCGGTCGCGAACGTGTCGAGGAAGAACGCGCGGGTCTCGCCAGCCATGTCGGCGCGGTTCGCGTCGGTGATCGTGAAGAACGCCGGGTCCTTCGCGTTGCCGAGCCGCTCGAGGTACAGCCAGCCCGACGCGAACTGCATCACCGTGTCCTGGACGCGCGCGTCGGCGAGCAGGCGGGTCATCTGCGCGTCGACCGGGAACGCCGCGCCGGCCGCGTCCGCGGTGTCCGCCGCCTGCATCATCTGATCGTCGGGCATGGTGCCGACCAGCAGGTAGGAGAGGCTGCTCGCGACCTCGTACGGCGTCAAAGTGACGGTCGCTCCCGGACCGGCGTCCTCCGGCCCGAGCTCGCTGCGATAAAGGAAGTAGGGCGACTGCAGCATCGCCGACACCATCGCCTCGACGCCGCTCGAGAACGAAGTCTCCGCCGCGAACAGCGCCTCGTACTTGTCGATTCGCGCCGTCGGAAGCGGCGCCCGGAACGCGCGCTTGCCGAAGCTGGCGATCACCTGGCGCCGGCAGGTCGAATCCATCGTGGTGCAGCTGGCGACGTCCGAGAGGTGGTTCTGCACCGCCCAGCTCGCGACGGTCTCGGCGTAGACGCGAAGCGCGTCGCCGACAAGATCCTGGATCAGCAGCGCGCCCGAATCGACGGTGAAGCCGAGGGTGGCGGGATCGGCGAAGATCTTGGCCGCCGGCGCGGACGGATCGGCGAACAGATCGCGGACCGTGGCGGCGAACTCGGCGGCGGTCAGGCGGCGAAGCTGGCGCGGGCCGGGCTGGTCGGAGCTGCAGGCGCTTTCGGGCGGCAGGTCGGTGGGCGGCGGCGGGATCAGCGGTGCGCCGCTCGTGCCGCCGGTTCCGATGCCGCCCAGGCCGCCCGACCCCGGCATCATGTTCGGCGGGCCATC
>Ga0066903_100000021_pt1 | contig 58949 bp, 91 predicted proteins | sample PanSoiMetaGPlot1_FD_67491 | JGI IMG/M metagenome (GOLD analysis project Ga0066903, IMG submission 67491) | Tropical forest soil microbial communities from Panama analyzed to predict greenhouse gas emissions - Panama Soil - Plot 1 (version 2) | ecosystem: Environmental > Terrestrial > Soil >... | reverse complement strand
ACCTTGATGTTCTTCGTGCCGGCGGTGAGGTACTGGTGCGACACGATGCCCTGCTCGGCGGTGAACGTGGCCAGCGGCGTGCCGTCGCCCCAGTCGACCGTCACCGCGCCGTTGGGCGCGTTGTCGTAGGTCACCCGGGCGGTCATGCCGGTCGCGTCGGTCGGCGAGGACACCACGGTGACCGTCGGGTTGGGCTGGGTCACGGCGCAGTTCAGGCCGCAGGTCGGCGACGGCGGCGGCATCGTGGTGACGTCGATGTGCTGGAGGTCGGTCGGCCCGATCGGGTCGACGAGCTTGGACTTCACCGCGCCGGTGGCGTCCTGGTACACGTCGTACGGGCCGACGCCCCAGTTGCCGCCCGCGACGCCCTTGGCGGTGATCTCGAACGTCACCGCGCCGTTCTCGATGGTGTAGCTGCCCAGGATGCCGGCCTGCACCCAGGGGATCAGCAGATAGCCGTACTGGGTCGCGGTGCTGGTGCCCGAGCACCGGTTGCCGCCGCCCGAGCCGGTCCAGATCTCCAGCGCGAAGCCCTCGTCGCAGGAGATGTTCTGCCCCACCCGGAAGCCCGACGCGGTGCCGTCGGGGTTGCGCACCACGGGCACGGAGGTCGCCAGCGCGAACAGCTCCGGGTCGATGCGGCAGAAGTCGATGGTCAGGTTCAGCCACCGGATATGCGGACACGCCGGGATATCCACGCACGAATCGCCATTAAAATTCGTGGCAGTGATGTCCTCACCCTCATCGACTTCCGGTTCGATCTGAACCGACACGACGCCGTCGGAGACGCCGAAAATCGGGGTGGTGCCGTCCGGGCACATCACCGGGTTGCCGCAGCCGTCCACCTTGGTCAAGCGGACGACCTTGCCGCGTACCGGGGCCCAGCAGGTCGATGCCATGGGGGAGACCTCCACGCATAGGGATGGCCTATGCCCGGCCCGCAACCAGCGGCAGATCTGCGAACGCCCGGCCCACAGCCAGCGGCGATCGGTCGCGCTCAGACTAACGCACGACTATGGGTAGACGCGGTGACTCACTGCGTCCTCCCATTGTGGTCTACGCTGGTCGGCGATACACCGATGCTGGCTGCGGGCCGATCGGGGCCCGATCTCCCGCACAGGAGCCCACGGTGTCCTTTGTGATCCCCGAGTCGATCGACGGCTACACCCGCGAGCAGCTGGTCGCCGCCGAAGCCAGCGCGGTCGAGGCGTTCGACGCCCTGCGCGACGACGAAAACCTCAACGCCGAGGGCCTGACGCAGCTGCGCGCCCTGGCCACGTTCATCCGCACCGCCCGCGAGCGGACCGCCGCCATCGACGCCCAGTCGGCCGCCGACGCCGCGGAGCTGGCCGCGATGGACGCCGAGGTGCACGCCCAGGCCGCCCCCGACGGCGAGCCCGGCGCCGAGGAGGGCGCCGACGAGCCCGCCACCGACGAGCCGGCCCCGGCCGACCCCGTCGCCGAACCGGCCGCCGCCGCACCCACCGAGGCCGCGCGCCGTCCGGTGATGGCCGCCGGGGCCGCGCTCACCCGGGCCGCCGCCGCCGCGCCCCGCCCGCCGGTGCCCGCGCCGACCGCCAACCGCGACACGATCCTGTCGGTCGGCGGACGCCCGGCCGTGGTGACCGCCGCCGCCGACGTGCCCGACTACGCCAACGGCCAGACCCTGCGCGGGCTGCCGGAGCTGGCCGACGTCCTGGCCAAGCGGTGGAACGGCTTCCCGCGCCAGCAGCGCCTGCGCGGCACGTCCGGGTTCGCCCAGCTGCACCTCAAGCAGGGCGTCGCCCGCATCACCCTGCCCGACCCGCAGAACCTGCCGATCGCCGACGGGCGCAACGACGCCGAGGTCATCGACGCCGCCACCAGCCTCAACCGGGTCGGCGGGTCGCTGGTCGCGGCGGGCGCCTGGTGCCCGCCGCCGGAGCAGTTCTGGGACCTGTGCGGCAGCCTGATCAACGGCACCGGCGGGCTGTGGGACGGGCCCCGGTTCACCTACCGGCGCAACGCCGTGCAGTACCCGGACGCGTTCAACTTGATCCCGGTCGCCGACAACATCGGCTTCACCTGGACCGAGGCGGACTCGATCGCCGGCACGCCGAAGAACTGCTTCACCATGCCGTGCCCGACGTTCACCGACTTCACCCAGGAGTGCAACGGCATCTGCGTACGCGGCGACCTGATCAACGACACCGCGTGGCCCGAGCTGGTCCAGCGGGTGATGACCGACGCCCTGGCGCTGCACCAGCTGGTCCTCAACCGCGACATCATCGCGAAGATCGCCGCCGCGGCCACGCCGGTCAACCTGGCCCCCGGCTCGGACCTGGACCTGGACACCACCGTCACGTCCGGGGTGTACTCCGCGGTCGCGCTGGCGGCGGCCGACTACCGGGCCCGCGCCCAGGCCAGCGCCACCCAGGAGCTGGAAGTGCTGCTGCCCGCGTGGCTGCCGGAGATGGCGTCGATCGACCAGATGCGCCGCACCGGCTGCTGCACCCCGTCGGGGGTCACCCAGGCGCAGCTGACCAGCCGGTTCGGCGACCTGAACGTGCGCGTGCAGTGGCTGCGCGGCTGGCAGGACGCGTTCGCCGGCACGGCCGGCGGGCTGGGCGGGACGACCCCGGCGACGGTGTGGCCCGACAGCCTCAAGTTCGTCATCTACGCGCCGGGGACCTGGTCGCTGGGCTCGCGCAACATCATCAGCCTGGACGCCGTATACGACTCGACCAGCCTGGAGCAGAACGAGTACACGTCGATGTTCACCGAGCAGTGCCAGATCCTGCTGCACCGCTGCTTCCCGACCTACATCTACACGCTCGACATCTGCCCCTCCGGCGCCACCTCGGCCCCGGTTCAGTTCGCCTGCGCACCGTAGGTAGCGGGTAGCGGCGAGCCGGTAGGAGGTTGACGTGGCACAGCCGCGTATCGAGGTCACCGCGCCGGTACGCCGGACGCTGCGCGGCGGGCTGGCGCAGGCCGCCGCCGTGCACGAGGGCGCCTCGCGGCGCCTGGGCCTGGCCGGGCTGACCGCCGAGACCGACGCGTGCGCGACGGCCAGCTGCACCTGGCCCGCGCCGTGTTCGGGCGGCGTGGCGCCGCCCGGCGGCAAGCACCCGTCCTCGTGCTGTCCGCAGATCCTGACCGGGGACCCGTTCACCGTGTACGCGGCGGCGTGCACGGATGTCCTGGACCCCGCCACCGCCGCCGAGCGGGCCCGCGCCAAGCTCGCCGGCGGCCGGTGGCGGTGCATCGAGTCGCAGCTGTTCGCCCACATGCAGGCCGCCGCCGTCGACGTGTCGCCGCCCTACGGCAGCGGCGCGACCGGGATCGCCGGCGCGGTGGCGGCGCTGGAGCAGGCGCTGGGCGACGTCTACGACGGGCAGGCGGTCATCCACGCCCCCCGCTACGCGGCGGCGTTCGCGGCCCGCGACCGCCTCGTCTGCGGCTGCGGCGACATGACCGCGCCGGTCACCGTGCTGGGCAACGCGTGGGCGTTCGGGGCCGGCTACTCCGCCGACGGCCCGAACGGGCAGACGTCGACCGAATGCGTGTTCTGGCTCTACGCCACCGGTGCCGTCGACGTCTACATCGGACCGGTCAGCGAGGCCGGGGCGAACGACGTCACCGGCAACGAATCGTTCCACGTCTACGAGCAGTCGGTCGCCACCCTTCTCGACTGCCCCGGCGTGTACGCCGCCCGGGTCACCCTCACCGACTGCTGCACCTGCGGCCACACCCTGCCGGCCGAGGGCCCGGCGCTGACCGCCGCCGACTGCACCTAGGAGAGGCCCGTGCCCACCGCATCGATCACATGGAGCGCCGCGAACCCGGTCAGCATCGACTGGGGCGACGGCAGCGCGGCCGGGTCCGGCTCGGCGACCGGCACGGCCACCCACACCTACGCCGACCCCGGCGCGCACACGATCACCATCACCGACACGGTCGCCGGCGGCACCGCCTCCCAGACGGTCACCTGCCCGGTTCCGCCGTGCGCGCTGACGGTGACCAACACCCCGAACGCGGCGTCGGCGACCGCGACGGTGACCACCGGCCTGACGTCGGGCTACACCATCGACTGGGGCGACGGTTCCAGTGTGGACGGTGTGCTGCTCAACGCGCCGGTGTCGCACACCTACGGCCTGTCGGGCAGCTACGCCGTTTCCGCGCACGGCACCACGTTCTCCGGATCGGCGTGCGCCGGGGCGGTCACCGTGACGGTGCCGACGTTCACCCTCGCCGCGACAACCCCGGTCGCCGGGGCGGCGCCGCTGGCGGTGACCGTGCGCATCGCCCCGGCCGGGGCGGCGGTGCTGGCCGGCGTGCCGTTCGAGATCGACTGGGGCGACGGGACGGCGGTCACCGCGCTGACCTACGGGCCCGGCGCCGACACGGCGGTGCATACCTTTACGGTCGCTGGCTCGTTCACCCCGCGCGCCTGCCGGATGGACACCGCCGAATGCTCGCCGCTTTCCGGGCCGGTAGTCGTGTCCTGACCCGGCGGCGACAGGTGTGGCCCGGTGCGCCCGCTACCGGGCCACACGTTTATGCCCAATCCCGGTGAGTCACCGTATGCTCCCATTGTGATGCCGGTCTGGCTCGAAATTCTGCTTGTCGCCCTCGCGGTCGCCCGGCTGACTATCCTGCTGCGCGCCGACCGGATCACCCGACCCCTGCGGCAACTGGTGTGGCGCAACACATCGCACGACGAGTCGCTGCCCCGCTACCTGGCCGTGTGCGCCTGGTGCCTGTCGTTGTGGATCGGCGCCGGCGCAGCCGGCGCCTGGTACGCCTGGCACGGCCGGCTGTGGTTCGACGCCGCCGCGCTGGCCCTGGCGGCGTCCTATGTGACCGGTGTGGCCGCCACCACCGGCCTGGAGCCCGCTTCGGACGAACCGCAAGGGTAGGAGCCGCCGTGGCGCGCATGTGGACCAAGACCAAGCCGCCCGGCGCCGGGCCGACGGCCACCCTGCACGCCGCCGCCGCGACCGTGTCCGCCGCGACCTGGCAGCGGCTGCGCACCAGCGGCTCGACCACCTGGCAGGCCGAAAGTTGGGAGTTCTACGACTGCGTGCCGGAGTACCGGTTCGTCACCGACTGGCTGGCCGCGCAAGCCTCACGCGCGTTTCTGTTCGTGACCGAGATCGACGACTCCGGCCGCCCGGTGCTCGACAACGCCACCGTGGCCCGCTCCGCGACATTCCTGGGCGGCCCGGTCATGCAGACCCCGCTGATCCACGACGCCGTCCTCCAGCTGCTGATCCCCGGCGAGTGCTACATCTACGCCCAGCTCGTCGACGGCGGCGAGATCTGGGACGTGGCCAGCGTCGACGAGGTCACCGTCATGAACGGCACCGTGACCGTCGACCACGGCAACGGCGACGCGTTCACCCTGGACCCGCAGACGTCGCTGGTCATCAAGGTGTGGGACCCGCACCCGCGCCGGCGCTCGGAGGCGACCAGCCCCAGCCGCGCCGTACGGGTGCCGATGCGCGAGATCGTGCGCTGCGACCAGACCGTCACCGCCCAGATCGACTCGCGGCTGGCCACCGCCGGCATCCTGCTGCTGCCCAAAGAGATGTCGTTCTCCATCGCGTCCGGCGAGGACGCCGACGGGCCCGGCGACGACTCCGGCGCGGACAAGTTCATGACCGCGCTGACCGAGGCGATGATGACCGCGATCGCCGACCGCGACAGCGTCGCCGCGATCGTGCCGATCGTCGTACGCGCGCCCGCCGAGATGCTCGACAAGCCGCGCCTTTTGGCCCTGTCCACGCCGGTCTCCGAGACGATCCTGGACCTGCGCGACCGGGCCATCAAACGCCTGGCGATGGGCCTGGACATCAGCCCCGAACAGCTGACCGGCGTCGGGGCGTCCAACCACCTGTCGTCCTGGCAGATGCAGGAGTCCCTGGTCACCACCCAGATCATTCCGCTGCTGGAGCTGGTCTGCGCCGCGTTCACCGAGCAGTACCTCTGGCCCGCGTTGCAGACCCAGGCGGTCGAAGACTTCCGCAAGTTCGTCGTCTGGTACGACATTTCGGCGCTGATCCAGCGCCCCGACCGCGCCAGCGACGCCCAGGCGGTCTTCGACCGCAACGAGCTGTCCGGTACGGCGCTGCGCCGTGCGAACGGGTTCACCGAAGACGACGCCCCGACCCCGGCCGAGAAGATCCAGAACGCGCTGCTGGAGGTCGCCGGCAAGGTCCCGACCGCCGCCCCGGCCATCATCAACCAGCTCCTGGCAGCGTTCGACCTGGCCCCCGACAGCCCCGGCGGGGTGTCGATCGCCCCCGCGCAGGGCCAGTCCAGCCAGGCCCGCGGCATCGACCGCTCGGCCCCGGCCCGCGACCGGGCGCTGCCGCCGACCGACACCCGCGCCGCCCCGGCGCTGCCGGCCGCCGGAAGCCTTCTGGCCGCCGCCGAGGCGCTGACGTTGCAGGCCCTGGAAACGGCCGGCAAGCGGCTGGTCGGGCGGGCCCGCTACAAGCTGGACCCGCTGCCGCCGTACGCGTACCACACCGCCGCCGGGTACGCCTGCACGCCGACGTCGGCGGCCCGGCTGCTCGACGGCACGTTCGAGTCCGTCGGCCAGGTCGCCGACGGGCTGGCCGTGGACGCCGACCTTTTGCACGAGGTTCTGCACACCTACGCCGCCGGCCTGCTGTGCGCGGGTGCCGTCCATTCCCGGGCGGCGCTGGCGGCGGTGCTGGACCGGCCCGAGTTCGCATCCGGAAAGGTGCCGACCCATGCGTGAGTTCACCGCCGACATCGCCCGCGCCGGGGTCGCCGACCGGCTCGGCAACGTGCTGACCGCCGCGGCGTCCGTCACCGCGCTGATGACCCCGATGCCGGTGCACACCCGCGACGGGCGGGTCGTCGGCCGCGCCCTCTCCCTGTCCTATGTGGATGGCGTGTTGCGGGCGGCCGGGCAGATGTTCACCGACGACCCGACCGACGGGCTGGCGCTGAACTACGCCACCACGTCGATCGTCGTCACCGAGGCCGGCCCGGCGCAGATCACCGCGGCCCGGGTCGCCGGGCTGATCCTGCCCGCGCTGACCGCGTCGGTCCCGGCCGACACCGCGCTGCCGATCGCCGAGCCCGCCGACCGCCCGTTCGACGCCGGGGCGGCCCGCGAGCACATCGCCGCCTGGGCCGGCGGCGACCCGGCGAAGATCGGCGCGGCGTTCCTGTACCGCGACGACTCCGCCGACCCGGCCGACATCGCCTCGTACGACTACCCGATCGCCGACGTCGTCAACGGCGAGCTTCAGATCGTCCCCGAAGCGGTCGCGCAGGCCCTGGACGACCTGGACGGCGGCGGCCTGGCCGGGCTGTCCAACGCCGACGTCGAGGCCCTCAAGAGCGCCGTCATGGAGCTGGACGGCCGGCTGCGCTCCGTGCAGGCCCCCGACGACGCCGCGCCGCCCGCCGAGGGCGCCGACACGGCCCCGGCCGGGATGACCGCCGCCGCCGTCGGCAACATGTCGCTGCCGCTGGCCCCGGCTTCGCGGGCCTGGGACGGGCCCGGCGCGGCGTCGCGGGTCCTCGCCTGGGCCACCGACAGCTCCGGCGCCGTGGACCCGGGCAAGCTCGCCCAGGCGTTCCTGTACCGCGACGACTCCGCCGACCCGGCCACCCTGGCGGCCTACAAGCTGCCGTTCGCCGACGTCATCAACGGCACGCTGACCGCCGTCCCGGCGGCGCTGACCGCTGTCGCGGGCGCCCTCGCCGGGGCGCGCGGCGGCGTCAAGGGCCTGTCGGACGCCGACCGCAAGGCCATCGCGTCGAAGCTGGAGACGTTGCAGGGCAAGGCGCAGCGGGCCCGCACCGCCGCTGCGGTGCCCTACAGCCAGTTCGACCGCCCGTTGCAGCCCTCGGCGTCGTTCTTCGGCGACCCGCACCTTTCCGGCCCGACCCCGCCGACTGTGCTCGCCTCCGGCGAGGTGTTCGGCCACTTCGCCGACTGGGAGTCGTGCCACCGCAGCTTCGTCGCCGCCGGGCTGTGCCTGACCCCGCCGCGCTCGAAGTGCGACTACTGCGAATTCCGCACGTCGACGGTGGTCACCGCCGATGGGGCCAGCCGCCGCGTCGGGGTGTACTCCTACGGCGGCGGGCACGCCGACCTGGCCGCCAGCAAAGAGCAGGCGACCGCCCACTACGACCAGGTCGGCTCGGCGGTCGCGCTGGTCGACGTCGGCGAGGACGAGCACGGCGGGTGGTTCCACGGCGTGCTGACCCCGACCGCGACCGACGAGCAGATCTACGGGTTCCTGGCCTATCCGCCGTCGGGGGACTGGCGCGAGGCGCGGCCCGGCTCCGGGCTGGAGCTGATCGCGCTGACCCCGGTCGCGCACCCCGGCTACGTCGTGCAGGCCCATGTGGCCGGCGGGCGGGAGGTGGCGATCGTGGCCGCGTTCACCGCCGCCTACCCCACCACGTTCGGGGGACCCGCTGCCGGAAACTCCATTATGGGGGATCCCGGTGACTCACCGGGATCTACCATTCCCGGAGAGCTGGCCGCCCTGCGGGCCGCCGCCGTCGACGTCATCGCCGCGTCGATCGGCCGCGACCGGGCCAGCCAGGTCGCCGAGCTGGACGCACTCGTGCACGGCGGCGTCTAGCGCCACCACCCACCACACACCCGGGGAGGGCAGTAGCCATCGGATGCGGATGCGGGCAAAACAAGAAGACGGTCTTCCGGCTTTCCTCACCGACCGACAGCTCCACCATGGACTTCGCCACGCTCGCCGAAGCCATGGCCTACAACAATTCCGCCTTCGGCGGGCGCGGCATCGTCCGCACGGCATCCGTGCCCAAGTGAGCACCGCACCGGCACCGCACGACCTCCGGCCAGGTGCGCGCCGGTGCCGGTGCGGGCATTTCGAGGCGGTTCACGACATGGTCGGACGCGCCGCGATGCGCCACCGAGGCAGCTGCATCACGTGGACGGCCGCCGACGGCCGCTGCGCCTGCGCACAGTTCGAGGAGATCGCCGATGAGGGGACAGCTGGCGATGTTTGACCCGGTACACCCGCCGCCGCTGGGCCGCCCGACCGGCACCCAGCACCACCGCGGAACAGCCACCTACACCCGGATCACCGTCAAGGACCCGCCGCAGTGCGACGAATGCGTGCTGTGGCTGCACGAGCACAAGGGCGTCGGCCCGCTGCCGCGAAGGGCGCGGTTTCGCCGCGCCAGCGCCGCCGGGACGCTGCGCCTTTGCAACCAGCACACCACCGCCTGGAAGCAGGACGACTAAGAATGATCACCGTCACCATCACCGTCGACGACGGCAATTCCAATGTGGAGATCACGGAGACGGCCGGGAACATGACGCTGTTCCCGGCCGGGCCCCACGAGCTGGCGACCGCCGCGCTGATCTCGGCGGCGAACAAGGTCATGCGCATGTACGGGCGGCCGGTGCTCGGCTACGACGACGCCGAGCTGGTCGACATCATGCCCGCCGGGCGGCTGGACGAGGCCGGCGCCGACGTGATCCCGATCGTCGGCGCCCGCTGCACGTGCCTGGGCGGCTGACCCTGTCTGCCCTGCTCCTAACCCCCGGGAGGCCCGACGTGCTCTTCGTGAAAATCGCCCCCGACATCTGCCTGCACCGCAAGATGCGCAAGCTTTCCGATTCCGCGTTCCGCCTCTACATCGCGAGCATCGGCTGGGCGTTCGAGTACTGCACCGACGGTTTCGTCGCCGCCGGGGAGCTGGAGCTGCTGACCGACCTGGTGCCCGCCGGCGGGGTCACGGTGTCCTACCGCGACCTGGCCGACGAGCTGGTGCGGACCCGGCTGTGGGAGAACGCCGACGGCGGCTGGCTGGTCCACGACTACCTGGACAACCAGCTGTCCACCGCGCGGCGCGACGAGCTGCGCGAGGCCAACACCGCCCGCCAGCGCCGCCACCGGGCCGCAACGCGTGACACCCGCGTGACTAACGCGCCTGTCACGCGTGACAGCCCGCCACCGTCGGCATCGCACCCATCATCGTTCGGTCGGTCCGATGATGGGTGCGATGCGCACAGCGGCACCGCCGATGATGGGTGCGATGCCGGCCGGGTCTTCGCCGATGATGGGTGCGATGTCGCCAGCACCGGCACCGACCTGGCCGTCCGCGATGTCACGCGTGACACACGCGTTAGTAACGCCCTAAGAGTAAGAGGAAGAGTAAGAGCAACCCCGGAAGAACTCTCGTCCGCCGATGGCGGACCAGCGGCCCCGGCGCGCCGCCGCCCGCCCGATGTAGCCGGGTTCGAGCAGTGGTACGCGCTGTATCCGCGCAAGGCGTCCAAGGCCGAAGCCCGCCGCGCGTTCGCCAAAGCCGTCACCAAGGCGCCGCTGGACACGCTGTGCGCCGCGGCGGTCCGCTACCGCGACGACCCCAACCGCGAGCCGGCCTTCACCAAGCTGCCCGGCACGTGGCTCAACGGCGAGTGCTGGTCCGACGAGCCGCTGCCGCCGCGGCGCAACCCCGCACAGCGCCGCCAGGAAGACCTTTTGGAACTCGTCGACCGCATGCGCGCCGCCGACGACGCCGACCGCGGCATCGGAGGTGTCCGATGAACCGGGAGGAGACCGCGCGGCTGCTCGGCGCCATTTCCGCGATCGACGGGCGGGTCGTCACCGACGCCACGGTCCTTGCCTGGCAGGTGTTCCTGTCCGACGTGGCCTACGGCGACGCCGACCGGGCGCTGCGTGCGCATGTGCGCTCCGACCCGGCCCGGGTGACCCCGGCGCACATCGTCGCCGGGGTGCGCGTCATCGCCCGCGCCCGTGCCGAGGCCCGCGACCGCGAGGCCCGCCGCGCCGAAATCGCCGCCCGCGCCGAAGTGCACCACCGCCGCGCCCACAACCACCCCGACCCGCGCGAGCGGGTGCGGGCCCTGATCGCCCGCGCCGCCGCCCGCTGGGCCGCCCAGCGCGAACCGGCGCAGAACCCGCTGCCCGAATACCACCAGCGGGCCCTGGACCGGGCCCGGCAGATGCGCTCACCCGCCGGAGAGGACTGACCCCATGCCGCACTACCTGTACCACGGGCCCGGCGAGCCGTGCGACTGCCTGCCCGACCCCGAAAGCGACCGCGACGACCTGGTCGCCATGCTGCGCAACCTGCTGGAAGCCGCCGAAGCGTCCGCGCGGGCGACGTCGGACCGGGCCCGCCAGGCGCTGACCATCGCCGCCGGTGCGATGGACAAGGCCGAGCGGCTGACCGCCTTCCTGGAATCGGTACGCCTGGCCCACAGCGAGGACGGCGGCGGCTGTAGCGAATGCCGGGGCCCGTGGCCGTGCTGGACCCGCCGGCGCATCGACCTGGTGCTGCACGCCTGGGCCGACGAGGAGACCGTGATGATGGACGACCCGGCATGAGCGCGATTCTGCATGCCGGCGACCGGGTGCACCTGTGCATCGGCGCGGCCCTTGTCAACGGCGTCATCGACGAGAAGGCCACCGCCCGGCTGGCCGAGGACACCATCGCCCGCTACCGCGACCAGGGCGTCACGACCGCCTTTTACACCGTCGCCGCCGGGTTCGCCGGCATCACCGTCGTGGCGATCTTCCACGACCACGCCGCCACCGACCACATCGGATAGAGGAGCAACCGTGCCGGACCCCCAAGCGCACCACGAGCCGTTCTACGGACAGCGCCCCGACGTACGCCGCGGCGACCTCGTCGAAGTCAAGACCGCCGTCGGCGGCTGGGTGCAGATGATCGCCGTCGACGGGCCCCGCTACGACGACGACGCCGCCTACGGCCGGCGGGTCTATCTGACCGTGCCGGTCGTGCACCCGCACGCGGCCGGAAAGCCCGGCGTCGCCCCGATCAACTGGCCCGCCGAGGACGTGCGGGCGGTGGCCGCCGATGGCTGAGCCGCACAACTGGCGCCCGGCCAAGGCGCGCCACCGCGAACCGGCCCGGCGCAACCAGACCCGCGCCGCCCAAGGCGTGCGCTCGGGCCGCGACGAGCTGTCGGCGGCCCGCGGCGCGCAGCTGTACAGCGCGCCCGCGTACGGCACCGAGGAGCCGCCCAACCGGCTGCCGCGCAAGGGCACCCCCGAACGCGACCAGTTGGCCGCCGACATCGCCGAGCGCCGCGCCCGGGGCGAGTCGCTGCTGACGGTGTCGGTGGAGCTGAACCTGTCGGAGAACTCCGTGCGCACCATCTGCACCGAGTACGCCATCCCGAGCCCCCGCCCCCAAAAGGGCGGACGACGCAAAACCTGACCACAGATAGGGGGCACCACCATGGCCAGCCCCGTCCTCACCAAGGCGCTCGCGCGTCTGCGTGCGGACTTCGACACCGCGTTCCCGGGCCGCGACCACCGCTCCGACGGCTGGATCGGCGACGACGCCCACCAGGAGCACACCTCCGGCCACAACCCCGACGACACCCCCGGATCCAAGTCGGAATACACCGACTCCGACTCGATCGCCGAAGTCCGGGCCATCGACGTCGACGACGACCTGGGCAACACCCAGCACACCATGCAGGACGTCGTCGACCGGATCCTTGCCACCCCGGCCGACACCGACCGGCTGATGTACGTCATCTACAACCGCACCGAGTACAGCCGCAGCAACGATTTCCGGCCCGAGCCGTACCACGGCGAGAGCCCGCACGAGGAGCACGCCCACTTTTCCGGCGACCCCGCGCAGGACGACAACGACGCACCCTGGTCGGTCGCGTCGATGGGGGAGGACGAGGACTTGAACGCCACCCAGGACCACATGCTCACCAACACCTACTACGGCATGTTCAACGGCGGCACCAGCTGCGGCGAGGTCGTCGGCGAGGCCGCCGGCGACGAGTACGGCAACAGCCTGTTCGTCAAGCTCGACTACATCATCGGCAAGCTGCGCGAGGTCGAGTCCAAGGTGGACGCACTGACCGCCGCGAAGTAGCACCTCCGGCACCACCATGCGCAACTGTTGCGCCGCACCGGATGCGAGAATTCCGGCAATCCCCGCTCCCGCGCCCGCCCTGGGCAGATGATCGACGATCACGGCCGCGCCGGACCTACACTTTCCCCATGGCCGCACGCCGGGGCAGCCGCCGCATCGTGACCGAGGGCCGCCGCTATTGGAGCGACCGGGGCACCAGCCGCGGCAAGTCCGCCCACATCAACTACAAGCTGCATTCGGGCGCTTGGCGCCGCTGTGTCGCCCGCGTCGCACCGCATCTGGGACCGGGCGCCAAGGGCTACTGCAACCTGCGCTTTCACGAGGCCACCGGCGTGTACCCGGGGTCCAAGGCCAACCGGGGCCGCTAGCATCCACCGATGAGGATCTACCGCTGGCCGCTTTCCGGTCCCGAGCCGCCGATTACGGTGCGCCGTATCGCGATCGGCCCGAAGCGGTTCACTCCCTCGCCATGGCCCAAGGGCGTCATCTGGGGCCCGGTCGGTGACGTGTGGCTGCGCCGCGACTGCCGCCGCTCGGACCGCAAGCCCAGCAGCTGGCCGCGCCATATGGCCTGGACGCGCTATAGCTGCGAGGACATGGGGCACTACCACTGGTACAACGGCGACAAGGTCAAGCCCTGGACGGTCCTGCATGGGCGCTCCGACTGGGGCTACGCCGTAGACATGGACGCGGTGCGGCACAAGCGCAAGCGCCGCGACCGGCTGCGCGGCTCATCGCGCTGGCGGGCCTAGAGGTCGTGCCCGCACAGCGGGCAGAACCAGATGTCGTCGGGGTCGTCGGTGTGCGGCTTGTCCTGGCCGAACTTGGCGTTGAGCACGTCGACGACCTCGCTGTTGAAATCGGCGACCAGGTCGCCGCCGGTCGGCCAGCCGTGCCGGCATTCGCCGCACACCAGCACGAACGGGCCCGGCTCGTCGACGCCGTGGACGTAGCAGTGCACGGCGTCGCACTGCTCGGTGGGCTGGTGTACCCGCGCGGCTTGCATGGCCGGATTCAACCGCGCCGGTACGACATCACTGGAACGCCGACCACGTCTCGCCGTTGGCTTGGCAGTCGGCGATGGTGCCGTCGATGACCTCCCGTGCGGCTGCTTCGCTGTCGAAGCACGCCTTCCACTGCCCGCGCGGGTCGGCTTCGGTGCCCTGGCGCGCGTACAGCCACCACTGCGTCCCGTCGGTGAACAGCCACAGGTGCCGCTGGCCCCAGCCCCACCGGTGGTTGCGCCAGTGCCCGACCCGCCGCAGACCCGTCGCCACACATCGCAGGCTACCGCGGGCCGCTATAGCCGCCCGCCGGCGGCCCGTCGGCGTCCTCGTCGACGCGTTCGCCGACCAGGTGCAGGTCGCATCCGCCGCACAGCAGCACCGGCCGCCACGAGGCGACCGCCTTGCGCGAGCGCCCGGCCAGGCTCCACGTGCCGACCGGCGCGGCCACCAGGTTCCAGTCCACGTGCAGGCCGCCGACCAGGCCGCACTGCGGGCATTGCACGTTGTCCAGCTGGCTGTCGCGCATCGTGTTCTCCCGGTGGCCGTAGCGGTGGTAGAACTGCACCGCCCGCATCCGGGCGGCCTGCACGTCGGCGCCGAAGGCGCGGCACAGCTCGATCATGGCGTCCAGCAACTCCCGGTCTTCGTCCACTTCGGACATCCAGGCCCGGCAGCTGGCGCAGTCGGGCAGCGGCCCGCTGGGCGTGTGCCACCACGACAGTCGCCGGCTCATTCGCGGCAGCGCGGCGGGACCGGCTCGACAACGCCGGACCACATCGTCTGGCCCTGGGCGAGCGAGCCGGCCACCGTGCGGCGCCGCCACGGCGCCAGCCACCACCGGTGCGGGACCGGGGTGAACCCGTACACGTTGACGCGGGCCTGCTGCGGCCCGTCGGGGCAGACCTGCGGCAGGTAGGCCATCTTGCAGACCATCATCAGGTCGACCGGCCCGCACATCGCGGCCAGGGCCGCTGCGGTGCGCCGGTCGGAAAGGCGCAGCTGCACCGACACCGACGTGGCGCCGGAGGCCGGGTCGTGGCAGCCCCACATGTACAGCGTGCCCAGGCCGCCGTAGCGCCCGCCGGGCTCGCCGGACACCGCTTCGCCGCGCGCGTCGACGGCGAACAGGGTCTGGAAGCGAAACGCCGGCTCGCCGTCCTGGCGGTGCCCGCGGCGCGCCGGGCGCCATCCGGAAAAGTGCGACGTCAGTTCCACCGGCCCATCATCGCAGCCGCAGCTGGGCCGCCGTGTCCATAATTCCCGCGCCCCGCAACGATTGTGACAGTCCAACTTGGAGGTACACCAGCCACAACCGTTAACTGACAACCGTTTCACGCCACACGCGTTCACCGGCCGCCGTGGCCCGCGGCGACACCCCCGCCGTGCCCTGTAGCGCGATTGCGTTGGTGCGCGGCTATTCTCGCAGCCATGGTGACCACCGAACAGGCCCGCAACCGCCTTGAGGCGGCCACGCACAGCGTGTGGACGGCGCAGCTGGACGACCTGATCGGCGGCTGGTGCGTCACGGTCGGCACCGAGCCGCCGTCGCAGGGCAACCCGGCCGTCGGCCGGCTGCTGTCCAAGGACAGCGCCGAGCACATCGCGGCGCTGCACAACGCTTGGCTGCGAACGGTTCTGCTCGCCGACGACGACGGGGACGACGATTGATGCTGCACTTCGACGCCCGCATCAACGGGGTGCCGATCGGCATCGCCGTGGGCATCCGGCGCCTGGACCGCCGCCCGCGCCGCGACGGGCCCAGCCGCTACGCGGTGGAGGTCCACGTCGGGCAGGGCCGCCGCGAGCTGTCGTTGCAGGCGCTGGTCGAGCACGACTACCGCGACGGCGCCCTGGTCCTGATCCGCAAGTCCCTGCAAGCGGTCGAGGCAACCGGCCTGCTGCCGGGCCGCGCCCTGCCGCCCGAGTCCGGAGAAGCCGATGAATGACGAGGAATTCCGCCGCCGCCTCAACGCCGCCGCCGCGCGCCTGGCCGCCCAGGTGGCCGACGCCTGCGACTGCCCGTACTGGCTGGTGATGGACTGGCAGCTGCCGACCGGCGAATGGCTGGACTCCTACATCGTCATGTCCGACGACCGCGACTCCCCGGCCGACGCCCGCCAGTACGAGCAGCTGGGCTGCATCGCGTGGCGGGTGCGCTGCCCCAACTGCGGCCAGAACGTCGTCACCGGCGAAACTCCGCCACAATGAGCGCATGGCCAACGGCGTAGCCGCCGTCATCGTTCTGTGCGCGGCCCTGGTGCTGCTCGCGACGACGATCATCCTCTTGTGGATGACACGGGACCGCTAGCCGCCCCGCCAGTCCATGATGGACAGTATGGATGACATTGCGCGGCAACTGATAGATCTTCGCGTTCCGATCGGGCTGGCCGCTCTGATCGTGTTCGCCGTCACGATGGCGATCATGGCCCGGCGCATCTTCAAGGACCGCTAGCCCGGCAAAGGCGGGGCCGCCGCGGCGTAGCCCCCTAGGCCGCCGGACGGCCCCGCCCACGCGAGAGCACAGCCATGGGACTGTCTCTTGCCCGCCACCCTAGCGCGCCCGCCGGCGCGCCTCCCACCGCTCGTATGCGCGGTACAGCGGGTCGAACGCCGCCCCCGCGCACAGCCCGAGGGCGAACCCGAACGCGAACGACGCCGGCAGCGACATCGGCCGGTGTACGGCGCTTTCGACCATGTGTTGCAGCACCACCACGGCGACGAGCGCGGCGAGGATGTAGAGCGTCCACACTCTCGTGTAGCGCGTCACCGCCGCCGCCCCGCTTCCCTTATTCCGGAGGTTCTCCCTCGCAGGGTAGCGCTGCCAGTGAAGCCGTGTATTGCCGCTCGCACACCAGGCATCCGATGTGGACGGTCAGAAGGTTTTCGCGGTCGAACACCAGCGGCCCGTCGCGGCCCGACGGGTCGACGATGCGAAACACCGAGTGCGCGGTCCAGAAATGCTCGCCGTCGGGCACCCGCGCCAGAATCCGGCCCAGATCGGCGGTCGGCGGGTTGGCCACGTAGTCGCTGTGCCCGGTCGCATACAGCCGCCCCGCCGCCAGCTCGCCGGGGACCTGCGCCACGGCGTCGACATCGCGCAGCATCTGGTCGCGAAACTGGTCCAGGGCGCGCACCGCGTTGGTCGCCGTGTTCACGTCGGCACCGACGGCTCCGATCAAGCCCTGCCGGTATGCGGAGTCCAGCTGCGCCCGCCCGGCGACGGTGAGCACGCTGAGGATGTGCTGACCCAGATCGGCGCCGTCCATACGGCCCAGAAACTGCCGCGACCCGGTGGCGAACACCGCGACCGCCGGCTCGCTGCCGTCGCCGGCCAGAAACGGCTCGAACCGCAGCGGCCCGGTCGCCGTGTGGTCCAGCCTCGGCCAGTCCGGCGTTTCGCGCATCGACATCACCATGCCGACCGCGTCGCGCATGACGGCGCCCAGGGCGAGATTCTGCGCCAGAATCGCCGCCATCTGCACCGACTCCTCGTGGGTGGCGGCCACCGACGCGGCGTACGCGACCGCGCCCTCGGTGCTCAGCTCCACCCGCGCGTGGTCGCCGAATACGACCCGCACGCCGAAGCGGCCGGTCCGCTCGTCCAGTCGCGTCTGGTAGGCGATGTCGACTTCTACGCCGTAGTCGCCCTCGTCGGGCACCCAGCGGCCCGTCGGATCCTCGATCACTTGCTTGCTCCCTTGGTTGCGTGTCACCTCCGAATCGCCGATTATCCCCGCATCACGGGCGTAGAAAAGTCGACGGCACGCCGTCGACGTCGCTGGCATGTATGTCATCCGTTCGATACAAGTCGAAGCCGCTGCCGTCGACCACCTCGACCAGCGTGGTCCAGCCGTCTTGCGGCAACGGCAGAAACACCGGTCCTTGAGCGCTCAACGAAATGTCGCAGTCCACGCCCGCAGGGGTCTGCGCGACGGTGTCTTCGATTACCACAGACGCCCCCGACCGGTGCGTCATCGTTATCCTGACCCTTACTCCCGGCTTCAGATGGCCCAGCAAGGGCTCAGCTGTCATCGGACACCTCTGCTTTCAGTCACTTGCCGCCATACCGCACCGCACAGCGGCACTACGCGCCTCCCCAATTCACCCGCAGAGGGCTGCACGGTGGGCTACCGCACGGCCCCGCTTGCTAAACCTGCGCTGTCAGCCTGCCGCCCGTCTCGGCCCGGACCAGCGGCTTGCTCACCCTCCCCCCGGTTGCCGGCCTGGGGGTCATCGGCGCCACCGCCGCCAGGACAGAATCCACCACATTCGATGCATTGTTCGGAAGTGTTCACGCGACCGCTGAGCGCACCCTGAACACACCGGCTGGCGGCAGAACGCCGCGCAAAACGCCCCCACCTCGTCGGGCGCCCCGCACAGCATCGGCGACCCCGGACGCCACACCTCCGAGCGCACACACCGCGAGCAGACCAGGTGGCAGACCGTCCCGGCGCCTTCGCGCGCCACCAGCGTGCGCCGATCGGACAGCGTCACCGTCTGGCTCGTCATCGCGGACCTCCCACCACGAAAGTCCCGCGTCCCTGCACCGGCAAGACCAGGCCGAGCATTACCAGCCGCGTCATAACCAGTCGAACGGTCGTGCGCCCTGCTTTGGTACGGGCTGCCAGCTCCCGTTCTGACGGCAGCCGCCCGCCGGGCTCCAGCTCGTCGATAAGGTCACGGATGACCACTTCGACCCGGTCAGTTACCTCACCCATCGTTACCTGCCCGTTTCGGCTGCACACGCGGCGCGCGGATATTCTGCGGGTCGGCCAAATATTGCTCAATGCGCACCGCGATATCAGCCGGCATCGCGCCTTGAATATCGGAGACCGTAATCTCTGAAGCCTCGTCGAGCGCCTGCTCCAGGGCATAGTTCACGACGCAGTACCAGGTGCAGAAACGGTGCTGCACGGCCACGTCCCAGGCCGAGGAGCGCAGCATAATATGGCGCCAGCCATCTATGGCGGTACCACAGTGCACACACTCCACGCCCATTACAGTACCCATTGGTTCGCACCTATTCGACACCCAACACGCCGTCCCCCGACCGGACCAAGCCGTCTGACTGATCGTCTGCGTGCAAAATGCATCCCATCTCTAGCGCGTTTGCGCTAGAGGCTTTCGGCCCTACCCGCGGCGGCGGCGACCAGGCCGTAGTGGATCGGCGCAGCCTCGCCTGGGCGAACAGTTGCAGCCGTGTTCGCCAGCTCAAACAATCTGGTCCCACTGCCCGACCTGATGGCGGGTGTCCCAGTCGCTGACCCATTCGGCGTGGCGCTGATCGGCGGGCAGCAGCTCGATCCCCGCGCGGGTGATCTGTACCGCCTCATCGCCGTGGCCGAGCAGCCCAAGGATCAGGCCCTGCATCATCGCCCAGAAGCCTTGCGTGTACCAGTAGACCGAGGCCGGCGGATCATCGTGGAGTCGGGCAGCGGCGCGCACCGCCTGGCCCAGCGCCCGCTCCGCTTGGCGATGCGCTCCGGCGATGGCGTGGATGCGGGCCAGTTGAAACATGTCGTAGCAGCGGATCGAGGGGTGGACCACGGGCACGGCCAACGCCGCCTGGGTCAGGCCCAGCCCGGCCGACCGGCTCCCGGCTTGCAGCAGGGCGTACGCCTTGAAGCTCAACCCGGTTGCCAGCCGGTCTCCGAAGCCGGATTCCTGCCCGGCGCTGATCGCCGTGTCGAGCTGGCTGACGCCGCGGCTGTGATCGCCGGTTGCCAGCAGCAGCCAGCCCCGGTATTGGGCGATCTCCGAGGCCAGGCCCAAGGCCGGCGCTGCTACGTCCCCACGGGCGGCATCGGCCAGCGTGGACACCAGCAGACTGAAGCCTGCCACCGCCGGAAGTACCGCCTTCGCGCCGGCCCGGTCTTCCACCCGACGAGTGGTGGCGAGGATGGCGGCCAGGTCGCCGAGCACCGCAGCGTCCACGGTGCGGGGCAGGCCGGCCACCGAAGCTATCCGATCCAGGACCACGCCGAGCGCTTGCTCGTAGGCGCCCACGTGATGGGGCCTGACCGTCCGCTGTCCACGTTCTATCTGGCTGAGATACATGGCGCTGAAATGGGTGCGCCGAGCTAGCTCGCGCAGGCTGAGTCCGGCTGATTGCCGAGCCGCGCGCAGCAGCTCACCCGCATGAGACTCCCGCACTTGAGGACACCTTCGCACTTTGCATACACCGTGCTTACACGATGATGGTTCCAGATCGATCGATGATGCGGAAGTCTGGGTACCGCGAGCAAGGCAACCTAGCTGAGCCCTGGAAACGGGGAGGGTGCGCGCTCGCGGGGTGACTCCCTCGCAGTCAACGAAAGGATTCAGCAGCGATGACGGAACCATTGGGCAATGGTCGCGCGATTGGGCGCGCGGTGGTTCCGCCACGTAGAGAGCCGGGCGCGCTTCTCGACCCGATAGTCAAGCAGTCCGGCGCATACCCTCGGGCAAGTGAGTTCCCTACGGATCTCATCGAGCGGGTCCTCGAATGGATGATGAACGACTGGGATAGGCCAGGCGATGCGTACACCCCTGCCGTCCGCGTTTCCGGCAGGCATCGCCGTGATCCCCAAGGCGGCGACCCCGGCTAGGCATCATCCGATCGTGCGTAGATCCGACGAGCTGTGCCCCCGAACTGGCCATGCGGGCACCGCTGCGAGGGAGTCACCCACCAAAGCCACCGGTCGCAATTCGTGAGGTGCGCGCCGATGGACGTGGATGCGCAGCCAGGTCCAGTACCCCCCCCCGTGCCTGGCGGTTAGTCCACGTGTTGGTCCAACCACATAGGACAGCGGCGGTCCACACAGGGGATGGGCCGCCGCTGTCCCTCCCGACTAGGAGGACTGCCAGTTGAATACAACCTTGCGGCGCAGTGCGTCCATCGCAGCGCTTCTCGCTCTGTTCACCTTCGGATGGTTCGTCACCCCGTCCGGCCCATCGACGGCATACGCCGGCCCGCCGACCGTGCCAGGGCACGCGCGCTACCAGGCCACCGGCCCCGCCGCCGACGCATCGACTGACAACATCTGGTGTGAGGGCGAGGACTCGCCCGTCCCGCAATACTCCGCCAGCAACCGCACCGTTCACTACGGATTCAAGACCATCTGCAACTACACCGACGACAACCTGTGGATTCACTCCTGGCTCTACAGCATCGTGGGCTCCGGCGAGAAAGAGCACTCGGTCTACCAGGACGACCGGATCTGCTCGGCACCCGGAGTTTCGCTGTGGTGCGGCGACACCTTGCCGTGCATCGTGCGGACCACCGGCCGGTGGTACGGAGTCGTCGACGCCACATCCGATTTCTTGGGCAATCTAGGTACCCCCGCCCAAGGTCCAACGCAAACCCTCGGCTGCTCGGACATCCTCTAGGCTCCCGTCATGATGATATGGATCGATGAAGCTGTGCCGTCAGGCCCGTTCCGCCTCGTGGTCTGCGCGAGTAGTGATGCTGGACTATATGTCCTCATCGAAGGTCCACCCCCACAAGAGCAACCCGGCGACGACGGGCCCGACTACTTCGAGCTGACCGCACAGACCACGACCGGCGAACGCCTGGACTTCCAACGGTTCTCGCGCACCGGTGGCAAAACGTCATCCACGTATCTAGGTCAATTCGCGGCCCCGGACACACCCGAACGCCTGCGGCTGCGACTGGCGGCCGGCGACCGCGAGTTGTTCGAGGCCACGGCGATCCCCGTCCACTTCGAGCCCGCCTGAACGACGTATGGCCCCGGCGGGCTCGTCTCGGCCCGGGGCCACACGTCCTACCAATCCCTGCCCAAGTCCAGCACCCGACCGCGCGCCGACGGCTCGAACGCCCCGACCACCACCGGATCGAACGTCAACACCATCGCATCCTCATGCTCGGCCGCACACAGCAGCAGATCCGCCACCTGCGCAGACACCCCCAAGGCGACAACAGCCTGAATGAACGTGACCGCCAACGGCCCGCCCAGCAGCCGCACATGCGGATTGACGAACAGGCTCACCAGCTCGCGCATCTGGTCGGGAGCAACCTGCGCCGAGTCCAACGCCACGGCCAGACACGTAGCAGGAACGCCCACGACCGCCTCCGGGTCCTCGCCGGCCGCCGACACCAGCTCCCCGAGCGCGATCGAGCGCACGTCGACACTCGTCGCATACTGCACCAGGCAGGACGCATCCATCAGCAGTGTGACGGTCAACGCCCACTCGCCTTTTGGTCCTGCCACTGCGTGCGGCGACGCTGCAAGTACTCGCGCGCCCTGTCCACACCGGAATCGGTGATCCGCAGCCCGCGGTCCTCCATCACCTGCCGCAGAGTCCGGTCGTCCATCTTCGCCCGCAGCGCCTCGGCCACGTAGGCGGACACGTTGCCAACCGCTTCCAGCCGGTCCGCTATGTCGTCGGGCAGGCTCACCGTCACACGCTTCATACAATCATCATACCTGGTGCGTACCAATATGCCACCGATCGCCGCCCACCCAAACCGCCTACGTGGAGTGCGCCCGCTCGTAGGCGCGCACCATATCCAGCGCCACCCGGGTCGAGCGCTGCGCCACCTTTAGCGGTACCAGCTCGCCGTCACGGATCAGTCGCCGAACCGTCCACGGCGACACGTGCCAGCGCTTAGCCACCTCCTGCACCGACAGAGCCGCCGGCTCGCAATCGCCGCGGCACTGGGTGGGTACCGCCGTGGCCCGCTCCACGGCGAAGCCGGCCACGCATAGATACGAGCAGAACGGTCCCGCCGGCTTATCCGCACGGGGGAGCGTTACGCCCAGGCCCTGGCCGGGCGGTCCGCCACACGAAATACACGTCAGGTCACTCATGCGCAGGCACGCTAGCCGCCGCCGGCCGCCACGAACGTGACGGATCGCTATCGGATCACCCGCAAGGCGTACAAAGGCGTCCGGTCTGGATCGAAATGTTGGACAGGTGCGTACCAGTCGGGGCCCCCGCGGACCACCCCCCAACCGCCGGCAGTGGTCTCAGCCCGGGAAACCGCGACACCCCTACCGCCCAGTACACTGCTGGCGCGCCAGCAGCCCCCACAACCCCCCAAAGGTGAGGCCGGCATTCACCTTTTAACACGAGGGCCATTCACCTTTAGGTTCAGCCCCAGCGTGAACCCAGGGAGGGGGGAGCAAAGGTCTCGTGGAACTGTCTACTTTGGAAAAAGATATCGTCCCCAGTGGACAGTCCACATTAGAAAGGCCTGGTCGCAGCGCATGATGACGGACCTCGATGCTGTCTGTCCACATGCGAGGCTAGAGCTATGTGTACAGAGGGACGGCGGTCTATGGCGGGGAATGGCGGCTCTCGATGCTACACCATAGTACCTGTTATGAAACGGGGAAGGATGCCGATGGCTCGTTACGTCCAATGCCCACACCCGGTGTCGAGCCCGAAACTCTTGTGACACAACGGATCCCCGATGTACACAATGGATGCACACCCTTGAGTGCGATGGTCGTGAGTGGACCGCCTTTGAAAGCGGCTTGCCTATCGGTGTATGGCTGGCTGTGTATGTGTTGTGCTGCTTGGGTTTGGCGGGTTGTGGTGGGGGTGGGGACCTACCGCACAGCTACCGATAGCGGTAGACTGACGAGGTCTGTCTACCCGTTTTCACCCCGGAGGTTCCCGTGCGTATCCGCACTGTGCTGTCTGCCCCGTTGGCCGTGCTCGCTGTCGCGTCGCTGGCCGCGTGTGGTGGCTACCGCAATCCTGCTCCCGCTGCTGCTGCCCCGGTTCCGGCGCTGTCGGCTGCCCCGTCTGCCTCGCCGCTGGAGTACCCCGCTAAGGCACCTGTAGGCCACGCTGAGCCGATTTGGCCCCAGTACCTAGGTGTTACCTCGGATCTGCTCGACTATCGCGTGGTGGATTGCGAGGACACCGACGGCCCGTACTTGGGGGAGCGGATGGGTGGGACTGTCTGCGCGCTGTTTGATGAGGGGCACTGGACGCTTTACGGCGCAACGGGTACGGGCCGCCCGGTTGTCCGTACCCGCATTGATGCGCTTGTCGACGACCGGCGGGTTGACTTGGCGGTGGGGGAGTTTGCGACCGTGCATGTGGTGGATCTGCTGTTGCCGCACTGTCAGTCCGGTATCACGCACTTGTGCTACACCGACACCGTGAACGGGTACGACGTCAAGTTGTAGCGCGTTCGCGTCCAAGGGGTTCGCAGCCGAAACAGGCTGCGGACCCCTTTACTGTGTATAGCGCTTGACGTAGTCTTTACGTGTGTGCTTCCGGCACCGCGCCGGACACCTACCGAAGGGAGCGACACCATGTCGCGCGAGACGCTCGAATGGCTCAACAGCAACGTTCTTGTCGGCTTCACCGAGAAGCGCGGGCACGCCTGGCACTACCGGGCAGGCAGCGACAACCACTACGTCGGCGCTGTGCCGTTCGCCGATGTCGAGTCACGCCTGTTCGGCTGGGAACCGACCGTGAACGTCCTGCGCTGCCCGTGCGGCTGCGGAAACGAGTTGAAGTCGGTTCATCGCAGCGACAACCGTCACCGCATGGGGGTTTTCAGCGACGGATACGAGCCGCACAGTTACCGCACCTGGCTGCTCGGCGCTGTGTCCAACATTCTGGGCGACACTCTCCAAATTGGTTCGGCTGGTCTGCTGCGCGCGGGTGCGGTCGCTTGGGTCAGTGTCGAAGTGCCGGACAACGTGACCACGCCGGAAGGGGTCGAGTTCCGCCCGCACCTGTTGGCCACGACGTCGTTTGACGGCTCTACCGCGACCACGTACAAGCGGGTTACCACGCTCGTGGTGTGTGACAACACCCGTGACATCGCGCTTCGCGAGGATGGCCAGTCGTACAAGGTGAAGCACACCCGCAATTCCGCTGTGAAGCTGGCCGACGCGCGGGCGGCATTGAACATGGTTCACACGACCGCGGAAGACTTCGCCGCCGAAGTCGCCCAGCTGTGCGCCATCACGGTGACCGACAACCAGTGGTTCAAGTTCTTGGACGAGTACGCGCCCGTGAACGCCGACGACTCCAAGCGCTCCCAGACGCTGGCGAATACCAAGCGTGAAGGGCTCACGGCGATGTACCGCCACGACCGGCGCGCGTCCACCTGGATGGGTACCGCGTTTGGCGTAGTGCAGGCCGTCGACACCTACTTTCAGCATGAGGGCACCGTGCGCAACGTGAGCCGCCCTGAGCGCAACATGCTGAACGTCATCAGCGGCAAGACCAGCCAGGAAGACAGCGCCGCGTTGACCGCACTGCGCAAGGTGCTGGGACTGAACAAGGTGCTCGCAGTCGTCTAGCGCAATCGCGCTGTAAGCGTTCCAAGGGGTTTGAGGTTGACACCTCAAACCCCTTTACTATGTATAGCGATGCGCGTAGCCTTTCAGGCAGTAGGTTGGTTGAGCTAGAGAGGAGGGGACACCATGGCGAACGACGAGCGGCACGCGGTTGTTGGCTCGCGGCTCGCGGTCACGCGTCCGCAGCGCCACGAGGACTACCCGTTGACTGAGGAGCTGGCTGTGCAGGCCGCTAAGGCGATCGAGCAGCACTACCGGGGCCTTGGCTACACGGGCGGTACGTGGGCGCTGATGGCCCCGGGAATGTACCTCGGGACCGATGAGGGGTGGGCGCTGTGGTCGGACGCACCCGTACCCGGGTGGCCCGCCGAGTACTGCGCGGCGTACGACAGCGACGCTGTCCCGGCGATGCTGCCCCATGGCGTCGTCGCTACGGGCCTGACACGCACCGTGCTGATGCTCACCCGGGAGGGCTCCTGAAAAAGGTGGGGAAAAGGTGTTGACTAGCGCTAGCGCTTCACCTAGGCTTTAGGTGTCGGGCAGGGGAGGGGTCGCAAGGCCCCGCCCGCCCGGGAAGGCCAAAATCGGACATACCGCCCAGACGGGCAGGATCGGGACAGGGAGGAGGGGACCGGACATGCGCCACGCGGATTTCCCGCACGAACCGGGCCGCCTATATGGCTGCGGGGCCTGCGAGGCGGCGTGCCACTGCGCCCCTGGGGCCAGCGAGTGCGTCTTTTCCGGCGACCACGCGACGTTCACCATCGGGGCGCCCGAACCACCGCTGGCCGACCAGTCGCGCGTCAACGCCAGCGTCGCGCGCTACTTCGTGACCGGCGAGGCCATCGGCTGCGGCGCGGCTAGCGCGCTTGCGCTCAAGTGGTCCGATGCTGGCGCGGGTGGCGAGGTTCTGTGGCAGCTGGCTGCCGGACGCTACGTCGACGCGAACGCGCTCCTGGAAGACATCGACGAGAGCATGCGCGCGCTGCGCAACGGGGGCGCGGGTCTGTCCGAACGGGCTGACGACGAACTGCACGCGTTGCGCGGGTGGATTGTCGCCAACGCGGAGCGCCACGAGGCGGATTAGGCATCCGCGCGTCGTACGGGGGCGCGCGGGATCCGTTGTCAAGATCAACTTCTCGGGTAACGCCCGTGCGGGCGTTACCCACCAAGATCAACTTCTGGGAGTGTGCACCATGGCCATCAAGCCGCCCGCCAAGCGCTACCGCATCCTGCGCAATGTCCCCGACGACAGCGCAACGCGCACCGCGCTCTACTTCGCCACTGAGTCCGAGCGCGACGCTGCGGCGCGCGTGTGGGCCGACGAGACGAACTACACCGTGATCGTGGAGGAGTGGTCGCCCGAGCACCCGCAGGACTACCTGAATCTCGGCTGGGCCGCAGTCGGCACAGTCGAGCCCGGCGGCGGCGGACTGCGCCCGGAGGTGACCGAGCGATGAGCACACCTCGGATTCAGCGGGAAACGTTCAGCAGCAAGGTGAAAGCAACGACAAGGGAGTTGGGGCGTGACTAGTACCGAAGAGCTGCCGGTATGGACAGTCGTGCGCGATTGGACGGGCGAGGAGGGCGACGGGGACGCCCTGGTCTTCGTGGTCCGCGCCGCGAGCCGTTGCGAGGCAGGCGCAGTGGCGCAGTCGCAAGCGGCTGCGCAAGCCCTGGAAGAGCTGGGCTTCAACGACCCGCAGGATCGCTACGACGCATACGACGAGGAGGAGGAGGAGGAGGACTCCGACCACGGCGACGGTGCCTACTCGTGGGTGTCCGACCGTACGACCCACGTACTGACCTTGAGCGGCGACGTAACGGCGCTGCTCGACCCGACCGAGACGGTGGTGAGGATGGCATGAGCGACTGGCTGATCACGATCGCCGGATGCGAGCGTCACGACGGAGAGAAGCCGACAGACTATGTGATCGACGCCGCAACCCAAGATCAGGCGGTGATGGCGGCGATCCTGCTGCACAGCCGGGAGCACGACGACCTCGACCTGGAAGTGGTCGGCGTGTCGCAGGGCGCGCCCGGACCCGACTACCCGTACTTCTACAACGACGTTCGTGGCGGGGAGTTCGCGCGTCGGCTGCTGGCGACCGGGTTTGACCTGGACTCGCTGGCCGCTCTGGAGAAGGCGGTACAGGCGTTGGAGGAGGGCAGCTAGATGGACACGATCGACTACGGAACTATCTGGGTGTGTGCGTGCTGCCTGTTCGCCCGGGAAGGGGACGGGGACGGCTGCTACGGAAACGGCGGCTGTGAAGGCGATCCGTGGTCGAAGGTCGACTTCGGTGCCGGATTCAAGGTCGCGCTGGGCCTGGTTGCGGCCGAGCACGACTGCGGCCGCGAGCACGGGACCGAGGTAGAGGAGTGCGACTGCGAGCACCGCCCGTTCACCCAGTACGCGTGTGAGGGGTGCGGCAATGCGCTAGCCGGCGACCGGTGGGCGTACTGGCTTTTCAAGATCGCACCGGAGCAGCCGGCGGCGCCCTAACGTCTATCGATCTATCTAACCAATTGGCAACCTGTGAGGAGCACCCCACCAATGAGCGCATACATCGTGGATAAGACCCACATCGATCTTCTGGTGACGGCTGCCGAGCAGCTCAGCCCCCAGCACTACGGCGGATTCCGTTGGTATCACGGTAGCGATCGCCAGAAGTTGAACTATGAGAACCGTCACGAGGTGGGGATCATGCTGTGGTCGGAGAATCTCGCCAGCGTCATGGGCCGCTACCCGGACGACAAGGACGGGGAGCGGCCCGGCCCGGCCGATTTCACCGACACCGACGTCCTCGGCTACAGATTCGCCGAAGTCCCGGGCGTTACCAACGATCCACGCTTGATCGCGGTTGTGGCGAAGGCGATCGACGGCTACGAGTACCAGTCTTGCGAGCACGACGGCTGGGAGGCAAGCTCGGCCGCCGCGTTCTGCACTGCCTTGCGTCGACTGCTCCTCAAGCAACTTCCAACGTATGAGGAGGCGGACGCGTGGGAGTTCACGGATCGAAACTTGCTGATCAAGATGCGACGTGCTCTACCGCGAATGCGGTAAAGATTGTGGCTTGACTAGCGCTAGCGCTTCACCTAGGCTTTAGGTGTCGGGAACGCAGACGGACAGGGAGATCTGATGAGCGACGACGACGAGCGGGACTCAGGCGTGCTGGGCCCGACCGAGGACTACCACGACGGCGAGCACCCCGGCGACTGCCCGGGAACGTGCGACTACTGCGGGTTCTGGCTTTGCCCGCACGCGGATGAGGTCGCGCGCTGCGACTACCCCGACGGCAACCGAGTTCACTAGTCGGCTTTGAGAGGATACGCAATGGATCTGATCGACTCGCGCACCATCCACCCGGACGGCTTTCCGCCCGCAGTCAGCATCAAGGTCGAGGTCTTCACCGACCCCGACTACACCCCGCACGAGTACGCCAGCGAGCGCGACAACCCGCTGTTGTTCGCGGCGTGGCGGCGCGGGGAGATGTCCTACGTGACGGTCGTCGCGACGCCGACCGTCGACGCTATCCCGCTTGCGCAGGCTGCCGAGAACCTGTCGGGTGTCGAGTTCGGACAGTGCGACTGGTGGGAGCAGCCGGTCGGCATGGACTACCTGTGCGACGTCTCGCCGGTACCCGACATGATCCCCGAGATCGCCCACCACCTGTGCAACGTCTACAACCGACTCACCAGCGGAGGGGGCGTGCGATGAGTGCCGACGGCAGCGACCAGACGCCGATGAGGCAGCGCTACACCGTGTCGATCGACGTCGACGTCGACGTCAGGGCGTGGCAGTACGAGTACGGGGGCGGCGACGAGGTGGCGATCGGCGATGTTGCCGTACGGCTGGCCGACTGGGCGCGCGAACGCCACTACACCGAACCGATGTGGGACGGGTTCGTGACCGCCAAGGCGGTACACGTACGCAGACAGGGTGAGCCCCGATGAAACTCGCCGTGTTTCCCGAGCACAGCAACGACTGCGGCGACTGGTGCCCGTTTTCGGATCAGCCGGTGCCGGAGGGCTACGCAGACTACCTGTGCCCGCAGGGATGCCGGGCCAGCAACCTTGACGAGGACGACGATTGGTGCGACGACGATGACGATCAATGACGAGCAGCCGCGCGCGGCACTATTTCTCCAGCTGCGCGAGATGGACTACCTCACGCCGGACACCAGGGCGGAAATCACCGCCAGTGTGGTGTGGCTGGGGCCGAACGACGAGCCGCGCGGCGACAACTACCAGCGGGGCCTGGACGGTCTGCGGGTGTCGGCGTACACCGGCCCGCGCGAGGCCGGTCGGTCGTGGGGTTGGAGTGCGGAGTTCCGCGACGTCTACTGCGTCGATCTGCGCCGGGCCGAAGCGATGGCCAAGACGTTGAAGCTGATCGATCGCCGGCTGTTGGCGGCGAACGAGCGCGACGGGTACCCGGCCGATTTCCACGCCTACCTGGCGCGGATCGCCAACGCGTTGAAGATCACCCGCTATGTGGCGGAAGGGTCCGCGCAATGGCAGGACAACACCGGTCGGCGCTGGCGCGTGATGGACGCCCGCGACGCGCAGCGCTGGATCGCCGACACCGAGGCGCGCTACGCGCCCGTCTCTAGCGGAAAGGACTAGCCGTGACTGCCAGGTCAATTGAGCTGGTCGCGCCGGGGGAGTTCGCCCGCGACAAGAACAAGATCATCTTCATCGGCGTGGCGCTCTACCGGGTGGCCGGGCGGGGCGTGCAGCAGCCCGGCGCGCCGCATGCGATCACCATGTGGGACAACACCTTCCGGCCGATCCGCGACGGATTCGGCTGGATCGAACCGAACGGGCAGGCGAGCCGCGAGGCGACCAGTGTCATGGCGAGCGCACAGCAGTCCATGCTCGCCGCCCACCGCGAGGCGATAGCGGCCCTAGGCCAGGCGGACCCGGAGATCCGCGAGCGCGAGCCCCTCGCGGTGCACGACCAGGTCCGCCTGGCCTATCCCGACGGCACCGTCTCGGGCCTGTTCGTGGTGCATGCGCCCGGGTCGCTGGCCGACCCGATGCTGGTGCCGGTGCCCAGCGACCCGGTGGAGATCGACGCACGCGGGCGGGCTCGCCGGCTAGGCGACATGTGCCTGGGCGACATCGGCGCGTACGGCACGTGCGTGCTGCCCAAGCGTCACACCGGATTGTGTATGGAGGAGACCGGGCACCGGTTCTACGGACACGCCCGCCGTCTCTAAAGATGTTTGACTACCGCTAGCGCATGACCTACCATTAGAGCTAAAGCACACCGAGAGAGGAACGACCCGCGATGACCACGCCGTACGACTTCAAGATCCAAACCGGTCTGCCCGATGTGCCGCTGCCCGGCATCCCGGCCCGCCTGGACAGCGCATTGCAGCAGCTGGCCGACTCCATCACCAACATGTACCCGGCCAAGGAAATGAGCTGCAACGAGGCGGACGCGCTCTCGCGGGTGCTGCTGGTCGCCGGGTACCGCAACGCCGCCATCAGCGTGCTGATCTGCCACGCCGAAAGCGACATCGACGGAGACGCCCACTACATCGACGACGAGGTGGACGACGAGGACGACGACGCGCTGGACAGTGACGCACGCATCGCGTGGGCGAAAGACTTCCTGGAGATCGAGGACTAGCCAATGACCACCGCAATCAACCTGCACCAGGCGCTCGTCAAGCTGGCCGCCACGATCAACGACATGTACGCCGCCGACGGACTGCTCTGCAAAGAGGCCGACGCGCTGGCCGAGGTACTCGTGCACGCGGGCTACCCGGACAAGGCGGTCACCCTGCTGCTCAGCCACATCCCCTTCGACGACGAGCAGGCCGACGCGCACGCCGAGGCCAACGACCTGGACGTACCCGGGCAAGCCGCCTGGTGCCGCAACTACCTGGGACTGGAGAGCTAGAGATGACCGGCTTCAATTGGCGGCCCTACGACGAGCAGGCCGCGCGGGAGGTCCGCGCGGCCCGCGAAGCCCGGGATCGGCAACTCGCGGCGCTGTGCGCGCTGGGCCGCGAGATCGCCGCGCACCTCGGCGACGGCTGGACGGTCGACCCGTTCGAGCGCGCGGCGCTGCTGCGCGGCCCGGCCGCCGAGGTGATCCTGTTCGGCTGGCACGGCCGGGGGGCATCGTCGGTGGGCCTGTTCGGCCAGTTTCCTGGCGGCACCGAGCAGGCCGACGCCGACGCCGACGGCGGCTGGCTGATCTGCGCTACCGGCGACGGGCCGCAGACGATCGCCGGACGGCTGGAGCGCGACCTGCTGCCCGCGTACCGCGCCGCTCTTGCCAAATACGGCGACGCCGTGAGTGGGGGTACCGATGCGCAGCGCTGACGTGGTCGGGCGCACGATCACCGCAGTTCGCCAGCAGCGGTTCTGGGACGCCAGCGTCCGGGCGTGGCGGATCGACGTGGTCGGCTTCGAGCTGGACAACGGGGCGTTCATCAGTCTGAACGGGATGGACGACGGTATCGGCACGTACGTGCACGCCGAGGTGCGCCGCACCAGTTGAAATGGGTATATCGCTAGCGGTAGGGTGGTAAGGGTGGACGGGGAGACGGTCGAAGCCCGGCGCGCCAAGCGTCGGGCCCAGGCGATCGAGCTTGAGCGGCTGGCGATCCTCGGCGAGCTGTACGAGCTGGGCGAGACCCGCCGCGAGATCGGCGAGCGGGTGGCGCGCAGCATTGCCCGCGGCGACGAGCAGATCCGCAAGCTGTTGCCGCGCTACGAGGCGCTGGCGCAGCGGGCGGAGGCGCTCTCGCAGGCCGGCGGTGGCAAGATCGACATCTGTGTTCCCGAGGACAAGGACGAACAGCTGTGACCAAGCGAAAACCCGCTGCCCAGACATACGCGGTGGAGATTCCCGGGATGCTGGCCGACTATCTGGCCGCGACCCCGGCGGCCGGGCTGTTGTCGGCGGGGGAGCACCAGCGCAAGGGGCGCGGTTCGCTGCTGCGGCTCAGCGCCAGCGCCGACGACCTGGTCGAGCTGTATGCGGCGGCGGAGCCGCTCGGCATGCACGGGTTCGAGTCGTCCGACCATGAGCGGCGCGCGCTACGTCAGTTCACCGAGCGGCTGCAAGACGCCGGGGTGTTCGACGACCCCTCGGTGCGGGGGCGGTATCCGCAGCTGCGGACCGGCGAGGCCCGGCCTGTGGGCGGCCCGCGCCGACCGTCCACAGGCGACCCGGTGAGCAGCGACGACATGCCAGACCAGCCACCGCCCTCTGGGATTAGCCGGAAGGGTACCGCCGCCAAACCTGCCAAGGCCAGCACAAACACGGTGGCGGATACGCTGATCCCGGCCGGGCGCGGGTTTCGCAGTCCGGTCGTCAATTCAAGGGGGCCGATCGTGGTTGCTCCGATGAATCAGCCGTCGGGCTGGTCGAGGCGCCCGGTGCTCGATCCGCGTGCGGAGATGCGCGGGCGGGCCCTGCGCGCGTCGCAGTATCTGTGGGATGCGGTGCGCCAGATGGCCGACGACAAGGGCGTAAATGTGTCCGACGAGATCCGCGAGGCGCTGATGGACCGGCTGCGCGCCCACGGGGTCGACGTCAACGAGATCGTGGCGAACGAGGAAGCCGGCCGGGTCTGATCAAGATCTTTCCAGGGGGCCGGGTACCGCGAAGGTGCCCGGCCCTTTGTCGGCCGTACGGGCGGCCCGCGAGGCCGGAACCGCCGTGACGCCGACCCGCAGCCCAGACTACGGCGTTTGCGAAGGGGAGCGGTGGGTCTTGGCGACCGGCTCAGCGTACGCCGGTGCGGGTGTCGGCCAGCCGCCGTTCCAGTTCGGTCTTGAGCATCGCCAGCCGGTCGTGGCGGCCCTGCTCGTCCAGGGCGGCGATGTCGACCCCGCCGTCGGCGGCGTCGGCGGCGATCGGCGTGGTCGGGGTCGCCCACGCCAGGCGCTCCATCTTCGCCGCGACGTCCAGCCACCGGGCCAGGTCCGCCGGGGCGAGTTTGGAGGTGTCCAGGGTGGAAAGGCGCAGCGCGACGACTTCCAGGACCCGCCCGGCGATCGCGGCGTGGCGTTCGGCCATCTGCATCCGCGCGTCCAGGGCGCGGGCCGCGAACAGCCGATCCAGCTCCGCGTCGAACGCCCGCGCCCGGGTGACCCAGCGCCAGTCGTGCGCCACATTGTTCAGGTGTCCCCCAGATCGTTGCAGGTGCGCGGCGGCCTTGGCGACGGTGCGGTCGCGGCCCATGTCGCGGTAGTAGCAGAACTGCGCATAGGCCACGTCGGACTCGCCGGGCATCTGGTCCCATGGCGCGCCCGGCATCACCAGCTCGCCGTCCAGGACCAGCTGGCCGCCCACGGCCAGGGTCTTGGCGGGCTTGCGGCGCGGCTTGGGCACCGGCGACCACCTCCTTTAGCATCGATTCTCGACGGTCCCGATCGACCCGGGGGGTGCCGATGCCGGCCACGGGCTACTGCTCCGACCGCTCGATTCTGGGCAGGTTCACGGTCGCGACGCCACGGGCGACGATCGCCCGCCAGTGCGGCTGTTCGCGCGAGCATGTCGACCGGGTCCTGGCCGCGCACCACCGGCGGGTGCCCAGCGTCGCGGTCGGCGACGCGTTGGCGATCGTGGCCGCGTACCAGGGCGGGCAGCCGATCTACAAGCTGGCCCGCGATGTCGGGCTGTCGCAGGCGAACGTGACGCTGGTGCTGGTCGCGGCCGGGGTGGCGATCGCGCCGCCGGGGCGGCGTCCGGCGGCCGACTACAGCGATCCGCTCGCGTGTGCGCAGCTGGTGGCGGCGTTTCACGCCGAAGGCGCGGACGGTTTGGCGGCCCGGTTGCAGTGCTCGCGGTCGACCGCGTACCGCCGCTACCGGGCGGCGGCGAAGATCGGCACCGGCACCACCCGCACGGGTGACAGCGTCCGATAGCGGTTTACGCCGTACGGGTGACAGTAAAGGTTCGCGGCGGTGTCCGGCGGGTTACGATCCGTTGCGGCGCGAAGGGGTGCGCTAGGTCGTCTCGGCCCGGCAAGCCCGTTTCGTGTCCGTGCGGGATAGCAAGCACTGCCAGACCAGCCGACCCGTAGCCGCGACCCCGGCGTGCGCATGGAACTCCGGGGGGTCGGGGCTACGCCGATGGGTCGACGACACCCGCGCGTAGGGCAGCCCCCGCCGAAACGGGCGGCGGGTCTGCCGCCCACGGCGGGGCGCATCCGTGCATCCTCGGGCGCGTCCCGCCGTGGGCAACCACGGACGGCGGCGCGCCCCGGCCCCGCAGCGGCGGTCCCCCGTTGCGGTACCGGGGTGCGCGTGCACACAATCGCGCTACAGCCCGTTCTGCGCCGCGCGACGGTCAGCGCAGGCCGCTGCGGGGGAGGGTCATCGTGGTCGTGTACACCCGGCGCACCCGGCCGTTCCGGCACAGCCAGTCCGCGCCGGGGGCGCGGCTCGGCCGGGCCCTGAGCGCGCCCGACACCGCCGACATGGACACCGTTCCGCTGGTCGGGCTCGGCGAGATCGCCCGGATGACCGGCCGCTCGCGCAGCACCGTGGCCCAGTGGCGGCGGGCGAACACGCCCCGGGGCCGCCGGCTGCCGCCGCCTGCCGTGCGGATCTCCGGCTCTCCGCTGTGGACGGTGCCCTCGATCCTGGCGTTCGCCGCCGCGCACGCGATTGCGGTGGTGTGGAATCCGTGGGTGCCCGCGCCGGTGCTGTCGGCCACCGTGGACGTCGACGGGACCGCCCGGATCCTCTACGACGGATAGGCGGGAGGGCGACGTGACCGCGGCAAGCGCCGAGGCATGGAACGCCTGCGCGGCGCCCTCCCGACGGTGACGGTACACCTTCCACCCTTCCGGCTTATGCCGTAGTCCCGGTCGTCACCGTGTCCTCCCATAAACGTCGGGTGGTGATGGCACTCTGGGCGCATGGCCGAGACGAAGAAGAGCGGCGGGGAGGTGCCCGCGACGCTGACCGCTGCCCTGGTGGCGTTCCAGGCGACCCTCCCGGCGGTCGCCAAGGACCAGACGGCCAGCGTCGCCACCCGCACCGGCGGCTCGTACCGCTACACCTACGCCGACCTGGCCGACGTCGCCGCGATCGTGCTGCCCCGGCTGGCCCTGTACGGGCTGGCCTACACCTGCCGCACCGACATCGACGACACCGGCCGCCTCGTTTTGCGGTGCACGCTGCGCCACATCGGCGGCGAAGCCGAGACGGCGCTGTGGCCGATGCCCGCCGGGGCCGACCCGCAGGTGCTCGGCTCGGCGATGACCTACGGCCGCCGGTACGCGCTGCTGGCGCTGACCGGCGTCCACCCGTCCGAAGAGGACGACGACGGGCGGGCCGCGCGCGGCGCCCCCGAGCAGCAGGCCCCGCCGACCCGGGCCACCTCGCCGGTGCAGGCGGTCGTGGAGATGGCCGGCAAGGCCGGCATCGGCGAGGCCCAGCTGACCCGCGAGGTCGGCTCCCGCTACGGCGGGCGCGACCTGGCCGAGCTGTCCGAGGACGAGCTGCGCCACCTGTGGGGCTACTACCGCGAGGTCGCCAAGTACGGGCCGGGCATCGTCACCGTGAACCTGCCCGACGAGGCCGCGACCGGAGAGGACGGCCCGTCATGACCGATCCCGCGCCGGTCACCCTGCGCGATCTGGCCGACCAGGTCGCCGCCCTGACCCAGCTGCGCGACATGGCCGAACAGACCCTGGCCGCCCGCCGCGCCCAGCTGTCGCAGGCGCTGCGCCACGCGCACGCCACCCAGGGCGTCAAACAGGTCACCGCCCGGCTGGGCAGCCTGGACGTGGCGACGGCGACCTGGGCCCGCCCGCGCACCCCGTATGTCACCGAGCCGCTGGGCAAACTCGCCTGGGTCCAGGACCGCTTTCCCGAGCAGGTCGAAGCGGCGATCCGGCCCGCGTTCGACCGGACCCTGATGGCCCGGCTGTCGATCGAACCCGAGGGCGTCGTCGTCTACATCCCGACCGGCGAGATCGTCGCCTGGGCCGCCGCGCCCTCGCCGGTCGCCGGGTATCTGCGCACCACGTTCGCGACCGGCGGTCGCGCCGCACTGGCCGAGGCGTGGCGCGACGGCACCCTGATCGAGGCGCTGGGCGGGCTGCTGGACAACCCCGGCCTGACCGTGGCGATCGGCGGACCGGAATGAGTTTCGTGGTGACCTGCGACGAGTCCGGCCACGACACCATCGTGGCGATCGGCGAAGTGCCCGGACCGCTGCTGACGCTGCGCGCGATCCGGGGGCCGATCGCCGTCTGGGAGCGCAGCGAGGCCCTGGCCAACGGCGCCGGGCTCAACGCCCAGGCCAGCATCGCCGCCAGCGTGCTGCCCACCGGCAGCAACGGCGGCGGCGGCCCGGTGCTGCTCTACGGGCGGGCCTGGTTCACCGCGATGTCGACCGGGCTGGCCGAGCCGGACTTCGCCGTCATCGGCGCGGCGATGGCGTTCGCCCGGCGAGTCCTTGCCGCGCATGGGAGGCAGCCGTCGTGACCGATCCGTCGCCGTACTTCACGTTCATGCTTCAGTGCGTGCTGGGGCTGACGTTCGCCGTCATCCAGATCTGGCCCTGGTCGGTCATCCTCGCGGCGCTGTTCGACCCCGGCACCGGTCGGCGCCGCCGGGTGCTGGCCCACGTGCGGGCCACGTCGGTGGAGCTGCGCCCGATGTACCTGCCCGCCGTGTTCGTGCACTGGTGCGCGTTCGCCGGCCTGTACCCCGGACACTGGGCAACCATGGCATTCATCATTGCCGATTTGGGCTGCTGGTTCATCCTTTCCCGGGCTAACTGGTCGGCAATGGCGGCCCGCCGATGGGGCGAGAAGGCACCCGATGAATGAGCTAAATTGCCTGCATGGCCCGGCCGTGCCGTCCGTTGTGTCCTCCCCGAACGGCGCAGCCGATCACGCGCGCGGCCGGGCCCCACCTTTAGCCTGATTATGGGGTAGCAGTACAACCTCAGACCCTAAAGGACGTGCGGGAATACACCCGGTCGAGTGAATCAACGCAGTGACACATGCAAGTTTCGTCACCGGCCGATGACAGGCCGCGTTGATGCGAGCATTATGACATTCAACCCTCGCGCCAGTGAATTCTCCTGACGCCATTGGGAAATAACAGAATCGGAGGACGACTATGTCGGGGGTCAGCAGTCAGGGACTCACGAAACGAGACGTCGAAACTGTTTGTACCAACCTCGCCGGGATGGGCTGGACCGTACGGCCCAAGAGCGGCGAGGCCAACGGCAAGCTGTACGTGGCCACCCCGCCCGGCGGCGGCGCACCGCTGACCATCGGCCCGTCGGACAACTACAAGGAAGCCCGCCAGCTCTACGTCAGGCTGCGCCACCACAACGCCGTACGCGCCATGAACTTCATGCGCGACAACCGGCCCACCAAGCGCCGCAAGCCCGACCCCGCGATCGCCGACAAGGAAGAGCGCCCGCTGGCCGACCCCGACGGCAAGTGGATCCCCTCGGACTACGTGCTTCCCGACAACATCGTTGAACGCACCCGCGACGCCGCCGTGCGCTACGCCTTCACGCCCTACAGCCTGAGCCGCTGCGAACAGCGCGGCATCGGACCGTACGAGGTCTATCTGACCCTGACCGACCCGCTCAAGACACAGTCGGGAAAAAAGCCCGGCCGCCGCGTCGTCGTGCGCAACGACATCGCCGTCGTCGTACAGGAATCCACCGACGACATCATCACCGTCTACGACCGCAACGGCGACCTGCGCGAGATAACTGGCATCGCCAGGCAACCCCTGTCACCCGCCAGCCCGCCGGCCCCGGAAGTGTTCCGCGAGCCGCAGCAGCCCGCCGCACAGGAGAACCCGACCATGGACACCAGCACCGCTACCACAATCGCCATCGAACCGGTGCCCGACACCGGCTACCAGCCGACCTGGCTGGACCGCACCATCGAGATCATCTGGGAGGTGTACAAGCCCGGCGACGCCATCGAGATCCGCGACGTCTCCCAGCTGCTCGGCGCCCGCTCCACCACCGCCGACGACAACACCTACGCCGCCGTGTCGCAGGCCATGGTCCGCCTGCACAGCCGCGACCACGCCCTCATCCGCACGGGCCGGGGCCGCTACATCCTCACCGACCCCGACACCTGGACCAACGTCGCCGCCGCCTGGTACGCCCGCCGCCAGCAGGCACCGATCCAGACCCCCGACGGTCCCAAGGCGGTCATCGAGCCCGGCATCCCGGCCCGCGCCGCCCTGACCATCATCCTGGACACCGAATACAAGATCGGCGACACCCCGCTGGCAACCGACCTGTGCGAGCGCCTCGCACCGCTGGGCTACCCCCAGGCCAACGTCCGCTTCGCCGCCGACACCCTGGTCAAGAAGGGCAAGCTCATCCACGCCCGGGTCGCCGGCCGGGTCGGCTACACCCTCGTCGACCCCTCCGCCAAGCCGGCTGCCACGGCTGCGGCACCGGCACCGGCACCGCGCCGCCCGATCACCGTCGAACTCGACCCGCCCGCCACGGCCGAACCCCTGCGGCCCGCCCTGTTCAGCGACGTCGACACCGACGAGGGCGCCACCGCCTTCCTCGCCGACAAGGCCGCCGGGGTCGAGTACATGCTCCAGCTTGACGAGCCGCCGATGCCCGCACCGGCCCCCGTCGAACCCTGCGAGGCCGCCCTGATGCTCGGCCAGTTCGCCAGCCTGGCCGCCAAGCTGCGCGCCGACCACAAGGGCGCCTGGGCCAAGCTGTTGCGGGTGGCCGCCGACCGGCTGCCCGTCGACCTCGTCGCCGACACCGTCGGGCTGACCCTCAACATCCGCGCCGTGCGCCGCCCCGGCGGCATGGTCGAGGTGTACGCCCAGTGGGAGGACATGGTATGAGCGCACCGGCTGATCTGAGCCCCATGCGCGGGTTCACCGACGAGCAGCTGCTGGCCATCGAACTCAACCAGGAACACATGCGCGGCACCGGCTGCCGCAGCTGCGACATGACCTACGAGCTGGTCTCCAACGAACGGCTCCGGCGCACCGGCCTGCCCCGCCCGCGCCTGCCCTCGCCCCGCCCCGGCGGGGAGGCGATGCCGTGACCAGGCGGCCCGACGCGATGCTCGACAACGCCCGCGACGCCTACCTGTCCGCCAGCCGCAGCGGCAAGCGCTGGTTCTGGACCGAGGCCACCGCGTACACCCTCGCGGTCCTCGTCGCGTTCACCACCGCCTGGAACATCGCCGCCGCGCACGGGCCGCTGGCCGTCATCGCCGCCGCCGCGACCACCGCAGTCCTCCTCCTGGGCCTGGCCGCCCACAACCGGGCCACCCGCGACATGGCCCGCGCCGCCGCCGCCCTGGACCTGCTCTACGAACTGATCTGCCACGACGACGAACCGGGACCAGCCGACGGCACCTACGTGACCGACATCGACTGGTAGCACAGACGTCCGCACCCGCCCGCCTAGCAGCCCACCCGGTGACACCAATCCAAAGGCGAATCTGCATCGCGCGACTGGATCGGGGCACCCGGGCGGGTGCGGACCCCACACGGAGGATATCTACCTAGATGGATATGGACTACTTTCGGTTCCGCTGCTCCGACACCTTCTCCGGCCTGCCCTGCGGAGACCACGTTCGATGCGCCCACTGCACCGAACACATCACCGACATCGTCACCGATCTGTCCGTAGCCGACCTCGTCGAACGCTGCACCGACCACAACGAACGCTGCCCCGCCTTCCGCCACGTCCGCTCATTCACCTCGATACGCCAGCAAGACCCGCTCAGCGACACGTAGCCAGCCGACACCCCCGAACGCTGCCCCTACCCCTCGCAAATACGCGTTCGCCCGCCCACGACAATTGCGAACCATCGATGAGCTGGCAATTCGCCACCCAACATGCCACTATCCTCGCACGACCACCACAAACCCCAGCCAACGACGACGATCACTACCAAAGGCAGAAGGCACACGTGGCACGCGGATTCGGGTACGACGACACCAAAGAACGAACCATTGTGGAAGACGAGGCCACCCACATCATCGACGCAATCCGCCGCGTCGTCGCCGGAGAATCACTGCGCTCCATCACCGCCGAATGGAACGACAAACAAATCCTCACCACCCAGGGCTACTACTGGCGCCCCGCCGGCCTACTGCGCATGCTGCGCAGCCCCATCCACGCCGACAAGGGACTCGTCCCCCGCGAAACCTACGACGCCATGATCGCCATCTTCAACGACCCCCAGCGCATCACCAACCAGACCTTCAAAGTCGCCCACCTGCTCACCGGCCACCTCTCCCGCTGCGCCCTGTGCGGCCACGCCCTGGTCTCAAAACCCTCCGACAGCAAACTGCCCACCTACATGTGCCCCAGCCCCTACAACGGCGGCTGCGGCGGCATCCGAATCTCCTCCGAACCCCTCAACGCCTACGTCCGCGACGCCGCCTTCAACCGCATCACCGACCCCGACGTCCAAGCCCAACTCCTCGCCCACGCCCAAACCGACACCTTCGACGCCCGCCTAGCCGCCATCGCCGCCCGCGTCGCCCAAGCCGCCGACGACTACCTCAACGGCCACCTGCCCCACGAAGGCTGGCTCGCCCTCACCCAAGCCCAAGCCGCCCTCACCCGCGTAGCCGACGCCGAACGAGAGCGCCTCGCCGCCCTGCAAACCCTCCCAGAAGCCACCGCGGACGGCCTGGAAACCTGGTGGGACAACAACTCCCTGGAACGCCGCCGCGAACTACTGACCACCGTCATCGACTACGTCGCCGTCGGACCCTCCCACGGCCGCGCCGGACACAAGCGCAACACCATCGACCCCAACCGCGTAGTCATCAGCTGGCGCGAATACACCGCCAACCCCTGACCGCCCGCGCCACCGGCCAGCCCACCGAAAGGCAGGGCGCCACAATGGACACCGCGCGCCTGGAAACCTGGCACCGCAAGCACCACCCCCGGCGAAACCAGCCCATCGCCGACTGCTGGCACTGCCAACGCGACCGCGCGAAATGCCGCTCCAAAATCCCCTTCGCCACCCGCGAAGAGGTCGACGCATGGATCGACGAGCTGCACCGCTGCCGCAACTACGCCACACCCGTCGTGCGCTACCGCTGCCGCTGGTGCCCCCACTACCACTACGCCACCGCCGTCACCCGCGTACAAAAACGCCGCGTCGAAAAGGCCCGCCGCCGCTCGCTCTACCGCAGCTGACGGCAAACGGCGCAACATGAGGGCTTGCGGTGGTCAGGCGCCCGTATGTACTTTGAGCACGTTCACGAACGGAGACCGTGCTAAAGTGCGCACGATTGTGGGGGATCCCGGAGGGCACCGTGACTGGTACACAAACGAGGACGACGGCGCGTGCTGGCGCCAGCGCAGCAGACGCAGAACCCGTTCTGGTAAACGCTTTGGCCTACATTCGCGTGTCCGCGGTGATGGGCAGGGGTGAGGAGATGATCTCGCCCGAGATCCAGGAGGATGCGATCGGGTCCTACGCCGCGCGGAACGGTATGCGGGTTGTGGCGACGATCCCCGACATCGACAAGTCCGGACGCTCGTTCACCAAGCGCCGCGTGCACGAGGTCATCGAGGGCATCCAGGAGGGCCGCTGGACGCATGTGCTGTTGTGGAAGTGGTCACGGTGGGGCCGCAATCTTCAGCAGTCGCTGGTGTATCTGGAGGCGGTTAAGCGGGCCGGCGGGGTGGTGCACGCGGCGACCGAGGATTTCGACGAGCGCACATCGGTCGGCAGGTTCACCCGGGACCAGATGCTGCTGATCGCGGAGTTTCAGAGCAATCAGATTGCCGACGGCTGGCGGGAGACACACAACATGCGGCGCAAGGCCGGATTGCCGAGCGGTGGGGGGGCGCGATGGGGCTATTTCTATCCGGCTCCAGACGGCTCGAAGCGCTATGTTCTGGACCCCGAGAAAGCGCCGGTGTTTGAGGACGCTTATCGGCGATACGTTGCGGGCAAGTCGCTGCGGTCGTTGGCGGTGGAGTGGAACCAGCGCGGATTGCTTACGACTCGCGGATCGCTTTGGACTGGGGGGCGACTTGGCCGGATGTTGGATACGGGGTTTGCCGCCGGACTGCTTCGCGAGAAGTCGGATGTGCCGGGAGCGGAACGGGGGACGAAGCCGAGGGGCGAGCGGCTGAGCAGTTACGACATCTGGCGGCAGGGTTCGCACGAGGCGGCGATCTCTGTCGATCTTTGGGAGCAGTACAGGCGGCGGCGGTTGGCACAGGCGGAGTTGCCGCCTCGGGCGCGTACCGCCGTGTACGAGCTGTCGTCGCTGTTGGTGTGTGGCGCGGAGGGCTGCGGTCGGAAGATGCGCGCTCGGTGGGTCCAGGTGCGCGTGAAGTCGCGTAGGTACATGCAGTGGTACTGCTGGCAGGCGAATAACGCCGGTTCGCACCCGGGCAACTTCGTCAATGACCGGCAGGCGATGGCGGCGGTGATGGCGTGGGTGGAGGCGCAGGTCGAGGGCGGCGATGGTGCGGCTGCTCGGGCGGAGCGGTTTGCGCTGATGCAGCAAAGCGCGGCCGATGTCGAGTCGGTGCAGCGGGAGCTGGGCCGGTTGGGTGCCAAGCGGCGGCGGCTGGTGGGTTTGCTGGCCGATGACCGGATCACGGTTGAGGAGTTTGATTCGCTGAGCCGGGCGGTGGAGGCGGAGACGCTGGCGGCGCGGGAGTCGCTGGAGTTGGCGCGGGCGCGTCAGCTGTCGTCGGGGGTGGACCAGCTGGGGTCGTTTGTGTCGTTGCGCGAGAGCTGGGAGGAGCTGCCGGCTGCGGATCGGCGGGAGGCGTTGTTGAAGGTAATGGGCTGGGCGGTGGTGGTGCCGGTCGACGTCTCGATGGGGGACCGGGTGCGGCCGGTGGGCCGGTGGGAGGTCTGAGGGTTTCAGCGAGAGGGCCGCAGCCTACGGGTTGCGGCCCTTTTCGTGGGCGATGCGTTCGGCGGCCTTGCGGCGGCGGGCGTCGACCCAGGCGCGGGCGACGACGTCCCAGAATTCGTTCCAGCACTCGGTTTTGGTGGGGCGGGTGGGCGGGTCGGGCGGCGGGGTTGGCATGGGTGCTCCGGTGGTCACAGCAGTTCGACGATCTTGTAGTCGCCGTTGGGCAGGCGCAGGATGTGCTCGGCCCCGGCCGCGTCCTGTTGCAGCCACCAGGCGTACAGCTGGACGGCCCGGTTGATGGCGTCGGTGCGGTTGTGCTCGCCGAGCTGCGCGGCAACGCTCAGAGACCGGTAGGACTTCGCGGTCAGGTTGACGGTGACCTTGGTGTGCGTGGCCGGGGCTGGTTCGTCGGCTGGGTTCATGCCCGAGTGCAACAGGCATGACGTCGCACCGTCACGAATTGACCGCCATCAATTCGGTCGTGGGCCGCCGTGGGCCGCCGCCCGGCACCGCCGCCATGACTAATGTCACCCGTTCGGGGTATGGGGCCGGTTGCCAGCTAAAAGGTGTTTGCGTTCACATCCGTTACAGAGCACCGTTCGTCACCCTTTCGGGTGAACGACAGCGCGCCATAGGCAATCATCTACCACCTTTACCAGCCGTTTTGCTCTTGACCGCGTGTCTGAGCAGCTGAAACCGCTAAAGTCCCTTTCCTCGCGGGGTTTTACACCCGTTGCAACCCTCGCGGCGCCGATCGTCACGTTTGTCGGCCGCCGCGAGACGAACGAGGGGGATCGAGTGATCGCGTCGGAATACGCACCGACGAGCGGCCTGATGACGGTCGCGGAGGCGTGCACCTACCTGGGCGTGACCGAGTCGACGCTGCGGCGCTGGGTGGCGGCGGGCATGCCGTCCATCAAGCCGCCGGGCGCGCACCGGCGGTTCCGCAAGGCCGACCTGGACGCCTATCTGGACGCGCTGGCGACCGAGCAGCTGCACCGGCGGTCGCTGTGAAGCTGCCGCCCGCCCAGATCGCCCACCTGTGGGCGCTGCTGGGTCCCCGGCCCGCCGGGCCGGTCGAGCCCGGCGACGGGGGTGAGGATGGCGCACTCGCACTGGACGCTGCACGAGTACGACCCCGGCAGCGACGGATGGCGGGCGACCGGCCTGGTGTTCACCGACTTTCGTGATGCCAAGTGGGCCGCGCAGCGGATCATGGAGCTGGACGCGGCCGACGGCGCGGCCCGGGTGCACGGCATCAAGGTGCTGCCGTTCGGGGTGCGGCTGTCGGCGATCGCCGACGCCCGCCGCTGGGTGGTGCTACACCGGCAAGACAGCGTGTGGCGGATGACCGGGCTGCATTTCCGCACCAGCCGGTCCGCCCGTGCCGCCGCCGCCCGGCTCAACCAGGGCTGCGCCACCCGCCTCGCGCGGGTGCTGTCGCTGGGCTCGTATCTGGCGGTGCACCGGGGCGAGGCCGAAGTGCTCATCGCCGCGTCGGCCACCGGCCAGCTGCGCGAGCCGCCACGGGGCGCGGGCCGGTAGCGCGGCGGCCGGCGGCGCGATCCGGCGCACGATGGTGCGGGTCGTGGCGATCGTGGCCTGATACGACGTTTTGGTTCGCAGCCGCGCGATGGCGTGCACGAGGGCGTCGAGGCGGTCGGGGGATTTCTTGGAGTCCGGCGACCAGTCGCACATCTGCTGCTCCAGCTGCGCCAGCACCCCGACGTGGTGCACCCGGTGCTGTTCGTACTTGGCGGCGACCGGCTCGGCACGTACGCGTTTGGCCTGGTTCTTGCCGGTGACGGTGACGACCGGGGCCTTGCCGTAAGGCAGGTCGACGCCGTCGGCGATCTGGTCGTAGGCGTCCTGCAGGGCGTCGAGCATCCACAGGCTGGTGCCTTCCAGCACGACCTCGTCGGCGTCGTGGGCCAGGAACGTGCGCCACACCAGGGCGGCGGCGGCGGCGCCGGCGACCCGGGCGGACGCGTCGGCGAGCACGTAGTCGTGCCCGTCCGGGCCGGTCCCGGCCACGACGATGCCGCACTCGTCGGACTGCTCGTGCGCGGTCGACGTGGGGTCGACGGCGACGACCACCCGGCGCAGCGGCGGCGCGTAGTCGACCCGGGCCGATTCGATCCAGCCGAGGTTGAACAGCGCGTTCTCGTCGTCGCCGAGCAGCTCCCCGTCCAGCTCCTGGCGGCCCAGCCGGGTGCCGCCGTAGCGGTCGTCCAGCTCGGCCAGCGCCGCCGCCGACAGGTTGGCCGCGTTTTCGCTGGTGCGGCCACGGGTCAACACCACCTTCGGATCGGTTTCGGCGCGCTTGACCAGGGCCTTGACGTGGGCCAGGTTGCGCGGGGTGAACGTGACGACCATCCGGGGTTCGACCGCCTCGCGCAGGCAGAACCACGCCATGTCCAATGTGGCCTGCGCGGTCTGGTGCTGCCAGGCGGAAAACTCGTCGCACCACACCCCGTCGAACGCGTAGCCGCGCAGCGCGTCCGGGGACTCGGCGGAAAACGCCCGGATGACGCTACCGTTGCGCAGATGCAAAGCTACCGAGCCCGCGCCCCGCCGGAACCCGGCGACATCCTCGTCGGGCACCACCGCGAGCAGCCCGGCCCGGGGCGCCTCGAAGCACACCGCGAGGACTTCGCGCTGGCTCTTGGCGATCACCGCGTACTGGCCGGGGCGCTGGCGCGCCCAGCCGCGCAGCGTCTCCGCGCCGGTGCGGGTCTTGCCGTAGCCGCGCCCGGCCATGATGAGCCACGTGTGGTACTGCGCCGGTTCGCGCTGCGCGGCGCGGGCGTGGCGGTCCCAGTTGTAGCGGGCGGCGTCCTGGGCGGCCGACAGGGCGCGGATCTCGCTTTCGATCTGCGAGTCGCTCATCAGCGACGGTTCGATGAACATGCGCGTGCGGCCTAGAAGTAGGTGTCGATGACGACCAGCCCGGCGCGCCCGCCCTGGGCGCCGATCCCGGCGCCGCCGGCCGCGCTGATCGCTCCGCCGCCGCCCGCGCCGGACCCGTTGGGCACCCCGCCGCGGCTGGAGATCGCACCGGATCCGACCATCGACGCGCCGCCGCCACCGGCGAAGCTGCTGCCGCCTTGCCCGCCCGCGCCGACTGTGCCGGTGCCGAACCCGGCCCCGCCCGGGGCGCCCGCCGAGCGGATGCCCGCCACGGTGGTCGTGCCGAGCGCGGTCAAGGCACCCCCGGCGCTGGTGGTGAACGCCGACGAGTTGAGCCCGGCCTTGCCGCCCTGTCCGCCCGGCGCGTTGATCAGCGCGCCGACGGAGCTGGCGGTGCCGTCCGCGCCGTCGGTCGCCCCGGCCGCGCCGGTCGCGCCGCCGGTGCCGACGGTGACCGTCTCGGTGGCGCCCAGCGACGCGGCGGGGAAGACCGCCTCGGTGTAGCCGCCGGCCTGGCCGCCGCCGCCGCAGGCGTGCTCCCCGGCGGCCGAGGTGGGCACGTTGCCGCCCGCGCCGCCCGCGCCCAGGCACAGGATGCGCACCTCGGTCGCTCCGGCGGGCTTGGTGTAGGTGAAGGCGCCGGGGCTGACGAACACCAGCCGGTCGAACGGCTTGGACGCAGGCACGTACAGGCCGTCGGCGTTGGCGATGACGGCGTTTCCGGCGGTGGCCGACAGCTTCGCGGTGGCGGTCAGCGGCGACGCGGTGGTGCCGAGCCCGGCCAGGTTGACCGTCGCCGTTGCGGCGGAGGCGAGCGGGGCTTCGGTGGCGTACAGCCCGTCGGCGTTGGCGGTCAGGATGTTTCCGGCGGTGGCCGACAGCTTCGCGGTGGCGGTCAGCGGCGAGGCGGTGGTGCCGAGCCCGGCCAGGGCGACCGTCGATGTGGCGGCGGAGGCGACCGGGTCGTCGGGGACGTACAGGCCGCCGTCGGTGCCGTTGGTGAGCTGGTTTCCGGCGTCGGTGGAGATCGACGGCCCGCTGCCGCCGCCGGTGGCGGCGATGACGTAGGGGCTGCCGGCGGTGCCGACGCCGGTGACGGTGACGTTGGCGCCGGCGATCACGGCGCAGCCGCAGGCGGCGCTCGGCGAGGACTGGGGACCGCAGCAGCCGAACCGTACGGACATGTCGCACCACCGGCATCACGGGACGGGGTGCCCGGCCCGCAGCCAGCGGCGAGATTGCCGCTTCATGCTATCCGGGGCGGCGTCCGGCGGGGGCGGGTCAGTTGCCGGGGAAGCTCGGGGTGGTTTGCAGGGTCTGGTTGGTGACCAGCTGCGTGGTCAGCGTCATGATGGTCAGCTGCCCGTTGGTGGCCAGCACGTAGCCGGCCATCTGCGACCCGGACTGGAACATGCCGTAGTACGGCTGGCTGGGCAGGAACCGGCTGTCGGTGATGGTCAGGACCAGCTCGTCGGGGATGTCCTGGGTGGTCGGGGTCAGGTTCGCGCCGCTGCGCATGGCGTTGACGACCAGCGACACTACGGTGTTGATGCGCCGGGCCTGGGTCGCGGTGCCGGCCCCGGTGGTCCAGTTCGGGGCCCAGGTCAGCCAGGCGGTGGTGGCGTTGTTGATCCAGCCGGTGTCGACGGGCTTGGCCATGATGCCGTTGTCGGTGCCGAAGGTGAGCATGTTGCCGGTGTTGCCCGACAGGCGGGCCGACAGCAGCCGGGTGGAGCTGTTGTAGGTCAGCCCGTTGGACAGATGCGTGCCGACGCAGTCGGCGACGGCGTTGCAGTTGGCGGTCTGGGCGAGCTGGGTGGCGACGTTGGGCGCGTACAGGCCGCCGGCGTTGATGGCCATGATGTTGCCGGTGTCGGTGGCCAGCTTCACCACGGCGGTCAGCGGGGTGGTAGCCGACGCGGTGCCGGAGAAGTCGACGGTGCTGCTGTCGTTGATCACCGGGGCGGGTACGTAGATGCGCCCGTCGCTGCCCATGCGGGCGATGTTGCCCGCGTCGGCGGACGCGGCGGTGATGCTGGACACCACGTAGGGGTCTTCGGCGCCGCCGGTGCCGAGCACGGTGACGTTGGTGCCTGCCTGCACGGCGCAGGTGCAGCGGCCGGATTTGGTGCAGCAGACGACGCGTCCGGGCACGGCGCACCCCCGAAATTCGTTACGGGTGCCCGGCCCGCAGCCAGCGGCGAGGTTGTCGGTTCATGCTAGCCACGCCGGGCCGGTCAGGGCCGCAGGTAGGTGTTGGAGGTGGCCAGGTTCTGCCCGGTCGACAGGGTGGAGTTGATGGTTTCCAGGTTCGCCGCCCCGGCCAGCGACAGGGTGTAGCCGCCGATCTGGGTGGAGCTGAAGACCCGGCCGGTGTGTCCGGCGACACTGGGCTGGAAGCGGGTGTCGGTGATGGTGAACATCGGCGCGACGGCGATGTCCCAGCCGGCGTTGGGGACCAGGTTCGCGCCGGTGCGCTGGACGCCGACGACGATGAACACCTGCTGTCCGATGTAGCGGGCCAGGCTCGGCTGGGTCGGGGACTGGGCGAAGCCGGTCTGGAAGGTCAGCCACGGGGTGGTCGCGTTGTCGATCCAGCCGGTGTCGGGGATCTTCGCGTACAGGCCGGTGTCGGGGCCGAACGCGGCCAGGTTCCCGGCGTCGGTGGACACCTTGAGGGCCAGCAGGTGGGTGGCGGTGGTGTAGGCCAGCCCGGCGGACAGGTGGGTGCCGGTGCAGTCGGCGACCGCGTCGCACATCGCCGCCGTCTGGGCCAGCGACGTGGCGATGCTCGGCACGTAGTTGCCGGTGCCGGTAACGAAGTACGCCTGCCCGGCGGTCGAGGTGTCGCGGCGCAGGACGCCGGTCAGCGGGCTGGCGGCGGTGGCGTTGCCGGACAGGTCGACCGAGGTGGTGTCGGCGACCGTCCACGCGGGCACGTACAGCCGCCCGTCGGATCCGGCGGTGGCCCGGTTTCCGGGCTCGGCGGACGGGGTGACGATCGCCGACAGGGTGTAGGGGTTGATCGCGACGCCGCCGCCGGTGACCTTCATGTTGCGCCCGGCCGTGATCAGGCAGCGGCAGGCGTCGTCGGTCACGGTGGTGGCCGGGTCGACGCTCACGGCGTGGCCGTGATGTCGGTGATCTCGGCGCCGCAGGCGCCGCAGGTGACGCCCTGCCAGCCCCAGGCGGCCGGGTCGTCGGGGATGGCCAGGTCCGGGACCGGCACGCCGTCGTTGGGGCAGGCGGGGTTGTGGCAGATTGCGGTGGCGTAGTGGAACCCGGGCGGCGGGGCGGGGGTGGTCATCGGGGCTCCTCTATGTCGGGGGTGCGGTCCGCTCGGTGGCGATCCAGTCGACGTTGACCGACATCGTTCCGGCCGCGCCGGTGGTGCCGAAGAACATCAGGAAGCTGGTCGCGGTGGCGGCCAGGGCGCGGCCGTACCAGAACGCCGAACCGCCGGGGTTGGCGGTCAGGTTGGTGGCCATCGACGGGGTGGCGGAAAACGCGACTGGGAAGGTGACGGTCTTGGTGACCGACACGACGCTGACCGCCGACATGAGGGTGACCCCGGCCTGGACCCGGGGCACGTACAGCCCGTCGGCGTTGGCGGTGACGGCGTTGTTGGCCGCCGCCGACACCCGCGCGGTGGCGGTCATCGGGCTGGCGATGGTGCCCAGCCCTTGCAGGTTCACCGTGGACGTGTTGGCGGTGACCAGCGAGGTGCCGGGGCCGCCGGCGACGTAGATGCCGCCGTCGGTGCCGAACCCGGCGGCGTTTCCGGTGTCGGTGGACAGCCGTGCGGCCAGCCGGCCGCCGGCGCAGGTCAAGCCGTTGGCGGTGGCCGCGCACACGCACGCCATCACGTCCGTGCAGGCGCCGATGGAGCCGGTGGTGCCGATGACGTAGGGGTTGGCCGCCGACCCGGAGCCGATGACCGTGATCGGCGTTCCCGCCTGTGCCTGCACCAGGCAGGAGCACGCGGTACCGCAGCCGCACCGAGACATGCTGCCCTCCTATGTGGACTAGACGGGGATTTCGACGGGCAGCGGCGGGGGCTCCTCGTCGCTGGTCAGCACGACCGCGCCGACCGGGACCGCGCAGGTGGTGGTGCCGCAGCAGCCGGCGACCGGCCACTGGAACCCGGTCGAGCCCGGGTAGGACATGCAGATGATGATGTCGTCGCCGGGCGCGATCGCGGCGGTGGAGGTCAGGATCTGCGCGGAGCCGGAGCCGGAGACCAGGCCGCCGCCGTGGGTGACGCCGGAGACCCAGGAGCCGTACCAGGTGATCTGCGGGCGAAACGCGGCCTGCACGATGGTGGCGACGACCTGGTCGGCGATGTCGTGGGTGGCGGCGGCCGGGCTGATCGTGGCGCCGGTGCGGTGGGCGGCGATGCGCAGCCAGACCGTGTCTCCGGCCCGGCGCGCGTAGGAGCCGTTGACGCCGGCGCTCCACCCCGACGCGAATTGGATCATCGACGAGCCGGACAGGGCGACCAGTCCGGTGTCGCGGGTCTGCAAGCGCAGGTTGCCGTCGGGGTCCACGCAGAACTCCGGCCCTACGCAGATGCTCGCCATCGCCACCTCCCAGGGGCAAGTATGGATCTCATTCGCTGATCACGTGCCGGGTGCCGGTGGCGGTGTTGACGACTTCCAACGAGGCGCCGTCGGGGGACTGGCGGATTTCGAACACGCCGATGGTCGTCAGCCCGACCTTGCGTTCCAGGCGGGTGATGCGCCGGTCGAATTTCTGGAGCAGCTCGGCCAGGGCCCGGCGGTCCTCGGTGAACACCATCCAGCTTCTATCGGGCAAGGGCGTCCACCTCCAGCGTGCCCAGCGGCTGCATGGCGACCTGGATCTGCTCGCTGCCCGAGGTGGTCCAGGTGGCGGTCATGCGGACCAGGCGCATCGTCTGGCGGACCTGGCGGCAGAACGCCGACAGGGTCAGGTCGATGCGGGTGCCGGCGATCAGCCGGGCGATGGTGACGTGGGCGGTGGGCAGTAGCGACGCGCCGTCGGGGACGCGCACGACGACTGGCTGCGGGTACTGCTGGGCGTACTGGGTGTTGGCGACCGCCTGGGTGGTCGAGGTGCTGGTGGCGTCGTCGACGACGGTGAGCAGTTCGACGAGTCCGTAGAACGCCAGCGCGGGCGGCGACGGTCCGGCGAACGCCGGTACCGCGCCGTCGTTGCCGGTGACGACCTGGCGGGTCGCCAGCAGATTACCGGCCAGCACTACTTCCAGTTCGGTGCCGAAGTCGCCGTCGTGCAGCGGGGCGACGATGGCGCTCTGGGCGAGCAGGTCCCCGGCCAACAGGATCGCCCGCCCGACGGTGGTGTAGTCCATGCCGATGTTGGCGATCTCGCGCAGCTCGTCGCCCCAGGTGACGGTGTACGGTCCGGCTTTGCGTTCGCCGGGCGCCCCGGCCTTGTTCAGCGCCCGCACGTACTCCAGCACGTTGGGGTTGTCGGGGCCGAACGCCTGGTTGATGAAGTACAGCGCCATGTCCACCCAGTCGACGTGGTTGGCGGCGGTGAAGTCGTAACCGACCCGGTTGACCCGCACGTCCAGCCAGGCGGTCACGTCCAGGGCGTCGATCTGCACGCTGGTGCGGGTTTCGGTGACGGTGTTGACCGGGCCCTGCCAGACCAGTTCGCCGTCGCGGTAGATGGTCAGCTCGTGGCCCCACGGCTGGATCTCGGCCAGCTGCGCGCAGCAGTCTATGCCGGCGGCGGACTTGTCGACGGTGACGCTGGCGTCGGAGGTTTCGTCCAGTCGCCGGCTCCAGACCAGGGCGGTGATCCCGCGCAGCTGCACCAGCGGCAGCACGCCGCCGCGGTGGTGGATCACCGCCGCGTAGTCGTTGGAGCAGCCCAGCGTCTGATGCGTCATGCGGCGTCCTCGCGGGGCACCAGCGACACGTCCACACACGCGTCCGGGGAGTGTCCTGTTTGGACGTTGGCGCGCAGGCACAGGCCGCCGCCGCAGTCCAGCACCGGCCAGGTGAACAGCCCTCCGTCGGCGCCGTACAGGGATGCGTTGGCGTTGAGGGCTTTGCCGAGCCCGGCGGCCTGGCATTCGGCGTACGCGGACTGGATGCGCCCGTCGACGATGAACGTGGTGTCGGGCGGGATGTAGGGGACCGAGAGCACCGAGCAGGCCGCGCAGTCGTGCAGCAGGTCGTCGGTGCACGCCGCGCCGGTCGGGTTGGCGTAGAAGGTCAGGGTGAGCCCGCGCATCGCCTGGGCGCCGGTGGTGACCTTGACCAGCGGCACGGCGTCCAGCCACAGCGGGGTCGCGCCGGGCGGGATGACGACCAGCGCCTCGTCGTTGGTGGTGGCGTCGAAGCAGACCTGCGTGCACGGATCCGGCGGGACCGGCGGGCGGGGCGGGACCGGCTGCGGCGGGCAGCCCGAATTCGGGTCGGTCAAACAGTCCTCGCCGGTGTCGCAGACCGAGTCGGCGTCGAAGGTGGCCCGGCCGGGCCCGCGCACCCGCAGCCGCGGCCCGCGTCCGACGGTGTTGCCGCACGGGCCCAGCGACGGGTTTTCGATCCATTCGACGCACTCGTCGACCTCGTCGACGGGCACCCAGTCGCAGATCGTCGCGATCGGCACCGGCTCGCGGTACAGCCACGGCAGCCCCGACACGAGGGTAAACTCCACCATCGCCAGGGCGGCGTTGCGCAGCAGCGACCGGTCGGTGACGGTCGGTCCTTCCAGCAGCCCGGTTTCGTACACGGTCCGCAGCGCGTTGTCGCCGCACGGGTCGGGGGCGTCGTCGGCGCAGCACGGGCAGTATGCGTACAGGCACATCGGCCCGGCGCCGCACAGCCCGGTGCACTTGCTGCCGCGCAGCGCCGAGGCCAGCCACGCGATTCCGTACGAGAGGGCCTGGTCGTCGGCGGCGACCGCGACGGCTCGCACGACGACCTCGCGGCGCGCGTAGCGCAGCGGTTGCAGGGTGGCGCCGTCGGTGAGCAGGTCGACGGCGGCCCGCGAGCCGGTGCCGTTGGACAGCCCGGAAAATTCCAGCGCCAACAGGCCGGCGAAGCGGGCCGAGGCCGGCTCGGCCGGGTCGTACCAGGGGGCGTCGTCGGCGGCCGGGTTGGTGTACGGGGCATCGCCCAGCGAGGCGGCCAGGTCGTCGCAGTCGACGCAGCCGACCCCGGCGATGCCGAACCCCCGCGCGTACGCGGCGGTGCGGCTGTTGTTGACCAGCTCCGCGCCTTCCAGGCTGAGCCACCCCTGGTATGCCATCTACGCCACCGCCATCCGGGCCAGTCGGGAGGTGATCTGCTGGGCGACCAGGCGCGGGTCGGTGACGGCGGTGACGACGGTGATCGGGGCGTTGATGGTCACCTGGGTGGGCCGCTGCTGGCTGGTGTCGCCGGCGGCGCGGTGCAGGATGTCGGTCAGCCCGGACGCCTGGGCGAGCTGGACCGCGCGCAGCGGCTTGGTCAGCGGGATGACGACCTCTGGCCCCGCCTCGCCGACCATGACCTTGGTCGCCGAGTTGAACAGGCCGCCCTGGGCCAGGTGCGGCACCTCGGGGATGTCCGGGCCGGGCAGCCGGTTGAACGCCCGGATCAGGGCGTTGATCGCGTCGATGGCCAGATTGATGCCGGCGCCGATGCCGTCGGAGATGGCCCGCCCGATCGCCGCGCCGAGGTCGCCGATGCGCCCGGGGATGCCCTTGACGAAGTCGACGAACCCCTGCACCCGCTTGAGCACGACGTCGATCGCCGAGGAGACGAAGTTCTGGATGCCCAGGAACGCCTTTACGACCACCGTGCGCAGGGTGGTGGCCACCGTCATCATGCCCTTGAAGGTGTTCATCACCGACTGGATCATGATGTTGACGATCCGCAGCCCGGCGGTGACGGCCAGCAGGCCGAGTTCGAGCAGCGGCAGCGCCGACGTGACGATCGGCAGCAGCACCGGCAGCAGCGGAATGACCATGTCGACCAGGTCGGCGAACGTCAGGGCCAGCTGCACGACGGCGTCGGCCAGTTCCGGCATCATCGGGATGATGTCGACCAGGGTGTCCATCAGGGCGCCGCCGAATTCGTCGACCAGCGGCAGCAGGGCGGCGGCCAGGCGCAGGAACGCCGCGGCGATCGCCGGCAGCGCCGGGGCCAGTCCGTCGACGAACGAGCGGACCAGCCCGGCGACCTGCGGCAGGATCGGCAGGAATGCCTTGCCCAGTTCGAGGATGACCGGCAGGAACGCGGTCACGAACGAGTTGGCGATCTGGGCGATGACCGGGCCGAGCTGCCCGGCCAGCTGTACGACCAGCCCGGAGATGAGGTCGATGAACGGCGTCAGGGCCTTGACGACGACGCCGATGATCTGCGCGAGCGGGCCGAGGTTGACGGCCAGCAGCTCGACCAGGGCGGCGACCAGCCCGCCGAGCGCCGGCAGCGCCGGGGCCAGCGCGACGACGATGGACGAGATCGCGGTGGCGAGCGGTTGCAGGGCCGGGACCAGCGCCAGCAGGGTGTCGGCGACGGCGCCGCCGAGGGCTTGCAGGCCCGGTTCCAGGGCGGTGATGACCGGGCCGAGGGCGTCGATGACGGCCTTGACCGCCGGGGCCAGGGTGATGATCAGGTCGGAGATGACCGGGGCGAGGTTGCCGATCTGGGCGGCGATCGCGGCGATGACCGGGCCGATCGCGTCGCCGAGGGTGGCCAGGGTGCCGAAGAAATTGGTCAGCGCGGCCTGGCCCTGCGCGGATTTGAAGAACGCGTCCAGGGCGCCGGTGACCTTTTGCAGCGTGGTCAGGAAGTTGCCGCCGGTCGCCTCCGAGGCGGTGAAGAACGACTTGAAGACCCCGAAGACGTTGGTGGCGATGTCGCCGAGCTGGGTGAGCACGTCCAGGCCGGTCTGGATCCAGTCGGTGGCCTTGCCGCTCTTGGCGGACTCGGACAGGAAGTTGCCGAATTTGGTGGCCAGCCCGCCGATCGCGTCGCCGAATTTGACGACGAACGGCAGCCCGACGGTGACCAGGTCGCGCAGCCCGGCCAGCAGCGGGATCAGCCCGCTTCCGGCGCCGGCCATGGACTTGCGGGTGGAGGTGAACGCGGCCGAGAGCACCTTGAGGTTTTCGCCGCTGGTCGCGAACTTGAGCAGCTGCTTGCCGATCTTGCCCAGTTCGGTGCCGATCCCGGCGAAGCCCTTGCGCAGGCTCGGCAGCAGCTTGGTGACCGAGGTGATCGGGCCCAGCGCGCCGACAAACGACTCCTGGGCGGCCTTGCGCACGGTGTTGAACTGGGTCTTGAGGCCGCGCAGTTGCAGCGCCAGCGCTCTGGCCTTGGCGCCCATGCCCTCCAGCGCCTTTTCCAGCTGCTTGTCGCTGGTCGCCTTGAGCGCGTCGGAGAAGCCTTTGAGCGACAGGACCAGGCCGGTGATGCCGATGCCGGCGGCGGTCGCGAACGCGGGCAGCGCGGCCAGGATCCCCGACAGGTCGGCCAGGGAGCCGGCCAGGCTCAGCACGTGCGGCAGCGCCGAGAGGGCGGCGGCGGCGATGGTGCCGATCGACGCCGCGCCGCGGGCGATCCGGTTGAGTTCGTTGGTGACTTTGGACAGTCCCTTTTGGATCAGCTGGCTGGCCTTGACGAAGCCCTTGCCGACGTCCAGGCCGATGCGGCCCAGGTCGGCGATGCCGCGGCGCAGCTCGCGGCCGAAGCTGTCGGCGACCGCCCGGCCGCCCCGGGCGGCGATCTTGGCGGTGTCGCGGAACACGGTGCGCAGCCCGGTCGCCGGGTCGAAGGCGTGGATGAACCGGCCCTGGGCGTCCTTGCCGGCGACTTGCAGGACCAGGCCCAGCCGCTTGGCTTCGCGGGCGGCGCGGTCGACGAAGCGCAGCCCGGCCAGCTCCCCGCCTTCCTCGAACTTGATGCCCAGCCGGTTGGCGATCTGCGACGCGCTCTCGGTGACCTTGCGCTCGTTCTTGCGCATGCCGGCCGCGACGCGGTCGGAGACCCGCGCGCCGGTGGTGCTGACGCCCTTGGTGACGCTGGAGGAGAACGAGCTGGAGAAGCTGCGCCCGGCCTTGTCGCCGGCGGCCTTGACTTCCTTGTCCAAAGACGACAGTGACCGCCGCAAGTCGCGGCGGATGCTCGCGCCGAATTTGGCGGTGTCGGCGACGATTTCGATGAAGGCTCGGCCGAGGGTGGCCACATCCGCATCGTACGGAATATGGGAGATCCCGGTTACTGGACGGGATTCCCCATAATCTGCAACGGCCAGGCCGGTGTCCTAAGCCGGCCTGGCCGTTGTGATTTCCCCCGGGACATCACGGGGCGCGGATGCCCGCACGGGGCGTCGGGCCGCATCGCACCACGCGGTGACGCCGCCAGTCTATCCAGGACTGCTGACGGCGGCGGCGCCGAAGCGGGCGCCGGTCATCGACGGCATCGCCTGAAGGAACGACGCCAGTGTGTCCTCATCGGACCAGCCCGGTGCGCTGTCGCGGCCGGCGGCGGGCAGCGGCGGCTCGTAGAGGGTCTGGTTGAACTTGTCCACGTCGTCGGGTGCGCCGTGTTCGGTCAGCCACGCGTAGGCGACGTCGCACAGGTCGTTGACGTTCAGGGTCAGGGGGTCAAGGCCCCGCCGGAGGCAATCGCCGTTAAAGGACGGCCAGCGTTCGGCGACGGCGACGACGAGACGCTGGGCGACGTAGGAGGGCGCCCGGACCACTCCTGCATGGCCCATTCGATGATCTGCTCGACGACGTCGAGGTCCAGCGGGTCGTCGCTGTCGAGCATCCGGGTGCGCAGCCGCTCGCGGCCGGGTTCGACAAGGGTCGCTTCCAGGAAGTCCAGCATCGCCGCGACCCGGTCGGCGTCGGTGCGCCCGGATGCCTGGGCGGCCATGATGTAGGCCATCTGGCTGTTTTTCGGCGGGCGCATCACGTAGTCCTCGCCGTCGAGCAGAAACGGCAGCTCGGGCAGCTTGGGTGTGCCGTCGGCGGCGTGGCTGGCGACCGAGCTGGTGAACTCCTTCACGTTGTCCCCCTTGGTTTGTCAGGTGACGATGAAGCCCCGCGGGATGCACACCCGGCGCAGCGGCTCCGTCAGGTACGGCACCGCCTGGGTGCCGGGGTGGTGCACGCTCTCGGCGAACCCGTCGGGGCCCAGGTTGAGCGCTTCGGTGGGCGGGATCGGGAAGATGTCGTGGCTCTGGGTGCCCTCGTGGACGTAGGTGGCGTACGGGGTGTCGGCCGAGACGGTGCCGATGATGCGGAAGCCTTCGACGCGGGTCTGGGCGTCGATGCTGGCCAGCAGCCGCCCGGTGCGGGTGGGCACCATGCGGCGGGCGTGCTCGGCGACGGCGTCGGCGGTGTCGGCGACGAATTTGCCGCCCAGGTCGTCGGCGACTTCGCGGACCACCGGCGCGAACAGGACCAGGCGGACGCTTGCGGCCATCAGGGCGTCCCGCAGGGGCACAACGCCACGGCGTAGGTGACGCGGACTTCGCCGCCGACGCAGGCGCCGCGCGGCCCGAACGGGTCGTAGGCGCCCAGCGACGTCATTTCGACGGCGTCGCCGGCGCAGCACAGCGCGGTCGCGTTCAGGGCGTCCACATCGGAGTACTGGGCCAGGGCGTCGGCTTCCAGGGTTTCGCAGTCGGGCGGGGTGCCGTCCTCGTCGACGGTGTGGGCGCAGCGCACCACGCCGATGCCGAAGGTGACGGCGGCGAGCGGGGCGACCGGACCGGGACCCCAGCAGTCGCCGGTCGCCCCGCTCGCCGGATTGGGGAAGCTGTCGGCGTCGGTGGCGGCGTAGGTGACCAGGCGCACCCACGCGGTTCCGGCGCAGCAGTCGTCCAGGGCGATCGATTCCCCGGCGACCAGGCAGCAGCGGGCCGGCGGCCCGGCGACGGTCTGCGACAGCTTGTCGCACAGGCATTCGGCCAATGCCGTTGCGAGGGGCCACCAGCTGGGCACGGGGGCGGTCATACGCCGCTCCACGTGGTGCGCCGGTTGCGGTCGCAGGCATCGGGCGTCCACACGTCGGCGGCCGAGGCCAGTTCTTTGGGGTTGACGGCGGTCAGCCACAGGTCGACTTCGGCGATGCCGGTGCGGTAGTGGTTCTGGGCGATGGTGCGCTGGACGAAGTCGATGCGCACGCCCTGGCGGTCAAGGCTCGCGATGTTGCGCGGCAGCCGGCAGCTCTTGTCGCCCAGGCAGTCTTTGAGCAGTTCGCAGGCCAGCACCCCGGCGGCGTACTGGCCGCCGACGGGGACCGGCTCGCCGCGCTGGTAGGCCACGACGAAGGCGCCTTCGTCGGCGGGTCCGGCGTCCATGTGCTGGCAGGGCGGCCACTGCCCGCCGTCGGTCCGCGTCAGGTAGCGAAAGTCGTCGATGCGGTACTGGTCGGGTTCGAGCAGCTGGCCGTTGATGGCCACGTAGTCGACGCTGCGGGCGGGGCCGGGCAGGCAGACCTGCGACAGCGGGCCGCAGGAGCAGTCGGAGAAGGTGCCGCAGCCGCAGCCGATGTTGAACCATTGCCCGCCGATGATGGCGGGCTCCGGGCCGGGCGCGGAGCGCGGCGGGGCGCAGCGGCGGTTGCACGGGCGAACGGTGACGTCGCACAGCCCGAACCGGCGTCCGGAGTACATCCAGATCAGCTCGGCGGCCAGTTGCAGGCGCCGGTCCAGCACTGCGGGGTCCACTTTGGACAGGTCGAGGGTGGCGCAGCAGCCCATGTCGATCGGCCAGTTGCACGGGCCGGTCGGCGCGTTGCTACAGCGGGCCGCCACGACGGCCGGCGCCGGTGCGCTCATGCGTCCCCCTGTGGTAAGCCCGGCCCGGGGGGCGGGCGGCGGGGGACACCACCGCCCGCGCCCCGGACCGGACGCGCTGCGTTACGGAAGAGTCGGGGCGGTGAACGGCTTGGTCGTGGTCGCGGTGGGGAAGTTCGCGTCGGTGACCTTGATGTTCTTCGTGCCGGCGGTGAGGTACTGGTGCGACACGATGCCCTGCTCGGCG